>Ga0210030_1001501_pt1 | contig 16616 bp, 26 predicted proteins | sample CryGeymeta201523_FD_183986 | JGI IMG/M metagenome (GOLD analysis project Ga0210030, IMG submission 183986) | Groundwater microbial communities from Crystal Geyser aquifers in Utah, USA - Crystal Geyser metaG 2015-23 (SPAdes) (version 2) | ecosystem: Environmental > Aquatic > Deep subsurface >...
CTGTCGCTAATGATAATAACAGACAAAAAGATAGCCCTCGAAATCAAGATAATAGTATTTCACTATTCTTGAAAACGAGAGCTAAATTTGCTTAATCCGCTTTTTCAGATAGACTTCGAATCAGATTCATCACATCATCTGTATCATCATCTGTTGATACTTCAACTCGCTTAGTAGCTACTTTTGCTTCTTTTACTACTTTTTGTGTATCCTCGACTTCTTCATTTGCCCTATCATCTACTTCAGGCGCTTTTACCAAGACAAAAGCAAGACGTTTTCGCAATGCATCAGCAGATTTAAATTGATCCTTCTGGATAAATTTCTGTGGGTCATTTTCTGCCGTATACTGCGCCATGAAATCGACATCAATATCACCGCCAGCTTCAAACGTTGACTTTCCATAATTAACCTGCCCATCTACCTTACGAATTCGAAGCTTGAAGTTTGGCCAATTGTTTTCATCGCCTTCTACACCAAATACATTATATTTCGCATCGTCCTCATCAACTGGTTGCAATGCATCTGCAATCATATCGAATACCTTTGTGCCGAATTTGTAAAGATATACTTTACCTTCGTGCTCTTGGTTCTTCTTATCTTCGATGACAAGAATACGAGCGATATATGATGTTTTGCGATTCATCCCGTACTTTCTAGCATCATCCTTCGACATCGAAGCATATAACTTACCATTTTCAATACATACTGGGCATTCCTCATCGATTGAAGTAAGGCAATTATCAATCAACCATTTACCGTTCGGTCCTTGAAAACCATGGGTATACAACTTAACAAATGGAACATCTTCTTCGTTAGCTGCAGGTAGGAATCGGATAACAGCTGAACCATTACCGGCGGCGTCTCGAGTTGGATAATAGAAGAATTCATCTGTTCTATCAAAGGAAGAATTGGTTTTTGCTTTTTGGACTGCTGCTAGGAGTTTGTTCATTGCTGAATTTGACATTTTATTTCCTTTATTTAAACGGCTTCTCGACTTATCGTCATACGTGCCAACCTGTTAAAAAATCACAATATCATAATGTACTCGGAGGTAACAGCACCTCACGTCTTTAATTACAACTAAAATTCATTTCAATAGATGTTTCACTTGAAAATAAAGTTCCTCATCTTCCTCACAATCAAATGATTCTTCTTCCTGAATTTCATTCAAACGTTGTTTCTTTTGTTTCCTGGCTAACTTTTCTTCTACTTCGGCTTGAAAATGTTTCTTATGAAATTTCTTGTCCACTTCTCTATTTCCTAAATGATAACACAAATGGTGAATAATTGCAAATTTTTCTAACTTCTTCTCTTACTAATGGGTCTATCGAGTCACTTAACTTGCGCATATAAGGATAAGTGATATTACAGAGGCAAATGAACTCAATACTAATAGAATTTTCCCAAAATAACTGAAGAATCGGCGGAGGGTTTCCTGTTCTAGTTTCTTCAAAAAATGACTTGAACGATACCGTCTTACTGTCTCTAATTGTTTGGATGGTGGAAAAATCATTTGTTATGTTCTTAGTGAAAGTAGAATAAAATTTAATTTTCTCAAAGTATTTATCATTTGCTTCAGTATAATTATTATATAACCAGTCTGTGTTGTCTAAAAAATTGAAGACACAGAATTTAAGAGCATCTTTAGATGATTCGATGTGCCGAGCAAAATATGAAAATCTATGTTTGTCTCTTCTGTTATCAAATGAAATACTAGAAATCGTTTTAGACTTTCCCTTATATTTATTTAAATCATAAGAAGAAGTAAAATGTAAATTTACTGCTGAGTATATTTTATAAAATTTGTATGGCTGAATAGGCATTTCATATTGGCAATTTAGATGTTTCTTTCAATAACCCAGCGGCAATAGATTCCTCCTCTAATTTGCATTTGAGTAGAGGAGATATGAGTTGCAATTTAACCAAATCCTCAGGGTCTATACCATTATTATCACACACATACATGATAGATTCCATATATGGAATATGATTTGATATACTGATGTCATTGACCATCATATAAAACTTTTCTCCATTTAAGAATTGTGCCTCAAGTTCTTCTCGCGTTTTCATCATTCATCAATCCAATTATAGAGGTGTTTCATTTTAGCCTTGGCTGCTGTACTGGTAGGTTGCAAGGTATTGTTATCGATATTGTATATGATGTTATCGAAAATAGAATGTTTCCTATTCAAAGGACATGCATATCCAATATTCCTTACTTTATTAGCGGCTGCTACGGTTGCACCAGTCTGCTTTGAGAAGTTATCTTTGTCTGAGCAAAACGAGGGGTAAAAAGTCAATGTCATAGTGTCATAATTGAGTTCACAGATGGCAGTCATGCCGCCGGATGAGGAATATTGATTGTGCTTGTCATCCCAGCGCCTATAATATCTGAGTACAGTAACTACAGCAGGCTTTTCTTTCTTTCCACAAACACAATTGCGTTGCATTTCAAATTCTCCTAAATTAGTATTGTTTCATCACAAATCCGACAGGTTTCAGACTGTCTGCTCTTACAAATTGAGCTGTTTTAAAATCGGCCGTTACTTCAATGAATCTAACCCCGCCAATTTGTTTTTCAAATGCATCTCTCTCAAGATGATAGAAAATCATTCCTGGGTCATACATTGATTCAGATTTGATGAATTTGTAATTTTCCATAATTGCCCTTATAAATTATTTTCGTGTGATAGAATACTCTGATGAAGCGAGTGGCATTCACATCTCCATTTTCTTCATGACAAAATCTCGTACCCTCTTTGCAACAGACGGCCCGAGTTCTTTGAATGTAAAACCAGAGGCTGCAATAATATTGACATCTTCTTTTATAATATCAGACATTACCCAGCGAATCATGTCGCCTGTTTTCTTTATATCAACTTCCCCGCCATTCAACGTGTCAAATATAATTTGCGCAGCTTGTTCAAGGCGCCCATTATGGGCAAGTCTAGCAGCCAAATCCTTCAAATTATTAATTTTTTCTACATCAATTGTGGCGAGTATTTTTACTTTGCTATTGCTGTGTTTCTCTCCTTTTACTTTGAACCAAAAACCAGAATTATTATAATTTTCGTCGGTGCATCTCCAAACGATTCCCTCTCCTGTCGCGTTGACACCAAATGCCGCACCAACAGGGCATTCTTCTTCTACTGATAGAGTTAATTGATTGAGTTTATTTTGGACTGCATGAGGATTTTCAAAATCAATATCAAGTTGAAAGCAAGGAAAGTCATATATACAATATATGCAAGATTCCTCAGGAATCTTTCCAGTTGGCCTCAATACATATTCACGGCATCCATCGATTGTATCAACAATTTGTTGACGTGTAAAATATGTCTTATTGCCTTCCTCGTCAACAAATGCCACACCAAAGATAACAAACATTTTTGGCAGTTCAGAAATAGCAACACCTTTTTGGATGCCCTTCCCACACCATTCTCCCCAAACAACAATATCTTGTTTCAGAGAATCTGCGATTGCATCGCGAGCAATACATCTAGCTGTACACATTAAATCTCGAAACGCAAATTCGTTCGCAATTGCAAACATGGCAAATCCAGCATTATCTCTTTCTGGTGTGATGATATTTTCGCGGGATTGATACCACATATCGCCATCATGCGACTGCGCAACAGAGGAATTTGTCCCGTGTAATTTTACGGTGCCCTCAAAATGCAGTGTAGGAAGCTTAGCAGATGTATCGAAAATTGCATTCCCATTATCATCAAGCCCACTGAAGCGAACTTTATGCTGTACGTTTTTTACAACATTACGAAATTGCTCAATAGAAGGCCAGCGAATTAAATTTTGCATGATGTATATTTCCTTAAATCAGATTACCGTGAATGTCGATATGTGCTTCTTTTGCTCGATTAATAAGATTGGTAATATCATGTAAACGTCAAACATCTATTACAGGATGCATCTTTGCATTGAATTCTGCTTCTGTATATCTTACACCATTCAGATACCAGAATTTATCTCCATTGATATATTCAACTGCAGGGCCGTCTTCACGATGGCATTTACCGTTCAGATACCAGATTTTGTCCCCATTAGCACATTCAATCGCCGGGCCGTCTTCACGATGGCATTTACCGTTCAGATACCAACTTTTGTCCCCATTAGCACATTCAATCGCTGGGCCGTCTTCACGATGGCATTTACCGTTCAGATACCAACTTTTGTAACCATCAGCATATTCAATCGCTGGGCCGTCTTCACGATGGCATTTACCGTTCAGATACCAGATTTTGTCTCCATTAGCATATTCAATCGCCGGGCCGTCTTCACGGTGATATTGTCCATTCAAACCCCAGTATTTGTCCCCATTAGCATATTCAATCGCCGGGCCGTCTTCACGATGCAATTCACCATTCAGGTACCAGTAATTGTCTCCATTAACTTTTTCAATGGCAGGGCCGTCTTCACGATGAAGTTCCCCATTCAAGTACCAGAGTTTGTCGCCATTAGCATTAACCTGAACCTCGACTTCGTTCGTAAACATTTTCTTCTCCGTGTTGTTTAATTGATGTATACATTATACCACGACTCAATTAAATGTCAAATGCCTTAATGAATCAAGCATTTATCTAAACGACCGTCTAGGATGCTGCACCATTCTTGTTGTTTTTGAGTTGATGGGTGCATATCGACTGTGTCAAGATAATGGGGCTAAGCCGCCGCGGGAGAGTACGGTCAATAAGTTCATGGAGTAACCATCATAGCCATTCCGGTCACTACCACACCCGCAAGAGCGCCGCCTAATAACGTACTGACCTCATCCCGTAAATCTGCCCGGCGGCTAGCAGGGTGGAGGATATCCCACACTTCTTTGAGTATCCCGACGTTCGCCGCCGCCAACAGTCCAAGGAGTGCCGCCATCTGCATACTTGTGATGCCTCCCACAATCAGGCCGAGTGCCACCGTAATAGAAATGCAGTATCCAACAAAAAAGTGAGCCTTGTTATCCATCGATATTTTCATTTTATTTCTCCGTATTGTTTAATTGATGTATACATTATACCACGACTCAATTAAATGTCAAATGCCGAAATAAATCAATCACTTAACAATCTTCACTTTAAACCCAAGCAGCGGTTCGATGTCAGCAACGGACAATTACTTTTCAGTCTTCATCTTTGCATTGAATTCTGCTTCGGTGTATTCTACATCATCCAGATACCAATATTTGGTTCCGAGAACAGATTCAATAGCAGGACCGTCTTCACGATGGCGCCTACCGTTCAGATACCAGAATTTGCATCCATTGGCAAATTCAGCAGCAGGACCGCCGAGGCCGGGCCAGCAGGCCGTTCAGATACCATTCTTTATCGCCATTTGCAGATTCAACCGCAGGGCCGTCTTCACGATGGAGGTTACCATTCAGATACCATTCTTTATCGTCATTATCGTAGAGCTTAACTTCGTTCGGAAGCATTTTATTTCCCCGTGTTGTTTAATTGAGGAATACATTATATCACGACACAATTAAATGTCAAACACCTTGATGAATCAATCACTTATCTAAAAGACAGTCTAGGATGCTGTACCAGTCTCATTGTTTTGAGTTGATATGCACCCATCGACGGTATCAAGATAATGGGGCTAAGATGCCTTAGCCCCAGTTAGGTCATCCATTTACAGAAAAGTTATATAAACAAGGCCGTTCCCAGTCTTCCCCAAGTGCAACTTTCATCTTGAGAATATTCAAGGCACTTCTGATATTTAAATCTTTTGCCATTTTCACATGCTTCCTGATAAAATTCAACACATCTATCTTATCCTCGGACTCAAACCTTTCATCTTCATCGAAAATCTGAGCAATTCGTTCTATTTTCTCGTCCACATTGAGAGTCAAGTCGCATACTATAGAACGGCTCAGAATTGCCTGCGGGAACTTATGCAATTCTAGATTAGAAATGAAAATAATTTTGCCAGTGAATTCAAAACGACTAGGCACCTCATCATCTTTTGATTCTGCCCCCCAGGAGATAATCCGGCGGTCGGAAGAATCCAATGCAGCTTTTAAAATGCTTGCACCAATCGGGTCACGAAAAGCTGTATCGAGGTCATCCAGAACGATTACCTTGCCGTTTTCATGAAAGAGAGTGGTGTACAAGTTGCGGGGAGTAGTATAACCCTTCACAAACACGAAGTCACCATCCATAGTGCCGATTGTATCTTCAGTCAATCCCATATCTCGAAGTGCATTTAAAACGGTAAAAGACTTCCCGAGGCCGCCTGAACCTGTCACCACGAGGCTGGGGATAATACCTTTAGCTGCGAGTTTAGTGAATTGGGTCATGAAGTCGAACCGCTCAGCCACAGTAAATTCGGATTTTTTAACTTCAAGCAAAACATCATCATCCACATCAGCTGCTGAAGTCTTGCCGAGTGTTCGAATTTTTGCTTCGAGTTTCTTCTTATCGTTAGATGTAGCAAGAGTTTTGCCATCTACGATATAAGAATATCGGCCAGTTTTTGAATAGAATTTAATCATGTTTGAGTATTTCACCGTGTTGTTTAATTGAGGAATACATTATATCACGACTCAATTAAATGTCAAATGCCGAAATAAATCAATTATTTAACAATCTTTACTTTAAACCGAATATCTTTTCGATGACTGCAACAGACAATTACTTTGCAGTATTCATCTTTGCATTGAATTCTGCTTCGGTATGCTGTTTACCATCTAGATGCCATTCTTTGGTACCATCATTGTGCACGACGGCAGGACCGTCTTCACGATGAAGTTGACCATTTTTATACCATTTTTTATCACCATCAGCATGTTCAACAGCAGGACCATTGTCTCTATGCAATTTGCCATTTTTATACCATGCTTGAGTGCCATTAGCATATTTAACAGCAGGACCATTGTCTCGATGCAATTTGTCGTGAATATACCAGTATTTGTTTCCATTAGCATATTTAACAGCAGGACCATTGTCTCGATGCAATTTGCCATTCAAATAATATTCTTCGGCGCCATTAGCATATTCAATTGCGGGCCCAGCTTTACGATGTAATTTGCCATTCAAATAATATTCTTTGGCATCAGCATATTTTTTCACTTCGTAGTTTTTTGTTGTCATTTTTTCCCCGCGTTATTTAATTGATGTTATTATTTATAGTTATTTGATAATAGCTGAATTCAAATAATCATACATAACTTAAAGTGTTATTTTCCAGTTACCTCGTTCGTCTTCTACTAAATTATAATTTCTCTTCCAGACCGGCGATAAAGGAGTAAGATAGAGTTCTGGTTTAAACCCAAATTCTATCAACGTCTGGTTAATATGAGGGCGCAATTCTTTGAATCTTCCTTTTCCTCTCCATTTGCTTTTTGATAATTTCAGTGAATCTCCTGAAAATGCGCCTATCCCATTGAGTTTTACATGTCCTCCACAGACTGTAATATCGATTGGCATATCTCCAATCCATGCTGTTCCAGTCAATATTGCTTCACATTTAAACTCTATTTTATGGCCAGAAAGTTCAGCAATGCGTCTGAGGATAAGATTCTCCATTTAAGATAGCAGAAGTTTGAATTGAGTAGCTGCTTGTTTGCCATCAAACTGTTCACCGTATTTATCTTTGAGTTTCTTCGTGATAACACCCAGTGATTTTTGCTCCAATTTAAGCCCACATACCCCAATAATAAATTTGACGGCGTCCAGCACTTGACCGGCCGAAATTTTAGTCGGAAGGAATGTTCTAACAATTTCAAGTTCATTCAGCGTATGTAAAAACCTTGGGGCAGTAGATGACATGCCATTATCATTCATGTATCCAATTGTGTCAATCATACCCTTTTCAAACCGCTTTAATGTTTTTAATGTATCATCTGTGACTTCTCTGCGCTCATTTTTGCCAATTATTTCAGTCTCCCCGATAATTGTAGTCAATAAGGAAGATGTTGTAGAATCTTTCGCTTTTCTAGCAGTAAGTTGAGAATTCTTGCTGTCTTGTAATTTAGTCATTTATTGATTGGCATCATAGTAAAATTCTATTCAAAATACTCATGCAGTGAAAGCATCAGCCATTTTTTTTGTTTTCAATTGTTTCTCGGTCAGAGTAACTTTAACACTGGTGCCATCAGGATTGATGACCTGTGAAATGTCCCATGCATAAACCGAGCCAATCTCCGTACAGAATCCTTCTACATTAACCATTCGAATGTTGCCCTTCATGTTATCCATCATAGTACCATACCATCCATTCGCGAGTATAACCCTCATACCCTTCTTAATATCGTTCGTAAACATTTTCTTCTCCGTATTGTTTAATTGATGTATACATTATATCACGACTCAATTAAATGTCAAACACCTAAATGAATCAAATACTTAGCATATTCATATTGAGTTCAAACTCCGAGCCGAATTTACGAGCAACGACTTTTTTCAGACCTTCTACTGTGTTTGAGCGGCAAGCAACGACATTATCTTTATAAAACATATACTTCTGATATTTTTCTGAAAACACAACGATATTGTCTTTTCTCATATCTTTAAAGTCAGCTTTTGCCATCTTTTCGATATGAGTCAACACAGTATCATATTTGGTTTTACACCACGGATATTTTCCCACATGTTCATATACTTTATCTGCTGCCAGAGCAACAATATCATTCGTATCGATAGATTCATCGATGCTCAATTGAAGACAGTACTTATACAAATATTCGAGTTGATATGCAGCCGCAGAAGCGGGCACTTCAACATTAAATTCTTTTTTGAGCAACTCACCATACGGAGTAGCTGGGGTAAATGTATATAACTTGCGAATCAATTCAGATTGTGTCATTGCAATTTTCACCATGTTGTTTAACTGATATATATCATATCACTCATCAATTAAAATGTCAAATACCTAGATAAATCAAATACTTATACTTATTATAGACATTAAAAACCCCACCGAAGTGGGGTTTTACTGTATCATACCTAAAATTTGTTAACCCACCTTAGTATTTTTGAACAACATTGAACAAAGAAATAGGATACCAAGAGCATTCCAAAATCCAATTTCATGTACACCGTCAATCGTACCAACAAATGCCGCATTCCACACCCACATCACAGGCAGAGCAAGAACCACAGAGATAATCGCAACCATTGCAATGATTTTCAAAAGACCTTCGATAATTTTTTTCATTTTATTTCTCCGTGTTATTTAATTGAGGAATACATTATACCACGACTAAATTAAATGTCAAATACCTAGATAAATCAAATACTTATACTTATTATAGACATTAAAAACCCCACCGAAGTGGGGTTTTACTGTATCATACCTAAAAAATGAGGAGCCGCTAAAATTCTTGAATGTTTCGGCAAGAACCCTCGCAGATAATCCATTTGGTCAGCTAATACTCGTCTGTTTTGCATCAACAATCTTTCAGCATGATTTGGTGTGTACGGAATGTAAATCAATTCCATGTCAATCTCGTGTAGTAAATAATCTGCTTTTTCATGATTACATGCTTTACATGCTGAAACTACATTTGTCCACACATTTTTACCTCCCTTTGAGGTCGGATGAATATGGTCGCACGATAATTTGTGTGAAGGATAATGTCTACCACAATATGCACAAATGTTTAAATCTCTGCTGAATAAATTAGTATTAGTAAGAGGTGGAATTCTTGTTTCGTATTTGATGGAATCTTTCAAGAATAATATCGGAGCTATATCCACCGCAGACCGTTCTCCAGTAATACGAGAAATGCCTCCTCTATATCTATTTGAATCCCCAAATTCATAACTCAAGGAGTCTTTAACTTTTAACAGAATAGAAGCTTCCATAGAAGCCCAATATTGTGGTTGACCTCCTTTGTCACAGACCAGATACTGATGTTTCATTTTTTGCTCCTTTAATCATTTCGTAAATTCTTACAGGAATGACAATAGGCAATAAGCAAACTCTGATGAATTGGGCAAATCCCCAATAAAATTTCTGATTTGTCGACATTGTTATTCCTTATTTGTTAGACGTATTATTTTTGAACAACATTGAACAAAGAAATAGGATACCAAGAGCATTCCAAAATCCAATTTCATGTACACCGTCAATCGTACCAACAAATGCCGCATTCCACACCCACATCACAGGCAGAGCAAGAACCACAGAGATAATCGCAACCATTGCAATGCCCCCCAAAAACATCCCGATATTTTTTTGCATTTCATTCCTTTCCTTTAATAATCAATGATGATTGCCATTTTAACAACGGTAGAATAATTGTCAAATTTTTGCTAAAAAGAATAATTAAACTCGAGTATTCCATTTTTCTATGCATTCGTCACGCGAGTCGCCATAAATTTCCGCGCCGCACCCGCCTGCCACTACAGGGCAGTTGTAAGTCCAGCACTTATTATCCTCACTTTTTCTATCCTCAAATGAAATGTAATGTTTAATGCCATCCTCTATCCTCCAATAAAGCCCGTTAGGGTATAATGTTTCATTATCTAAAACATCTGAAGGTCTTCCGCAAAATGGACACGATTTTTGCTTTTTTGTAGACATGAATTCTTCCATTTAATGTAACAATTAAGTGTGCTTTTTCTGTTCCCAAGAAAAGCACCAAACTCGGCACTACACGACAATCAAGCCGCTAGTGCATATAAGCTATCATTAGCTGCGTTTACTTTATTTACGCTATTTTAGTCAGTCGTCTGACTATCCCAAGAAAGTCTATTTCCTCAAAATCGAATCTATATCAGGCCCATTACTAATGATATTAATTTGGTAGTTCAGTTTGATGCACCCATCATATTGGATAGTCCCTTCGTCAAGTTCTATCTATCCGTTTACTGTTTAACACCATTAGTGGTGGACCTGGGGAGGTACTGCCCCTCCCGTCTTCCAAGCCTTTAATACTCTCCTGCTTTACAATCTTTCGATTGTGAATTTTGGAATCCCCAATAGGCATCGAACCTATCCTATTTCTTTAGGAAAGAAATGTCTGTCCATCAGTGAGGATGTCTGATTCTTGATTTAATCAACATTAATTTTTCCATATCAATTTTACTTTTACAAACATCAGATAATTATGCACGTATTGAACTCTATCCCATAACAAGATTCGTTCGAGTCGGACATAGATTTAATTGTGTATTCAAAGTCAGATGTTTCTAGAATTTTGAATCGGGTAGATTATTTAATTGCATCATCAATGTAAAATTCATCAATTCTTCGAATTTTTCTTTTGCTGCTAATGTTGATTCCATCACAAAAAGAACATGCGTTTTCATATGTCTTTCCTTATCATAAGTACTGAATTGGTGCCCGGTGTCAGACTCGAACTGACATGCTGTCACTTGTAGGGAGACCGATTGAACCTTTCATCTACCCGGGCATTATTGGCAACCCTATACGGTAATGCTCCGCATTCGCCGGGTTTGGAGACCGGTACATCACTTTAATGCTTTAGGGTCATAAATCAGATTATCATTTTACGAATCTGTTGGCGGAAGAGGGCGGAGTCGAACCCCCAAGGGTAAGGTCATTACCTCAACTGTTTTCAAGACAGGTACCGTCGCCAGTCGGTTTGCTCTTCCATAGTATTTGCCCACAACTATCATAATTATGCATAACCGTAAACTTCTGTAAAGTTTACTTTTGCTAAACGCTTCATCAAAGATGCCAAATTTTGGTGCAGAACACTATAATCGGGACTAACTGCTTCTCTGCGTTTGTAATCGACTAATTCGGCCGATGTTAAGGAATAAAGGTCACGAAGGCCCTCATCCAGAATGTTGTTTGCTGCATTTACATCTCTATCATGCTCAGCACTACAAGATGGACAAATCCATTCCCTAATGTCGAGCGGCAAAGACTCTACCTTATGACCACAGCAGTTGCAAGTTTTAGAAGATGGGAAAAAAGTATCAATTTTGGTAAATGTTTTACCGTACCAATTGGACTTATACTCAAGCTGACGCACCAATTCCGACCATGAAGCATCGTGAATTGATTTTGCCAAGTTATGATTTTTAACCATGTTCTTTACTTTTAAAATACTTTAAATGATTTCATTTTACCTCCGTACACATTAGGATTGGAGGCCGAGGGAATCGAACCCTACCAGCACAATCATCGCAAATGATTGCCGTAACCCATTACTGCCCCCATAAACTATATTTAATTGGTTGCGACCGCAGGAATTGCACCTACTCCCATTCGTGGTTATGAGCCAGAAGTCTACTGATAGAAGTCGCAGTTGTTACTATACAAGACGGTATTAGCCACCTATGAATGTGTGGATACGGGACCTTGCAAATTCTTTTTTAATGTTCGTGTTTTATTTACGTGTGTTGCTGAACAAACATGACCACAAAATTTGTTATTTCTTTTTGAGTATTCTAACTCTTTACCACAATGTAAACATTTATTTGGATTATTTTTATAATTTTCTTGTTTTATATAATGCCGCATATTTCCTAATATTGAGCAGCCATTTTTATTTGCATTTTCCATTGCTGTCTTGTTCTTTTCTATTCGAAGCTCAACATTCGAATTTATATGGTCCCACCCGCCTAATCCACCAAGTTTCAAATTATAAGTGTTTTCTTCAGATAAGAATTCTTCATTTACTATTTCCTCCTCTTTTGTATACATATCTTCGGATGTATCAAATATATAAAGAATCTCTTTTTCAAAATTCTCCAACCCATATTTTTCAATGGCATATCTAAGATACTTACCAGAACCCATATATGAGTCATTCAAATTTCTGGTCTTATGGCTTCCAATATAGAATTTGCCATCAATTTGATTTGTTATCTTGTAGATTGTATAATATGTTTTCATATTACTATATACAAGTTCGAGTCTTGACTGTGACTCAAGGGAGCGGGAAAGGGGAATCGAACCCCTGTCTTCAGCTTGGAAGGCTGTAATAATGCCATTATACGACTCCCGCATTGTGTAAAGATGACACAAAATCATCTTCACTTGTGTCAGTGTGGTAGGAATCGAACCTACTGCTCCCCAGTTCCAAGCCGGGATGTCTGCCAATGACTTACACACTGTATTTTGGTCTCTCTGGTAGGTATCGCGCCTACTCCTCGTGGTCCCAAACCACGCATGCATCTATTAACACCTCAGAGAGTTATTTTTTGCAAAGCTAAAACTTGTGGGGGAGCAACGAGACTTGCATTCGCAGGACTCCCTGATTCACAGCCAGAGGCTTTACTGATTAAGCTATACTCACCATTATTATTGAATTTGGCAGAAGATGACTAATGCCCAATTGTAATAATCGGTCGTCATGGCTGGTATTGCGCCAGCTTGAAACTGCATTATGAAAGCAGTGCATCACTTTTCTGCCACACGACGATTATTTGGTGCCCCGTAACGGTATCGAACCGCTCTGTTCCAGTTTCGAAGACTAGACACTGTCCATCAGACGAGGCACAGGAAGATACAGGAATCGAACCTGTCGGGCCCTTTCTGGCCGGGAATTTAGCAAACTCCGGTTGCACCTTGCACCACATCTTCCATTGTATGGCGGAGATGAACGGTTACGATCCGTCTTGTCCCGGTAGACAGCCGAGCATAATAGCCAGTATATGACATCTCCAATTATTTTGGTACCCGAGGTCGGATTTGAACCGACACGCCCTTACGGACACTGCGTTCTAAGCACAGCGCGGCTGCCATTACGCCACTCGGGTATTTATCACATGCGTTAAGTTGTTTGGTACTCCCCCACGGTTACGCTCCGTGCCGTTCCAGCCTATCTGACCAGTCTCCAGACTTTATAAAAATCCGCTGCACACTAATGCTGGGGAGCATATTTATTACATTTGTTCTGGTGCCCCCAGAAGGAATCAAACCTCCATGAGTTGATTACAGGTCAACCGTAATATCATTATACGATAAGGGCATTATTTAAAGCTATGTCCTCTTGCAGGACTCTCGTTATCACTAACATCCCAAATTTATGCTCTGACTTAGTGTAGTCATGCATTGCATTGGTAGGAGCAGCGAGGTTCGAACTCGCACCCTGTCGATTAAAAGTCGAATGCTCTTCCAGCTGAGCTATACTCCCAATTCATTATTTGGTTCAGCTCGGGTATATCTTAAAACATATTGCGATTAGACAACTTCTATGGTCTCGGAGACAGGACTCGAACCAGTAGATGTCGGCAAATTTGGTCCGCCAGGAGAGACTCGAACTCCCATTGGTCCAATTACACGGCTACCGCTTAGAAGGCGGTTGTGATACTGGCGGTAAATCATATATAATATTATTTTCCTTAATGTGCAGTTTTTGTAAATTTAGAACCCGTTGTTGTAATTGTTACATTTGTTGTATCGGCGGCATTAGTCCATAGTGACATTTATAATATGTTTCAGCCAAATTGGTGGGCCCGACCAGGGTCAAACTGGTAGTCTCTCGAATTATGAGTTCGGTGTTTTATCATTAAACTACAGGCCCTATATATGCAACTCAAAGTTGGTACCCCGAGTCGGACTCGAACCGACATGCCTAAGCGTCAGGACTTAAATCTGATGCGTCTACCAATTCCGCCATCAGGGCATTATTTAAAGCTATGTCCTTTTGCGAGGACTCTCGTTGTAGTTTGAGATGCATGTTTCCGACGGATACAGAGGCTTCCTACCACAGCATAAAGCGATGCTGTGCATTTTGGTGGACCGTAACGGTCCGTAACGGAATCAAACCGTTCCCTTCGCGTTACAGGAGTATTGTAAAATGTGCTTAATTAAGATTTCTTGACCAATGATGTTTACATCTGCAACCTTTTCATTGAAAATCTTAATAAAGCACACTCAATAAAGTTCAATCAAATAATGTTGGCTTTGCTCACCACGTCGATTACCAACCTTTTAATTCTGGAACACCTGTATATGCCATCTGCGTTAACAGTTTCATAAAGGGAATCGAACCCATATACTTTGTATCAATCTCTCCGTATCCAACAACGGTCTTAACATATTAATATATTAATATGCATAATTTTTTTGATTGAACATCTATTGAATGTCCAATATTCGGATTTTTCAGTTTCCCATTCATCCCCGAATCCGCCCGTAGAGGTTTTTAAACAGGTCCTCGCAGCCACGTTCCATTCCTGTTTGCTAACACGATATTATGTGTCATTGAATTCCACCTAACAATCATATCAAGTTTCGATTTAATTGTCAAATGGTGAAAGATTTACACCTTTCAGTGTTGCCTGTTTCACAACCACCTAACAATCATATCAAGTTTCGATTTAATTGTCAAATTTATTTATCAATCAATGATTTGGCGAAATTTCATCCAATTCATTATGAAACAAATTGATTCACCAAAACATTTAAATCGACATAATCAATTATATAGATTTTTAATTAATTGTCAAATGTCTAATAAAAACAACAATTTACCCCTTTGACAACCTCGCGAGGATGTCAAAGTAAACAATAAAAGTACTCATGCTTACGTTTACCCCAGTATCAAAGTTGTTACAGTTTTGATATATTGATTCGCGATTTCATGCGGAGCATCCACCGCTGTTACAATAGAATGTGCTTTTATTCTGATGTTATTAGCATCAGGTACACTAATGAGATAAGGCACTAATCCAATGTTTTGGCCAGAAACCATTAGTATCCTAGGTCTAGTAACGGTATAATCACCTTCTGATGATATTGATTCGAGTTCTGCCAGAATCTCTTCACCGCCTAATGTCTTAATTACAACAACATTCATACATTACTCCAATTGAGTTCTAAAAATCCATCATAGATTAATTAACGTGGGTTGTCAACTTTTCAACAAATTTGTCGTATCTCGCTCGATGATATTGGTATTTATTGAAATAGATTGCTCCAGATTTTTTTAATTTCCCGTGTTTAAAATTTCGTGGACCGATGTTATAACTTTTTACGGCGCACTCAATGCTACGATTGCAATACTTTACGTAATACTCTCTAAGTAGAGAAGTTCCTTGCTTCATGTTATGCTTCGGATTGAACGTGCCATTCTGCACCTGCATAAGTCCAATAGAGGGGGGTATTTTCCTGTTAGGATTTATCTTGCTCTTCTCTGGATTGAATGCCTTCGGATTGAATGCTGACTCTACTCTGATTATTGCCAAAATATCTGCTTGTTTTGGAAAATCTTTATAAGCCATTTTCGCTGAATATTTTATCACATACTCTGGTGGTATTACGAGCTTATCTGCTAAGGAGGTGTTTGATAATATCAATAAACACATTACGATCTTTAGAGGCCACGTCAGTCTGTGGCCGGTGGTGGCGAGCAGATGGATGAGGCTCACTTGGAAATCTTCTCCATACCGCCCAAGTCCTCGCCGATGCTGACATGGTCCTGCACCTCGAAATCGAATTTCTTCGGCTCGCCGATCTTATACATCTCGACGTTATCTGCTTCCGACTTCCCTTCGGGCACGTTGGGGTGCGGCCGGTTGGGGATATTGGCGAGGAAGGCCTCCATATCTCCCAGCACTTGTGGCAGCCTGGCTTCTAGTTGCTTCAACTCATCATTCACCGCTATCACTTTGGCCTTGATAGCGGTCGTTTCTTCACCATTGGCCTTCGCCTGACCGATTAGCTTGGATGCGACA
>Ga0210030_1001530_pt1 | contig 16456 bp, 14 predicted proteins | sample CryGeymeta201523_FD_183986 | JGI IMG/M metagenome (GOLD analysis project Ga0210030, IMG submission 183986) | Groundwater microbial communities from Crystal Geyser aquifers in Utah, USA - Crystal Geyser metaG 2015-23 (SPAdes) (version 2) | ecosystem: Environmental > Aquatic > Deep subsurface >...
GAGCTTCTGGCCGGAGAAAAGGTCGGTCTTGTCGAGGCAGCAGATGGGAAATACGAAATTCGCTTTGGCTTCCATCCTATCGGCATACTCGACGTTCGGCTCGGAAAAGTGGCGCCTAAGTTAAAAAAAGTGTAACCTATGTCCATAGGTTAAAATGTAACCCATGTGTATGTTGCACATTGTAATAAGGGGAGGATAGGCGGAAAAACAAGTGGGGTCTACCTCCCCATGCCCCTCCTTACAAAGGAGTGGAAAATGAAATTCTTCCCCAGTATGATAAAAATAGAAACTGGATTGTCCGGTCGGGCCCCGGTAAACCGAGGGCAATCCCCCGGTCAAGCCGGAGGAGGACAATGACGATTTTTATTAAGCAATAAATATGCCATCTTCTATTCTTTTTTAACGTGAAGTTTATAACCTTCTGAAAAGGCTGAAAATGATTTTTTTAGATTGATCACGCGGCTTCTAATCAGCCCGAAGACCGGCATAAAAAGTGGTAAACATTTACCCTTTTTATGTAAACATTTTCCCAAATAGGGAAAATATTTTCACACCTGTCTGCGTGCGGACCTGTCTGCCGTGACCACGGCACAGGCAGGCACGCACAGGCAGGCGGCCGCTTTGTGCCATTGCCCACGGATTGAATAAATGAACAACCCCTTGACGATAATTCTCTGACAGAAGAAGCGTAAGAGCTTAAGCCACCTTCTCTCCGGTCCTCATCACCTCGACCGCGAGAGGATTGTCTTTTGTGAATTCATCCACGAGATAGGGATGCGGCTCAATATCGGGATCTATTTCTCGAGCGATTTTCATGAGTAAAAACTTGAAATCGAAACTGTCGCCGATGAATTTTTCCGTCAGGATCGCGACATCTATATCGCTCCACGCTGTTGCCTTGCCTTTTGCATGGGAACCGTAAAGATAGACGGCGACAACCTCGATATTTCTTTTCTTCAATTCCTCGATATATCTCTTTATGGATTGATATATCAGTTGCTTGTTTTTGGTTTCAGCCATTCACGTAACTCCTTGATCTTTTCGATATTCGTCGCTGCAAACTCCTTGGTACACTTTTTGTAAAAGTCCTTTTTGTATTCCTCGTATCGTGTTTCTATGTTGAACAACGTGATATACTGCAAGGAATCTTTCTGGTTCTCCGTCATGTTCAGCTTAGCCTGTAGGGCGAGTTTATAGAGATCATGAGTTCTGGGGACTTCGCGGTTCACCGCTTTTATATAATACGCTTTCAACATTTTTTCTATAACCAGATGGCCGATAAACAGTGACCACGTATATTCGCCTGCTTGAAACATATTGAGCATGGACTGATAATTTGCATCGGATGAATCAAGCCAGAACCGGATAAGTTCTTCTTTTGTCATGTTTTTTCCTTGACAACACTATTTACGAACAGAATCACTTAGGAGCTTCGCGTCAACGGCGGCCTCTACCGCCGGTTAGGCGGGACTGTCTCATTGAGAGCCACTTCTGGAGGGACGACCGGCTCTCACCTGATGATTTCCCATGGAGCAGATTCTCGACGCTGATGTCCTCATCAAGGTCTTGCCAATGAATACCGTATCCCTTTCCAATCACTCGCCAGTTATTTCGCTCCTTTTTCGTGCCGTGCATAAGTCGAGGAAACCAGGCCAAGGGCACGGAGATTGTACGCCCGTCGCTTAGGTCTACGCTGAGTGTATCTTCCGACACAGTTACGTTTTCGGCGACGGGTACTTCCACCTCAATCGTTGAAATACGCATCTAATGATCCCGATGGAACTTTTTTTTAAACATACTAAAGTTTAGCTACCCGCTTCCGGTATGTCAAGGAGAATATTTTTACCCCAGGCAGACCTGGACCCGGTCTCCGCGTTTGAGGCCGGTCGTTTCCTGGACGCTCCCCTTGTAGCAGAAGATTTCAAGAAGATCAAAACTGTTGATGATGATGCCGGGAAGCCCCGTGGTATTGTCCGCATAAGCGTCATACAATCCCCGGACCGTAACCCCTTTGCATTCGACGGCAATTTCTCCCTTCTCACCGAGGACCGAATCGAGCCGCTTCTTCTGTATGTTGGTGATCAGATTCCCGAAACGATCCACGTAGAGGATCTCCCCTCGTATGCACTCATCCGAGATCAAAAGCTGTGGAATATTCAGACGGCTGTAATCTGAAATCACCGGTCCCACGTTCTCAGGTTTGATCCCCTTCCCGAGCCATGCCGCTACCGGAGCAAAGATGTCTCTTCCATGAAAGGTCCGGCTCACCGGCTTTCGGAAATAATGGTCGGCTTCAATCACACGGACCGTACATTTGTTCTCTTCATCATACAAGAATGAGAGGACCCCGTTATCCGGAGCCAGAAAAAGATGCTGTTCTCCCTGAACCAGCAGGGGCCGTCTGCCCGATCCCACCCCCGGATCCACCACCACCACGTGAATGGTCCCCGCCGGGAAATATGCATAAGAATAGGTCAGGGCATAGAGCGCCTCTTCGACATTGTGGCGTTCAATCTCATGGGTAATATCCACAATCTTGATATCCGGCTGGATCGAGAGGATCACGCCTTTCATGATCCCGACAAAAGAGTCCTTGCAACCGAAATCCGTCGTCAAGGTGATGACCTGAGTCTTTCCTGCCATACGGCCCTCAGTGAAATCCGTTAAAGATCCTCATACTCTCTCTGACCATGATCCATGGTTTTTTTAATTAGCATTTAGGTAAACCCCCGGCTCTGCCGGGGGACTCCCAGAGTTTGACAATTCCGGGAGTATGCAGTTAATCGAAACGCTTTACCCCTCGCCCTTCCCCTCTCCCACACTGACCCTTACCCATAACCTGGGTTGCTGGACACAGGGGGGCTTTGAAGATGTGGCGCATGAGTCCGGGTCAACAATTTCCACATGGCGGTGAGGTCGTCCAGACGTTGCAACCCCAACCAGAGACTTTGTGTGCCGGGCTCACCATCTCCCTTCCGGCCGAGAAAGCCGCCGAGCCGGGCCGCCATGCGCGTGGCCTCACGCAGCGTCGGCTCCGCCTCCGGAGGTCTCGGATCTTGAGTCATATAGGCCATCAGCGCCTTCCATTCCGCCTCCTCAAAGAATACCGTGCAGGGCACTTCGGGGGTTTCACGACCCAGCTTGGTCAGATGAAAAATCCGCCACGCCACCACCAGATCAATCGCCAGACAGGCCTCGATCCGATCCGCATGACCCAATTGCCGCTCCTCGATTTTGCATCCGCTCTTCAAGGTTCGGTGATAGACTTCGATCCCCCAACGCACCGTATACCAAGCCAGCTTCTCAATCGCTTCCTCAAAGGTGGTGACCGGGCACGTGGTCAAAAGCATCCATTCAATCGGTTCCGCATCCTCGGGCGCATCCGCTTCCCGGGCCAAAACAGCCCAAAGGGTAAGCTCCTTGAGATCGGGCTTGCTGATCGGAGGATTCAGGGTCACTTGCGCAAAACGGACTTCCAGCCGTGCCACTCGAGCTGGGCGATTGCCTCGCCGGAGCACCTGGATCTCCTGTATACCGGCAATCTCCTGTCCGCTCACCTTCTCCCACAAATGGCCCTGGCCTTCTCCCAGGAGCCGATCATGGCTCGCCCGCACCAAAAGCTTGGGACCAGCAGAGATTTCCTCAAAGGCCAATTCAAAAAGCTCATAGATATCCGCTTCCCGGTCCCCCACACTCACAAGCTTTGTCTCCGGACATCGTCTTTGCGCTGCCGCGACTTTGCGGAAACTGATCAACCACTTGTTGCTCTCTTTGTCTTCAATGGGCACTTCATGTCGGCGCTTCTTTTTCCCAAAATCCCCCGCATCTCTCGCCCAACACTGCACGTCAAGCAGTCCCAGAGGAGTACCCTCAGGATTGAACGTCAGCGTGTCATGAACTATCAAGCCAATGCCTCGGTCCGGACGATATCCGATCGGTCCAAGATTCTCCGTAGCCGGGTGAGCGGTATAGTTGAGGCTGGTGGTATCCTGCACGGCCAGCACCACAGAGGCTTGGCGCACTCGAGAAAGTGTGGATTCATAGTGTTGCTCAAGGACGTTATCCATGCTCATCTTCGGATGATCAAAAAAACGGTACGCCGCTTTGGTCTTCGCCCGGGTCTGACAGGCTTGCGGAACACTGGCCTGAGGACGTGCATAAAAGTCACGCGCCAGGCTCACCAGCCGTTTGGCCAGTCGCCTGTCTCCCAAATCAGACTGAGCAAACTCTTCTTCAGCCCAATCCCCCGATGTTTCGCTCCTTTTCAATTCACACGGTACCACAGGTTGCTCGACTTGACTACAGAGCGTTTCTCTGGCATCCCTACGCAGTGGAAAAACATAGACCTCTTTCACCGGAACCGAATGCGTCCTCTCCCGGTCTTGTCGACCTCTTCCCCGCGTCACCCCTACCGATTGCCAATTGGCGGCACGATAACAGGTCCCCTGGAATCGATCTCTTTCTACAAAGGTCTCCAACAGCACGGGGGCAAAACCGTAACGATCCAGCCAGTCCTTGGGCAATCGCTTCGCAGACAACGACAGAACGTGAGAAGCCAGATTGGGCACCAAAACTTGTGGCAAAATCAAAAACCGGCTGTTGCAAACCACATTCGACAGATGCTCTCTGCGGGCCGCATCACTCCAGCCAATCCAGCAATCCCGCACTTTCACCCGCCAAGCGGCGGCGCTGAATGCCAAACCACCCAGCCAGCCATGGGAAGGGCTTTTGATCAAATATCGCATTTGTGCCCCGCATAGTGGGCCCGCACCCAGATAATGGTATCCCGACATCAGGGCCTTCCATATCCGGGAAGCCTTGCTTTTACGGTCGCCTATCCGGATCAGCTCAATCCGACCCAGATCCCTCAGATCGCAGTGCACAGGCTCAATTGGCTCAATAGACCGATCCCTCTTCTCTTCCCCTTTGGACTCAAACAACCCCTGGACATGACACTTAGGAAGCTTTATAAGACCTTGCCGATGCAACTTCAACAAAACCACACGGCAACTCATCTCCCTAAGTTTCCCGTTCGGTCCCCGCCAGTCGAGCCATTCGCATACCCGAAGAGAAAGCGCTCGACGGGAAATCGTCGGCTCAGATTCCACCGTCGCCTCTATTCTCCAGATGATTTCGTCCGAAAAATCTTGACCGCAAGCCCGCATGCCGGTAAACTACCATACCGGCACCCCCTGTGTCCAGCAAAAAATGTGGGACATGGTCAGCCTCCCACAAGGGGCGAGGGAACTGCCAGTGGGCTTCCCCTCCCTTGATGGGAGGGGACTCCGGGGAGGGTGTTTTTTAACCGATTGCGATCAGGCCCCTTTGAGGGGCCAGCAATCGCAATACCTCCGGCTTTGCCGGAGGATATTTATTTAGTTATTTACCATTCTCCAAAGCCGGAGTCAAGCATCCCGTTTCCTTTGGGTCTGCGACAAATTTATGGGTACACATCAGGGTTACATATGTTTGTCATTGTCCGGTCCCCCGATCGGGCCTGTCCTCTGACCCTCCGATCAAGGCGGAGGGCAAGCTTGATCGGGGGATCGGAGGACAGGCTTAACCGGACAATCCATTCTTTTATTGTCTGGATTCCCCGATCCAGTCGGGGAATGACGCTCTTAGAGAAATATTTACCCATAAATTTGTCGCACACCCGTTTCCTTTCCCAAGTTTTCCAGGAAAATGAACGAACGGATCTCACGTCCAAGCAAATGGAGGAAATAACGGTGCAGAAGCCATTTGAGTCCGGTATTCAACCTTCTCTGCAGCCGGACACGATCCATTTTCGTAAGATCCATGGCCGATGCCTGTTTCCAGAAAAAAAGGATCCCTTCCGGTACGGGATCGGTTTCTGCTGCACGCCCTCGGCAGGAAGAGCAGACAAGCCCGCCGTCTTTGATGGAAAACCCAAAATGCCCTTTCGAGCTTCCGCAAAAAACACAGGCATCCATCCTCGGTGAGAATCCGATCAGGCTGAGGAACTTGATCTCAAAGATCCTGAGGACGGCATCAGGGTCGCGAGTGGCGGACATCCCTTCCATGCTCCGGACCAAAAGCTTAAAGACCTCCGTTGCTGACTCCCTTTCCGGGATCAATCCCATGATCAGTTCGGCCATATACTGGCAGGAAGCGGACCGGATCAGGTCCTCCCGGATCCGTTGAAAAGACTTCAGGATATCGAAGTGATTGATGGAAACCAGGTTCTTACCCTGCCGGTCAAAATAGATGAGTCTCCCGTAGGTCAGCATTTCAAGGGCGGCTCCGAAGCGGCTTCGTATTCTTTTTGCCCCCCTGACCAATCCTGAGATCCTGCCGTAATCCGGCGTAAGGAAGGTCATGATCTGGTCGGATTCCCGGTAGTCAATCTTACGGAGCACAACAGCTTCGGTGGAATAAAGCGGCATACCCTATATACCTCTACGCTGAAAATAACTCCACTTAATTAATTTCGGTTCTTCTCCCATTTAATTATGCAATGATATATCAAATCCCATTTCCTTCAGCATACCGGAATGGTCCCGCCAACCCTTACGTACCTTGACCCAGAGTTTAAGATAGACCCTGGAATTCAAGAGCCCCTCGATCTCCGGACGAACCATGACGCCGATCTCCTTGAGCCTCTTCCCGTGCTTCCCGATGAGAATCCCTTTCTGAGACTCCTTCTCTATGTAGATGACAGCCTCCACATCAACCAGATCCGCCCCTTCCCTCTTTCTCACGGCCTCAACAACCACGGCTGCAGCATAAGGGATCTCCTTTTGCGTCTGCTGGATGATCTTTTCCCGGATCATTTCCGAAATCATAAACCTCTCGGAGAGATCGGTTAAATTTTCCTCAGGGTAGTAGCGCGGCCCCTCAGGGAGAAATGAAGGGATCAGAACCTCAAGATCGGGAACGCCCTCCCCGGTCAAGGCCGAAACAGGGATGACCTCTTTAAATGTCAGGAGACTGCCGTACTCCCGGATCAGGGGAAGAAGGTTTTCGGGTCTGATGGTGTCTATCTTGTTGATAATCAGGATGACCGGTGTTTTGACCTTTTCCAGCTTATGGCATATCCACTGATCCTCCTCATTGACTTCTAAGACAGGTTCCACTAAAAACAAAATCAGATCCGCGTCCTCAAGGGCTGAAAGGGCGGCCTTCAGCATGATCTCGTTCAGCCGGTGTTTTACAGTATGGATACCGGGCGTGTCCAGGAAGAGGGCCTGAAAACGTTCGGTGGTTTTGATCCCCAGGATCCTGTTGCGGGTCGTCTGGGGTTTCTCCGTCACAATGGAGAGTTTCTCACCCAGCATACGGTTCATCAGGGTCGACTTCCCCACGTTAGGACGACCGATCAAGGCCGCATACCCGGACCTATAAACTCCGGAATCCGACATGAAAAACCTCGCCTTGTGCCATTTTCTTTAAATTCACCGAATCATGGAAGATAGAGTTTTCGATACTCGTCCATGGCAAACTTGTCCGTCATCCCTGCGATATGATCCGAGATCAGCCTGAGGAAGACCGGATCATCCTGAAGTTTATGAATCTTTCGTCCCACCTCCTTCAGGGGGATGTCTCGAAGATAGGCCTCACGCCTGCCATGGGCATACCTCAGGAGGACCCAGTCCTGGAGCTGTCTGGGGTTATTATAATAGGCCTTGTAAAGATTCCGGATGAAATGGATCGCCCGGCCGTCCATGATGTTCACCTCATAGCTGTTGATAATCTCCCGGTAGACAAACTCCTTGAGTTCCTGAAAAAGCCCCTTGCCCTTGCGGGAAAATTCAATCAGGTCTGACGGAAAATCATTCAGCCGCTGATAGAACTGCTCGGAAGAGATGATCCCTTCCCGGCTCCCCCACTCCTTGATCTTTTTTGCTGAATTCACAAGAATATCGGTCAGTAGGACATGAATGGTCCCCCGCACGAGCATATTCTGCTTGAGAAACCGGCTGCGGGTTGCATGATAGTCGGGATGAATTTTCCGGATCATTTCCTTCATGATCCTGAGCCGCTCGATTTTCTCGAGATCGACCAGACCGGCGCGGAGACCATCCTCCATATCGTGGGCCTGCTGGGCGACCTCGTCGGCGATGGAGACTACCTGTGCCTCTAAAAACAGAGGGCCCTTCACGCTGAATTTTTTCGACTCGAAGGCCTGATACGTCATATCATCAGGCAGAGAGGTGTGCCTTAATATGCCGATACGCGTTTCATCGGTGAGGTTCAGTCCATCCTCCTCATACCGCTTCTCCAGGAGGTCGACGACCCGAAGGCTCTGACAATTATGTTTGAATCCGCCCGGATTCCCCAAGGTCATGAAATCAAGAAGCCCGTCCAGATCATCCTGGCCGGACATGATCCCATGCAGGACCTCTTCCCCGATATGTCCGAAGGGTGTATGCCCGAGGTCGTGCCCGAGGGCAATCGCCTCCGCAAGGTCCTCATTGAGGGAGAGGGCGCGGCAGAGTGTCCGAGCCATCTGGGAGACCTCCAGGGTATGGGTCAACCGTGTTCTCTGGTGATCCCCCTCGGTGGCCACAAAAACCTGCGTCTTATGTTTTAATCTGCGGAATGCCCTGGAATGAAGGATCCGGTCGCGGTCCCGTTGGAACTCCGTCCGGTAATCGTGTATCCTTCCTTCCGACCTGATATTGCGCTGTCTCGTGGCATAAAAGCTCTTTATGGCATAAGGAGCCAACCTCTGGTCCTCAAACGCTTCGAGATCATGCTTAGTACAGAAGTTTTGTGACGATACGCGTTCCTTTGAACTCACGATTTCCCCTTTTTACAAATACGGCGCCATACCGATGCGGACGACGGAAATCCATCCTGTCATCCCCCGCCCCACCCTGCCCGCCCCGTGAAGCTACGCGGGACCGCGGGGGAAGTCCGGAACTTCCTGGTGTAACGGGGTCATCATCGGCCCCTATTCTATCAGAACGAATGACTAAAAGAAAGGATTCCAGGAATTCCTTTGAAAGATGCTTATTTTGATATGTTTTAAAAGAGTTTGCGAATATCACATAAATGCTTGAAGATTCCCGCATTGATTGTTATAATTTATATAAAGTAAAATAATGGTTTGAAATATCATTTAAAAGCCTTGTTTTACTCCATTTAATAAAAAATGACTTATTCCGACCATCATGAATAATAGGGCCATCCCGTGCTCTTAACGGAGGTTTTGTGGCTGCGCGACTCATGCGGATGATCCTGGGTGTTCTGATCCTGATCAGCCAGTTTCTTGATCCGTCCACCCGTTGGCTTTCATGGGGGATTGCCGCCCTCTTGCTTTTCGAGGGGGTCACAAACATCAGAATTTTGGAACCCATCCTGATCCGGATGGGAGCCGGCCGGTCATCGCCTCATGATTCCAGACCTTAAGACTGGTCAGCGATATCCGGCCATAAAACATTTTGAGGCAGATCATGGCTGAAAGACTCTTCCGTATCATGGCAGGACTGGTCCTTGCGGCCGGACTATATTTTAGTGAGCCGCTCTGGTGGGTCCCCTGGTTTGTCGGAATCATGCTGACATTTGCGGGCGTGACGAACATCTGCCTGATTATTTTATTTTTAAACAGAATCGGAATTAAATAATTTCCAAGACGCCGTTTTCGTACTTCTGGTTGCCCGGACATGGAACTTAACACCAAGAATCCGCTTTGCACCCCCTACAGCGAGCCAGGACCCCACTGGAGTACGAGTATCCTGACTAAAATGACCGGGGTCGTTTTGTGGACCCTGATGCTGCTGATGTTCGTCCTGGCCCTTTTCATCATCCATCAGCAGACCCTGAAATTGAAAACCGAATGTTTGTCGCAAGGGGAGAGGAGTGTTCACCATATCTTCGAGAGATACGGCGCCTTCCTCAAGTTCGAAGAACACATGAACCAGCTTCTTGAAAACACCCCCCCTTCCTCAGCGGAAGGACCCGGATCATCCACCAATCAAAGAAAAATACTATCCCTTATAGAACAGTCGAGAACAAACCTTGAACAGAACATCCTGTCGGATGAGACCGAGGAAGGGATCACGGCTGTCGGCCTGCTCACTGCGCAGGGAACATTTCTTTCAGACAGGGGAACACCTGATATCTCGGCTCTTCTGCAAAAAAAATGCAAAGAAGCCATGAAAACAGGGGCCATCTCATCGGCTGTTTCTTTTCAGGAATACGACCGTATCTTGACCCTCCTTCGGCCTGTTCCAACCCGTCAGGGTACGCCGGCCGCTGTCATCGCCGTGGCCATTTCAAAGGATCTTCTGAACGATAAAATCAACGTGATGCGCAAAAACGTCTTCCTGATGATTACCCTGGTCGTCATTTTCCTCAGCTTCCCTATCATTCACTTCCTGCAGAAATGGGTGGTACAGCCTATTCGGGATATTACGGACGCCTCAAAAGAGATATCGGACGGATTATTCGAAAAAAAGATCCCGGTTCATTCAAAAGACGAGATCGGACTCCTGGCCATGAACTTCAACAGGATGGCATCCTCCCTGAATTACCGTGACAAGCGGTTATTGAAAAGTTTTGAGCAGATCCGGAATCTCAAGGATTACTATAACTCGATCATCTCAAACGCCCCTGCGGGGATCATGACCGTGGATCAGGATGGAGCGGTGGCTTTCGGGAATTTCGCACTCTGCGAGATGCTGCAGGACGAAACCGCGCACTCAAAGAACGGAACATGGAAACTCGGGGAGATCAAGGCCCTCCGGAAGACGAGGATCCATGAAATGATTCAGGAAATCCTGTCCGGCAGGGTGGTTGAGGAGGAAAGGTTGATCGTCTCCCTGCCGGCCGGTGAAAATAAAATCTTCTCCATAAAAGGCGTCCCGCTTCTGAACGAACATCAGGGCATTCAGGGCTCCCTGCTTATTTTTGCAGACATCACGAAACGAGTCGAACTGGAAGACCGCCTCAAGGAGACCAACCAGATTCTGGAAAGAACGGTGCAGGACCGGACCCAGGAAATCCTCCGCACCAACGAGAATCTGAGAAAGACCATCGAGGACCTTCACCGCGCCAACAGGGATCTGCTTCATACCAGCGATGCCTTGAAGATATCCAACGAAGAGAACATCAAGGCCAACCGGATGAAGACTGAATTCCTGGCGAGCATCAGTCATGAGCTGAGAACGCCCCTGAATGCCGTCATCGGATTCTCGGACGTCATCCTGATGGGAATCGACGGACCGGTCAATGACCAACAGAAAGAAGACCTGAAATCCATCGCCCGAAGCGGCAGGCATCTTCTCCATCTGATCAATGACCTCCTGGACCTCTCCAGGATTGAAACCGGCAAGGTCTCCTTGAACAGGAAAAACATAGACGCCCATCTTCTTCTTGAAGAGCTGCATCCCGTTGCGAAAAGTCTGATTGCAGACAAACCCATCATTTTTCGGACCGACGTGGAAGAGGGGATCAGCTCCTTCCATTCGGACAAGGACAAGATCCTCCAGATCCTCCTCAACCTCATTTCAAATGCCGTAAAATTTACACACAGAGGCGAGATCTCCATCTCTGTCTCGAGAGGCTTCCCTGAAAATCATGCATCCGAAGCGTTCCTGCAATTCACCGTGTCGGACACCGGAGTCGGAATCAGGGAAGAGGAGATCCGGAACATCTTCAATGAATTTACGCAGATCGACCGGTCATCGAGAAACCTTGAGGGTTCGGGCCTGGGATTGAGCATCACCAGGAAGCTTGTGGAGTTGTGCGGAGGGAAGATTTGGGTTGACCCGCAATATCGAGAAGGGAGCCGTTTTCATTTCACTTTACCCCTATCCTCGATCTATGCCGGAACAACCGAAACCGTATGAAATTTATTTCTAAGAGGTAAAAAGCCTATGCCTTACAAGATCCTCTATGTAGAAGACAACATCGAGAACAAAAAACTGATCCGCAGGATTCTCGAGGCCAACCATTACATCGTGGTTGAAGCCGATGACGGGCTGAGTTCCATCCGTGCCGCACAGGAGGAAAAACCCGATCTGGTCCTCATGGACATCGGGATTCCAGGCATCAACGGGTATGAGGCCGCCACGCTGATCAAGGCTATTCCGGAACTCAATCAGATCCCCGTGATCGCCCTGACGGCAAGGGTCATGGAAGGAGACAGGGAACGATCCCTGGCCGCCGGATGCGACGGTTACATCTCCAAGCCCATAGACGTCCGCAAATTTCCCGAACTCATCCTCTCTTTTCTCCACGGCAAGAGGGAACATGTATCCGCCGCCGAAGAGCCCCACTACCTCAAAGAGTACAGCCGGAAACTGGTTCAGCACCTTGAAAAGAAGATTATGGAACTGAGGGACAAGAACCTAAAGCTTGAGAAACATGCTCAGGAGATACAGGAAATCTGCCTGTACGTGATCAGCTCATTGACCAAGGCCATCGAAGAAAAAGACCCTTATACGGCAGGCCACTCCGAACGGGTCACCCGGTACGCCATTCGAATCGCTGAAGAGATGGCTCTTCAAGAAAAGGAGATCCAGATTCTCAAGAGGGCCTCCATGCTGCACGACATCGGGAAACTCGTCATCGATCTCGCCTACCTGAATAAAGAAGAGCCGCTGACGCCTGAGGAATGGGCCTGCATATCACGCCACCCCACCATTGCCGCGAGCATTCTCTCCCCCATCAAGTTCCTTGAGCGTGAAGTTGAAATCATCCGCCACCACAGTGAACGCTGGGACGGCAAGGGATACCCGGACGGACTCAAGGGGGAGGAGATTGATGACTTAACCGGCATCCTGATCCTTGCCGACAGTTTTGATGCCATGACATCGGATCGCTGCTACAAGAGGAAAAAAACCTTCGAAGAAGCCGTCGAGGAGATCAGGAAATGCAGCGGGACCCATTTCAATCCCAAAATTGCCGGCATTTTTTTAAAACTCGTCCGAAAAGAGAAAGAGATTTTCATGCCCGGAGTCATAGCATTAGAACCCATTTTAAATCACCCATAAGGAGTCCAATCGCCATCTTATGACGGCACAGTAACCGGTCCTATCCCTTTTCAGCCGGCTCAGACGGTTCCCATGGAGGATTCCGACCTCCGATGTTCCCGCCTCCTCTCCCCTCCCCTCCGATCCAAAAGTTTCCGCTGGGGCGAGTAGTATCCGCCGACGGCATAAGTCCTTCTTTCGATCCCGCTTCTCCGGTCGACTCCGCTCCTTCGATCCAGACCGATTCGTTTTTCTCTCATAGAGCCCCCCTCACCCAAGGAATCGAAGACCCTTGATGAACATTCTTGACATCACTGCCCGGCCCATGGATCATAGAATCCGGTCCTCACCTTTTCAAAATACCATATATTTTTGAAGTGTCAAGACGGAAACAGAATAAGAATAGACAAAACATTGTTTTTGCAGTATAAAGATGGCGAATGGTTCAGACAAGGAGTCCTGCATGAAGCGTTTATTTCTCTTTGTTCTTTTCCTGGTTTCAGGGGTTTCAGGCTTTCTCTTGTCCGGCTCCGCCTCTGATCAGCAAGCCTATCGGATCGAGATTGACGGCGTCATCAATCCGGTCTCCATGGATTTCATCCTTAAATCCATTAAAACGGCCGAATCCGATCAGGCGGAGTGCCTCATTATCCAACTGGACACGCCAGGAGGGCTTGCGGAATCCATGCAGAAGATCGTCAAAGGGATTCTCACCTCCAAGGTCCCCGTGATCGTCTATGTGGCTCCAAACGGCGGACGCGCCGCGTCCGCCGGAGTCTTCATCACCCTTGCCGCGCATGTGGCCGCTATGTCCCCGGGGACCCGCATCGGGGCCGCCCATCCGGTTAATATCGGGGGTCAAGCCATGGATGAGGAAATGGCCAGAAAGATTGCGAACGACTTCGCCGCCAATATCCGTTCCATTGCAAAAGAACGGGGGCGCAATGAGGAATGGGCCGAAAAAGCGGTACGGGAGAGTGTCTCCATCACGGCGGATGAGGCGCTCAAGCTCAAGGTCGTGGACCTGATCGCAAAGGACCTGAATGACCTCCTTGAACAGACCGACGGCCGGAAGGTCATGGTGGACGGCAAAGAGGTCGCCCTGCAGACCAGGGGGATCCCGGTCAAAGAACTCCCCAAAGGGATCCGTTACCGTATCCTGGACACCATCACCAACCCGAATGTAGCCTACATCCTCATGATCCTCGGATTCTACGGGCTCTTTTTCGAACTCACGAGCCCGGGGGCCGTTCTACCCGGGGTGGTGGGAGGGATCTGCCTGATCCTGGCGTTCTATGCCTTCCAGTCCCTGCCGATCAATTATGCAGGACTTCTCCTGATTATTTTTGCCATTATCCTTTTTATCGCCGAAATCAAGGTGGTGAGCCACGGGATTCTCTCCATCGGCGGGGTCATCTCCATGGTCCTGGGTTCCTTCCTCCTGATCGAATCACCGGAACCCTACCTCAGGATCTCCAAAGCAGTCATCTACCCCACGGTCGCGGTCACGGCCCTGTTTTTCCTTTGGGTCGTCGGCATGGCCGTAGGGATTCATGGCAAAAAAAGGGCCTCCGGTCCTGAGGGTCTCATCGGGCTGACGGGCAAGGCTGAAACCGATATTGACCCGGAGGGATCCGTCTTCCTTCACAGTGAAATATGGAGAGCCAGGAGCGGAACGAAGATTGAGAAAGGAGAGGATGTGGAAGTCACCGGCATGCAAGGGCTCGTCCTGATTGTCAAGCGCAAGGTACGCTAAACCATAAAAGGAGAACCGTTATGATACAAATTCTACCTATTCTTATATTAGTGATCTTTTTCCTTTCCTCCGCCATCAAGGTGATCCGGGAGTATGACAGGGCCGTGGTCTTCAGGCTGGGACGTTTTCTCTCGGTCAAGGGTCCGGGCCTCATTATCCTGATCCCGATCATCGACCGGATGGTCAAGGTTTCCCTCCGGACCGTGGCCATGGATATCGACCCCCAGGACGTCATTACTAAGGACAACGTCTCTATTAAAGTGAATGCCGTTCTTTATTTCCGCGTAATCCAGTCGGAAAAAGCGATCATCGAAGTAGAGGACTTCCTCTATGCCACCTCCCAGCTTGCCCAGACCACGCTCCGCAGCATCCTGGGACAGGCCGAACTGGATGAGATCCTCTCTGCGAGGGACAAGATCAACCATGAACTTCAGCAGGTCATCGACAAACAGACCGACTCCTGGGGAATCAAGGTCTCCCTGGTGGAGGTCAAGCACATTGATCTTCCCCAGGAGATGCAGCGGGCCATGGCCAAACAGGCCGAGGCGGAGCGGGAGAGGCGTTCCAAGGTCATCCACGCGGAAGGCGAGTACCAGGCTGCAACCAAGCTGGCCGAGGCATCCAAGATCATCGAAGTTCATCCCATGGCCCTGCAGCTTCGCTACCTGCAGACCCTGAGCGAGATCGCATCGGAGAACAACTCCACGATCCTGTTTCCGCTCCCCATCGATCTGTTCACACCATTTTTGAACAAGGGGATGGGTAAGTTAGGCGAGAGTCCAGGCAAATAAACGGAAGATCAAGGGTCTTTTCATATTTTTCAGGTATGAATAAACTAATTTTTTATGGAGTCTGCCTATGCAGAAAAATAAGATCCTCCTGGTGGAAGATTCTGAAATCATTCTCAATATCTACAAGACAAAACTGGTCACTGAAAAGTATGATGTGGTCACCGCCAGAAACGGGATGGAAGCCATCAAGGCCGTATCCGATCATCAGTTCGATCTGATCCTTCTTGACCTCATGATGCCTGTTGTGGACGGGTTCAAGGTCCTGCAGGTTGTGAAGAGCAACCCCAAAACCGCAAAGGTCCCGATCATCGTCTTCTCGGCCAAGGGACAGCCCGAAGAGATTGAAAAGGCCATGAAGCTCGGCGCTGAGGACTACTTGATCAAATCCGTGACCAAGCCGAACGACGTCATGGAAAAGATCCGCAAGATGCTCAGCTCTCATGTCGAGTATAAAAATGTAAAAAGCTACAGGCTCGCCATCCAGGATGAGTCGGGGGACGCCTCATGCCTCTCCTCGGATTTCAGGCTGAACCTGTTCAAGTGCAGGATATGCGGAACCCAGATGTACCTCGATATGATCCCGGACTACTCCCACGAAGAGCCATGGTTCACCTGCCATTTTGTATGTCCCGGCTGCCATAGCGGCCAACCTTAATTCAGCAGGGACTCTCGGCTTTCATAGGCGGGAAGTTTTTGCTGCATTAAATTGTGATTCAATTGTGACGCATATCACAATCTTTCCGTCCTGACGCGCGATAATAAATCAGACGATTGATCCATGCTCATGATTGATTGCATTCAACACCCCATGACGCCAGGCCATCATCATGGATGAACAGAAACATCTATCCGTCTGCCCGCACGACTGTCCGGACTGTTGCAGCCTCCTGGTCACGGTACAACAAGGACGCGTGGTCTCGGTAGACGGGAACCCGGAACATCCCTATACCCGGGGATTCATCTGCGGG
>Ga0210030_1001532_pt1 | contig 16445 bp, 12 predicted proteins | sample CryGeymeta201523_FD_183986 | JGI IMG/M metagenome (GOLD analysis project Ga0210030, IMG submission 183986) | Groundwater microbial communities from Crystal Geyser aquifers in Utah, USA - Crystal Geyser metaG 2015-23 (SPAdes) (version 2) | ecosystem: Environmental > Aquatic > Deep subsurface >...
CAGATGGAAGGGAAATTCTGTTCATTGCCGTAACTTCAGAGGGTAGATCTCTTTGGATAATGGACTCGGATGGGAACGGCAAGATAAAAGTTGCTGGAGATATAAATACAGAAGTTTATGAAGCTCAATTTTCTCGCGATGGAAGTAAGATTTATTTTGTAACAGAGGGAACTAAACCAACATTTGAATCTTCTTCCTGGTATCTTTGGACTGTAGATACAGATGGAACAAATAAAAGGAATATTACTGGGGATATGAATGTTGATGTCCTTAACTTTTCTATTTCCTCTGATGGCAGCAAGATTGCCTTTGTGGTTGCACCATCACCGTATAAACATTTTCTCTGGGTAATGAATGCAGATGGAACTGATAGGAAGAAACTTACGGAAGAAACGAGGGAAAAAATTGTGCTGTCGGATTCGCCATTTTCTCCTACCAGGAATAAGATTTTGTTGCGGGATTCATCAGTGTGGATAGTAAATTTGGATGGCAGCGAAAAAGTAGATTTAGATAAAGCGACTGGAATGAGTCTTTATGAGGCAGGTATTGGGTGGTTTCCTGCGATTTCAACAAAACTTTACTCTGCGCTTCAGAATGCTGATTACTATAAAAATATTATTAAACAAAACCCTTATTATGAGTCTCTTTCTGTTGAACAGAAACAGAAAATTATAGCATTGTCTCCTGGACAGGTTATTGAGACGTATGAAAATACGGATGACTATAAAGTTGCATTAGCACTTCTATCTCCAGATTATTTGAGAGAATTAGATGACCCCGAAGGATCGATGGAAGACATAATTAAATCCAGGGAACATCGAGAAATCGCTTCATGTGAGGATGTAACCAAAGAAAGGAAGTACATGAGTCTTCCGCCTTTGTCGCCTGACGTACTTCAATTTTTAGTGTCTTTTAAAGATAAAGAATGGCCACATTTACTGTTTTTCAATTTAGACAAGTCTCACCATGATGGCCACTGGCAAATTTTAGGGTGGGGAACCAGTCCTTGAACTGGAAAAATAACTGAATGTTTCAAAAATTCTTTGAAAAAGTTAGAACTTTTTTGGAGTTTGTGAGTCTACATATATGAGAGAAGAAATTTTTTTGACAGGAGCTACAAGATGAATGAAGAAAAGGTGGTTTATCTTAATGAGAATTTTATTTAAAGGAGATGGTGCAATGTGAATGTGAAGAGGTGTTTGAATTATAAATGTTGGATGCTAAATGGAGGTGCCGGGTGAAAAAAGCAGTAATAATTTTGCTGATTTTATTTTTTATGTTTTCGTTTTTGAGTAGTGCAAAAGCAGATGTCGGGGCAATTGCTGAAGGCAGTGCAAACGTCACGCCTGTTAACAGCACGCAAATTACACTGACAAAAGAAAACCTTGAGATAAATTTCTTTTACAATAATGCAGGTGTGGATGCCCTGTTTTATATGAAGAATACGGGAGATAAGATAGACCAGAAAATGGGGTTTCCTTTTGGGGGAAACGCTGGCTATCCATCGTATATGGCAGTTTATGTAAACGGTGAGAAGCTTGCGGAAAGTGCAATCACCGAAAATGACTCTAACAGCGAAATGTGGAAGATTTTTACCGTTCCGTTTGGAAAAAACGAGGAGAAAACGATACGTGTGAAATACACTGTGCAGGATCTATTCGCACCGACATTTACGTATCTCATAAAAACTGGCAGCACATGGAAAGGAAGCATCGGGGAGCTGAATACCACAATCACGCTGCCTGATGAAGCAAAGCCGCCTTTCTTTCTCAAAGCAATACCTTCAGGATACAGCACAAAAGGAAAAACAATTGTATATCATTTAAAAAATTATGAACCAAATGAAAACATTCTGATTGAATTTCTGCCGTTAGATTTTTATAAAGAGATGGAGAAACTCCGCGAAACAGCGTATAAAACGAATAAGCCTGAGGATTGGTACGATTATTTAAAAGAGCTTCTTCCTCTTGACATCGTAGGCCCTTATGGTAGCAGAAATGTGCACGGGTATTTTGTTAACGAATATAAGACTGACGGATACAAAAATTTTGTCCAGTCTGAGCTTAAAAAAGGAATAGATGCTTGCAAGGACACAGCTTACGGAAAGATTCTCAACATCGCATACGCTGCGCACTTTGATGAGGAAGATACTTTTATAAGCGGCGTTCTGGTAATGAAAGACTTCAGCAATATAGAAAATATATTCAAAGATGAGCTCGAAAATCCAAAAACAAAAGAAGTGGGGCGGGTTGTTGCCTATTACTACTGGTGGAAGGCAAACGCACTTGGTGGAATGGCACCAAAATACGAAAGTTTTAACGCACTTGCAAAATTTATTAAATATGCAGAGAAATACATTCTATTTGACGAATGCAGGGGCATTAATAATGTAGAGATAGTGGCATATTCGCCATTCTTTTCGGATTGCACACCGATATTTGAGGAATTTATCTATCCAAAAGAAGTATCTGTCACAAAAGATGTATCAGATAAAGTTCGCAGTGTAAGATTTGATTTTCAACTTCCACATGATGCACTTTTAGAACAATATAAAAGATATATGCAGGATGATGCCAAAAAAATCTCAAGCGGTATTTCTGAACTAACATTTGATTTTGAGAGCGGTGATTCACACACATTTTTTATGACTTGCACGGTTCCTCAAGATAATCTTGCCTTACTTGAAAGTAAAATTGAAAAAATCCCACAGATTTTAGGAACAGAGCATTCGCCTTTTTACGTTTACCCGAAAGCATTCTTAGAAGACTTGAAAGAAAACTCCCTTCTTACAGAGTTTAATGTTAAAAACAACAGGGAAAACGCTATTTTGCAGCTTGAAAAGGCAGAGGAAGAAATAGACGGAAACGTTACGGATTACTGGAGAAGAATGGAAGATGGTATGTATAGCAATACATATAAGGGTGTAATAGAAATCCCAATTGAATATATAGAAAGGAACAAATACTTTTTGAAGGAAGTACCCGATAAAATACCCATTGAATTAATAGAGGAAAAGAAAGCATTTACAAATAAAGTGCTCTTTATATTGATTACTTTGATAGCTACCGTAGCAATTTTATCTGCTATTTTTATAGAAAGAAGAAAAAGATGAAGACCTAACCTGAACAGTTCTCCAAACTTTAAATTAGAGAAAAATGTAAAAGAAGAAAGAATATACTCAAAAAACTTTCACTTTTTTCAAAAAGTAATAAAATTTCATAGGGCGATGAAAAATCGCTCAATTTAGGTATTAATTAAGCATTATGCTATTATTAAGAGATAGAGTAAAAGAATGAAGAAACAAGAACTCATTGAAGTAAAAGTTTATATAGATTCAAATCTAATATTTGATCCACCTAAAATTGATAATATTAAGCAAGAGGAGGCTGAAGCTTTGAAAATTCTTTCAGAATCTCAGAGAGTTAAATTTTATGTATCCGAAAAAGTTAAGAAAGAAATTAAAAAACATAAAAATCCTAAAAAGAAAGACTATTTACTTTTTTTTTATAATCTCATTCAAAAAATTCCTGAAGAAAATATTATCAAAGGTGGGCCAGCACTTTTTGACACTGCAATATTTGATGAGGCAATGTTTGATGGAGGTGTAAGAGAAGACCCTTTGTTCACGAAATTAAAACAAATTTTTGATAAAGACGATGCAGAGCTTATTTTTCAAGCAGAGAAAAATAATTTAGATTATTTCTTAACATTAGACAAAAGAACAATATTAAATAGATTGCGAGAAAAAGAAGACCAATTAAAAGAAATTGGTTTAAAAGTTAAGATTGTCTCTCCAAGTCAACTTGTTAAAGAATTGCAATTAAATAATCTATGATCCAAATAAGATTTGAATAAGTTGCGATACATTTGAGACCACTATCTTACTATTTACAGTTTGCATGATATTAGCCTTATTAACTGTCTTGCTTGCTTTCTTAAAAGCGCCAAAGATGAGAAAATAAAAGAGGAGGAAAATTATGAGTAAAGAGAAAGAATTTAAAGTAGATTGGGAGAAAGTTTTTGAACCAGATGATTATCTCTATTTTAGCTACGAGGTGCTTTCCGGAGAGCGGAGAGAAAAAGAAGTTAACTTCATAGTAAAGGAGTTAAATCTTACAGAGCCAAAACGAATCCTTGACTTAGCTTGTGGATGGGGAAGGCATGCAAGCAAACTTGCTTCTTTAGGGCATGATGTAACAGGCGTTGACATAACCGAAGGATTCCTTGAAATTGCAAAGAAGGAAGCGAAAGAAATGAATGTAAATGTGCAATACATTTTACAGGATATAAGGGACATAAATTTCAATAATGAGTTTGATTACGCCATTTCAATGTCTACTGCTTTCGGTTATTTTGATGATGACGACAACCTTAAAGTACTAGAAAATGTTTCAAAAGCTTTAAAGAAAGGCGGGCTTTTCCTCCTTGACTTAAGTAATCGGGATTTCTTTATGCGGAATTTTCTTCCATATATTGTTATTGAGAAAGGGAAAGACTACATGATAGACATAAATAAATTTGATCCTGTTGAAGGCCGTCTATATAGTAGAAGAAGTGTTTTTAGAAATGGCGTAATGAAAGAAAAACCGTTCTCCATAAGAGAGTATACGCCACCCGAGATCAGGGATTTACTTGAGAGAGCAGGTCTAAAGGTTTTAAAATTCTTCGGAAACTACGATAGCAGTCCGTTTAACGTTAATTCAAGAAGGATGATTATCATTTCAGAGAAAGTTAGCGACTGAATTAAACGTTTAACTGTCTGGTTTTGAGCTTTTAAATTTTTGATAGGTTTTTGATGGAGGCAATTCGAAAACTTGCAATTTTTTTTCAAAAAGTACTAAAATCTTTATGATGATAAAAAATCGCTCAATTTAGGAAACTATTATTAGAAGAGGAACAAATTCAGCCCTCAGAAAGGAGGTGCCGGGTTGGTTGTAAAGAGGTATGTGTTCCTCGAAGGTAAATAGAAGACGAAAACTTGCAAAATTCAAAGAAAAGAAAGTAGTTTTGTAGTTTGCGAGAAGAAAATTTTAAAAAACTAAATAAAATTAAATAAGGAGATAATTATAAAGAAAAAAGTTTTAATAACTTTATTATTAATTGAAGCTTTTTTATTTTCGCACTCTTCTTTAATTCCAATCAAGGCTAATACAGATATTAGTGTAAAGTTTAAATATATAACAGGAATGTCTGCTACACCTCCAGATCCTACTACTGGCTCTATAAACTCAGTAACTGGTTATATTGATAGTAGTAATAATTTGGCATATACAAATGTTTCAAATTTATTACTCCTCAGAGGAGTTTCTGTATCTACCTCTGATTATTATGGTTATCATGCCCATGCCATATCAAGAATGGGAGAAACAATTACAGTTTATGCAAGTTCGAATTATATTACTGTAAATCAACCTTCTTTTAGTTTTGATTATACAGGTACGTTAGATGGAATTGTTAATTGGAATGATATACCGGTAAGACTAACTGCAAGATCAATTGGCGCAGATTATATTAAATGGACTTCGTCTCCAGCTGCTGTGGATGTAGATGACTTTGAAAGTAATGGTATAGTAACGAATCTGCCCACGACTCTTATAGCAGGGTCCTGGATAAACAATTGGACCAGTCTAGACCCACTCTTAGCCTCTACAACTTTTTCCTTGAAAGATTTTGAATGCATGGATGAAAATTTACAAAGTTCTGATCCGCACTGTAGTCACGAGGTAAAAGTAGCGCTTGGAGTCATTCAAGCTTTACAAAATACGAAAAATCTCTGGAATCAACAGGGACATGCAGGAACATTTAACATTGTAAAAGCAACAAACTTAAGTAGAGGACATAGGTGCTGGGTAGAGACATATAGAGTAGGTAACGGGTTAAGCAACCATCTTTCTGGTAAAGCAGTTGATTTTTCACCCCAAAATGGAACTATAGGCCAGTTACAAACTATGATTGCAAATAATTATCAAACACTAGGTTGGCAGGGATATGAACCTTTTAATTATACATCTAATTGGGTTCATGCTCAGATAGTAACGTGGCTCTCATATTAAAGGGAGGTGTAGAGTGAAAATATTAACAAAGAAAATACTAACAATTTCATTGGCGATTTTAATAATCGCGGGAACAATTACAATATTTATACATAAAAACGAGCTAACTGTTGCAAATGACCCATCGTATATTGCTCAGCAGTTTCTTGAATCTGTTATCTCGCAGGATTTCAAAAGTGCTTCGGAGCATACACAGGAAGGAACGACTATAGACATTATCAATAGATTTAGAGAAGTAATTGTAAGTATGGTTGGTGAGGAGAACGTAACGAAATATAGAGTGGTGGGAATAGAAAATATTGACACAGTAATGAAAGTAAATTACCTTGACGACCAAGGAAAAGTAATACCGTATGATAAAGCAGTGGAACTTGCTGAGGAAAAAGCAGAAAAATCTCAAGAATATCAAGAAATTGTAACTCAATATGGAAATATAATGAAAAAATTTGCAGACACGGTTCTCAAAAACCATGAAAAAGTTGATTTAGAGACTGAAAAACTGGGTAATTTAGGCTTCCAAAAGCTTGCTGAACTCAATCAAAAATTTATGAAGATAGTTGAAAAGTACAAAACCATAGGATACAATGTAAATATCTCGTTTCCAGGAGGAAGGGAGAGCTCTAACTCCATTACTATTGTTCTACCGATGAGGTTTGATGAAAATGGTCGCCTTCTCATATTAGTACCAGGACTTGAATAGTTAGGCAAATAATAAACTGCGGGAATATAGAACTCCCGCAGTTTAGAGTGGAGATTACATGAAGAAAAGATTATTAAAACTGTTTGTAGTTTTTTTTCTTTTGTCCGCTGTACTAATTTCAGTTGTTTTTTTGCATCATAAGCAGAGCAACCTCGAAGTTTCCGAACCAATTTATCCAATGCTCTATCAAAATAAAGCTCATAGAGGAGAAAGTCCATATTCAGGACCTGAAAACTCAAAATTAAATGAAGTTTATTCAATTCAATATCCGAAAAGTTGCAATTGTTTTGGTAATATCAGATGTTTAGTAATGGGTAAAGACGGAACGATGTACGTTGTTGAAGAGAGACGGTTTTATGGCAAGGGTATTATAAAGGGTATTCTTTATGCCGTTACCCAAAAAGGAATTTTAAAATGGACTTTCACATCTGATGAAGAAATTAATTATGTTGTTGTTGGTAGAGAGAAAACAATATATCTTACTACGGCACATTCATACTCGGATACTTCTATCGAAGGTCTTTTATATGCATTGAATCTTAATGGTAAAGTGATGTGGAAATTTTCTATTCCTCTTATTCCAACTTTTATAACAGTTGATGAAAATGAGACAATCTATGTTACGTCCGCTAATGAACTCTCTACATTTGGTCCCGATGGTCATTTAAAATGGACATACGCAATGGAGGGGAAAGGGGAAAACCCGGGAATGATTGAAGGTGCTCCTGCTATTTCAAATGATGGTACAATATACACCACATCTTGCGGATATCTATATGCATTTTTTCCAGATGGGAAATTGAAGTGGAGTGAAAGGAAGTATGCGATGTCTGGAACGCCTGTTATAGGAAATGACGGTACAATTTATGTATCAGGTGCTGGAGACATTGGTCCTTGTATATTTGCATATAGTCCAGATGGAAACTTTAAATGGAAGTACTGTATAGATGCTTACATTAGTACTCCTTCAGTTTCAAGGGATAACACCATCTATCTTTTGATTGAAAAGATCACTTCCCGTAACAAAAATAATGAAATCACAAAAACCGAGTCATATCTAATTGCTCTTAATCCAAATGGAACATTAAAATGGCAGTTTAGAAGTAATGGTTTTGATGAAGGAAATTTATACTCGCAACAGCCAATTATCGATAAAAACAGTGTAATTTACTTTTCAGCAGATTATCCAAAATCGATAGTTGCAGTCAATTCCGATGGCACATTAAAATGGAAAATTGATAATCCATCTCCTTCGGGAAGTTATCTTTTCGGTCCACATCTTATAGACAACAATGAAAGGTTATATTTTTCATTTTCATCTGGAATTAGTGGAGATCTGCCATCCGATATTGCAAGCGAAGTTGTTATATGCACGATTGGTGAGAAATAATTTTATTTTTATGATTTTTGTTTTAGTACAAGAGAGTTTTAAATGATATTTTACCAATAATTTTTGCTGGAGAGCTTAGATATATGAACAAGCATATTAACAAAGCAGTCTTAGATTAGAGAAATGAAAATCAGAACAGTATTTCTAATCGATATGAATGTACTTAAATTTATTAAGTTAAAGCTTTCACATATTAAATTTCCATGAAATGGCATGCTTGGTACAGGTTGCTAATGCTACTAAATACATTTTATGGTTTAAAAGTCACTTTAACCTAATATGAGTTTATTTGTATTTACCTGTATGGCAGTTTCAAGGGGAATCTCCTGAATAAGTTACGGTACTTACGAGACTACCATCTCTATTTTTAGTAAAATTTTTGACAAGACAATTCGTATAAAGAGTTCTTTAATTATCTCCCAGCCACCAAAGCTTCTTGCATTTTCTCAGTATAGATTTTTGAATCTGTTCTCAAGTTCATTGTAGTTCTACAAATGTATTTACTCTCCTTCTTCCTTTAGTCTTTGTTTTAGCTCTCAATATATATTTCAACTGTCTGCCTTCTAATCAGTTTTTTTAAAAATTTCTTTTTATCTTTTAGTGATTAATTCCTTTTTTAGTTTGAAGACATATTTAAATAAATAGAGATTATTTTCGTGGTTATGGGAGTTTCCATTCCCTCGGCACCATTAAAAAAGACGACAAAGATGGGTCCGAGGAATCTTTTAGTATCTTACTCCGAAAGTATCTTTTCCATTTCGTCAATAAATGTAGAAGATGTAACTACCCTTCCATACCATTATCAAATTATTTCAATTGGTTTACAATTTACGGCAGAAAAAAATAAAACTATTCTATCTTTTATCTTTCCTACTTGTAAAAGAGAACGCCCCTCATCTCCACCAAACCTGTTCCGAAACTTGGAAAATACCTAAACTGCTTAAGGAATTATCAGAGTTGCTAGGCCATGAATGATGTGCACTGTATAAAATGTTTACATTCTTCTCAAAGTAAAATTATTATATACTAGAAGGCCCTGACTTGTTCAATGCAGGGGCATTTCTGTTGATCAAGAACAAAGACAATAATATTCTAAGAGTTACTTTTAAGACCTAAAAATTATTTGATGAAGTTAATTATTGAAAAAAAGTGTCTCGTTTTTTTTTGCAAAGTCCATTGCATTGCTAAACACCTGCATAACTGTAAGTAAATTGTCTTTATAGTGGTCTTTGTTTTGTCTTTGATATGCTGGTTTGCAGTGCGCCCTTAAATGGTCTTTGAAATGAGCCAGCGAATTAAAAGTCCATTTGCGCTGCTTAGCCCGCATGACATCTTAATATAACTAGTCAAGCGGTATGCAGAAAGAGCGCATACCGCTTGGAGTAAAATGGCAGTATTGCCGTCTTTTCGTGGGTTACCTGAAATGCCTATTACATATATAACTTACTCCTACTTTCCTACAGGAATACGCTCGATTCTTATTTTCACCATATTCTCCCAATCTGGACAAGACGCTACAGAGACATTAGGATCTTTCTCCCAAGGAAGTTGACCCCCAAACTGCATCACACATAAGTATGGAAAAATATTATCCATGAAAAATAGGCACAACTTTAAACCCTTAACAGTCCCACCCTCATTGAATAGGGTAAGATCTATTTCTTCACCTACCTTATGACCTGCATCGCATTCGCCTTTTACATCAGTAATCTTACCCATAAGTTTGTAAGACATGGATATCTCCTCTTTATTCTATTTCCAATGTTTTTCATTAAGTTCATGTCGAGTAATATTTCATATAACGGTTTAAGCATAGAAGAACTCCAAGCAAAGCAGGTAGTAGGTCTCCCTTAATTTCCTATCGTTGAGACTAACTCCTTGAGGTTCTTAAATCGGTATTTTTCAAAATCTTCCTGATTAACTCTTATGAAAAACCATTTGTCTCCAGTCAAATTAGTTGCATCTTCACACCATAATATTGTCCTATTATCTTTATGCTCAACATCAACATCTTCTCTACCTTTTGTTTCAATAATTACATGCTCTTTTTCTTCAGTTAGCACAAGAAAGTCAGGATAATACAACCTTAGATTTCCGTTCGCATCTCTATATTCCACAAAGAAGCCAATTTTAGAAGCAATCTTGCTGAATGCTATTACATCGGGGGCTCTATCTAAGAATTTGGCAAAATCAACTTCAAAATTATTATCACATGGGACATAATTGAAAATGCATTTATTCGCTGGATAAACCAATTTTGACCAAGGAAAAGGTCTTGTATCCGAGAGTTTCATAAAATCTCCCATTTCAGGTTCTCTTTCTACAAAAGTCATATCTTTGAAAATGCCCACAAATAATTTTATTATCTGCTCCTGAATCTCTGGCGAGCTAAGTTTATAAAGAACCCTTGGATCATCCAGGTTAACCTTTTCAGTGAACAGTTTTTCAACTACATACTTTTTTACCAATGGATAGAAACTTGCGAATGCCCCTCCTATCTTTAATTGCTTAAGTATTTGGTCCGTGTAGTATGCAATTACACTTTTAGAGTCTTGAGGCACTGGCAGATCCCACTTCCTTTTAATTACCTCCATTCCTCTTAACATATCAACTGCGATATATTGCATTTCAAGGATTTTGTTCTCTAATGGGACAAAAAGAGAAGGCAATTTTTCAACATTTGCATCATCTACATAAAATTCTTTTATACGAATTCTCGGACTCAATATAGGTATCTCAATATTCTTATCCAATTTATTTTCATCTACGAAGATGGTTGTTAGGTTAATAGATTTTCCTGTATCAAAGTCAGCAAATTTAATACCCTCTTGTATTTCCAATTCTTCGAGAATATCTATTAAGCCAGGTGGCCCAATGACTTCAAGGACATTTATGGATTTGTTTACATTTGCATCTTCATCGGGGAACATTTTTCTTAATCCTCTTCCAATAACCTGTTCAGGAAGCACTTTTCTTTCTGATGTATAAGAACGCAAACCAACAATAACATTTACATTCCTTACATCCCATCCTTCGTTCAACATCAAGGTACTTACTATTGCTTCATAAGGATTCTTTTCAGGGTCGGGGTCGTCAATGGTCTTTGCAAACTCCCTTGCTTTTGGTAAATCAGATTTTTTTACTTCCCCCGTGCTGTCTGTGTGTATAAGTAAAACTTTACCTTTAAGGTCTGGAACAGCGGTATTAACATACTCAAAGATTTCATCTGCTTCCTTGTTTTCGGGACACTGAAAGAAAAGTACAGGTTTTTTAGATAATGGCTTCAATGCATCTTTGTATTCCCGCCATCTTCTTATCCCAGCATCAATCCATGCTCTATATCTCTCAACTGCTTTCTTTGAAGCAATCTCTTCAGCGTTTATGACTCTGCCTTTTAATGGTAATTTAACAATGTTCATTTCAATTGCTTCCTTAAGTGGGAAATCTACAATGATCCACGGGAATAAAGCGCCAGTTTCTGTATGTGGCGTTGCAGAGAAATCGAGTTCCATATTAATGCCTTTATCATATTGAGAAGTCAAATTCCTATGAAGACTCAAAAGTATCTTTTTCCAAGCCTTTTCAAAATGATAAATATGATGTGCCTCATCTTTGAGAATCATTATATTCGGACAGAGAGTAAGAACTTTTTTTATTCTATTCTCCTGATAAATATCAGAAACATTGTAAACTTCTGGCAAATCCATTATTTTGTCTACATATTCCTCAACTTCTTTCTCTTTATTTTTTCTTTCTTCTAATTGCTGGATATTGGTTAAGAATAGCACACTTTCCGGGATTACATGAATTGGATCCTCCTTGAGGATTACTTTCAGGTCAAAATCATCAAGCCATTCAGGTGGAACGAAAGGCCAATCCTTGAATATTCTCCCATCCTTGAAATCTCGTGTGAGTCTGTCATAGATAACGTTTTTCTCACCTGCTATAAGTAAAAATTTAGATGTATAGTCTGTTTTGTTTTCCTTTTTATAGTTGAAATACTGCCAGATAATACTCAAAGCCATTACAAATGTTTTACCAGAGCCGGTTGCCATCTTGAAGGCGTAAAGAGGGTATTGGTCATAAGATGGGTCGTAGCCCTGAATTGGACCAGCACCGAAATCTCTCGCCATGTCTATGAAGTATCGCTTTTTCATCGCTTCATAAACATAAATCAAAGTTTCAATTGCCTCCCTTTGGCAGAACCAAAACTCAAATTGCTCCCTCTGAACCAAATGGTCTTCGTTAAACCAGTATTGCAATAAGCGGCGGGTAGTTTCTGTCGTATTAGAATACCCTTGATTTCTCCATGTAAATACTGCCTTACGCAGTTCATTTACAAGATATGCCCTGCTTGCGCGTCTTTGTCCTGGGTGTAAGAGTTCGATTGGTCTCATAAACTTATACCTAAATTGTTGAGGACTTGTTTTGTTTTTATATTTGCGCTTTCTGCATCTTTTATATTCGTTTTTTTCTGACCATCATAATCGGCCTTATTCCGCATTATTCTTAACTCATCTAAAATCTTCCCTGCTTGTTTTTCCTCAAGTTTAGTTGAATCTTTATAGTGAGTTATAACTTTTCTATGAACTCCCGGGTCATTTGTATTACGAGGTCTGTAGAATTCTAATCCTGCTTTATTCCGTAAAAGACAAAATACTCCATAGTAAGCTCTACTAATTACTGACCTATTATATGCTTCCTCCATAGAATTTTTATTTACTTCATTGTATAATTTTTCTGCTAATTTTATATAATCTTTCCAATCAAAACTCATAAGTATTCCTCTGTTATACACAGTTTTCCTTGAGTCTTATCCATAATATTAAGAAACCACGTCCTGTCTAATTCATTCATTAGTTCCCTTGCTTTTTGAGGTGCATAAGGAGATTTGATAACTACAAAAAGTTCTTCAAAATCTTCTTCAGGATCGCTGTGAAGCTCAAGGATTAGTTTAATGCTCTTGCCGAATATTCTGTAAATATTTTTAGGAGCTTCCTTAAGGATATCAGCCAAGTAGTTATTCTGCATAATAAAGTTTCTAATTTCTTCTACATTTGAAAATTCATAAGCTCCTTTAAGTTCATCTAATATATCTTTTCTTTCTAATCCGAGCGTAGTTGAGTTGTCTATAACAATGAGATTTGAATAAATCAAGGATGTATCGAATTTAAACCTTGGAAAATTAGTTATATCTAATTTACTCATATTTCCCGTGGTTGGACTCTGCACAGAATTAAAAAAAGAGCTTGTTTCCTGCAAGTTGATTTCTGATATCTCCATTATTCAAACCTCCTTAGTAATTCTCCCTCAATTATTTTGAAAAACCACTTGTGCGTTAATTCATGAGCAGATTTTACCCAATCAAAAATCTTCCCCTTTTCTTGAGGAATGCTTTCACCTGTTAAGTTAACCGCTGTTTCCCATAGAATAGCATCTGAAGTTCGTATTTTTCCTTTAAAGACACGCATATGAATTGCCCCTTTTGGTTCCGTCGACGGAAAAGAAAACCTGAAATCAAAATCAGCAGGCCGTTCACTAACGTTTGTTTCCGTAAAAATTTCTTTATTAACATCTATGTTTACTTTCATCTTTTCTCCAAGAAAAGAAAATATGTCGTCATGCTCGTAATCAAACGCTATCGTATCAATGTATCTTAGCAATAATGTATTCACTTTCAGGTTTTTTCCTGCGTCTGGATATGATTCAAACAAAACAGTAATAAGTTCAGAAATTCTTTTCTCAAAATCATCCCATTCATACCCTGCAGTGTCATTCAAAGTAATAACTCCTGGTCCTATCTGAACGAGAGGCCATTTGTCCTTTTCTTTCCTGAATCGATATTGAACAATATATCCGGCGATTTCATCTGGCATAGTCGCAGTAGATAATGGCTCGTAATAAGGATACTCTTTATTTATTCTTTCGTATACTCTTCCTATAAGTATCTTATAATGTGGATCGACTTTTACCCCAGGTTGGATTTCTTTTAACTGCCATCTGAGTTCAAATATTGCCTCCACTAATGGTTTATTCTTTAAAATTATTTTTTCCATTCTTGCCTCCAACTTTTAATTTTATCACTTTATTCGTATCGTTCCCGAACACATCCACAACTTTCACCATTATCTGATATTCGCCTTTTTCATTATACATGTGTTTTGCCTCATAATCAACTCTTGGGTTCTTCTTCGTCCTGAAACTCTGCCATTGATTATGGAAGGTATCGCCTTTGTAATCCCAATCTACTGCCCAGTAATCTATCAATTCTCTTGAATCCCTTACTTTGCTTGCTATCTCTGCAAGCTCTGCTGTTGGCGAAAGCTGAAAGTCTGTAATTTTAAGCGTCAATTCATCACCTTTTTCTTTTGTTTCAATCTCCAAATATGCAACTTCAGCAAATTTTACGTGTTTTAAGAGTTCTTTTTCTACTACTTGATCAGGCACTTTTAACAAATTCAAATCAAAACCTACAAGGGAAGATTTTATTTCATTCACTGATGGGATCTGAACAAGTTTTATATCAACCCCATTCTTCTCTGCTAAAGTTTTTGCCAGTTCATTAACTTCATAACTCCACTCCCAGCCAAGTATATCTGCTTTATTGAAATTGTTTGCCCTGCACTCAATAACAACTTTCTCAACTTCTTCCATCGTAACAGGAGCGTTCAGAGGACCAATATGCACTGCTCTATCTCCTTTTCTTCCGTGAATGTATCTAAAGCCAGTTAACGGCTGTGATTGATAGAGTTTAAGCATAAATGCAAGATATTCATCCTGCCTCTCCTGCCAGTAAACCGTTTCATAATTGCCAATGTTCCAGAGCTCAAAAGGTCTTGCTGGTTTATCGTATTTTTCTTTATTCTCATTCAGCAAATCCTTCGAGTTATGAATATCCAGAAGTCTTTTCCTTGTCACTTGTATTGCAAACTTAGATAAATCGCAACCCGTCCATCTTCTTCCAAGTTTCTCTGCGGCCGCTAAAGTTGTGCCAGAGCCACAGAAGAAATCAGCTACGATGTCCCCTGGATTGGATGAGGCAAGGATAATGCGCCTGAGGAGGGCTTCGGGTTTTTGGGTGTCGTATGCTTGATATTCCGAGGTATTTGCTCTCACATAAGGAATATCAGCCCATACATCTCTGGGAAACATTCCAAGTTCTGGATTCTCTATATAAACTTTCTCTGCTAATTTTTTTGCATCGAAACTCCCGCCCCTTAAATAATACCATCCCTTTTCGTCTTTCTTTAATGATTTTTTTACTCTATCAGAATAATCCATATAAATATTTTTATCATCTCGAAAAATATAATTTTCAGTTTTTGAATAAAATAAAATTATCCCATGTGACCTAATAAAAAATCTAGATGTCTGAGCAGATGCGGCAGGGTAGTTCCATATAATCTCATTCCTAAAATTCTCATACCCAAAAATCTCATCCAACATCACCTTAACATAATGCCCCACATGCCAGTCTAAATGGACATAAATAGAGCCATTTTCAGCCAGAAGTTCTCTCATCAAAACTAATCGCTCATACATATACTTGAGATAAGAAGCAATACCACCGCTCCATATATCTTTGTAAGCACGTTCTTCTATAATTGACGGCTCTTTTTCTATCTGATCATCTCCAATTTTTATTCTCACAGTAAAATCCGCACCTGTGAAGAATGGCGGGTCAATGTAAATGAGGTTTATCTTTCCTGCCCAGCCCTGCTTTATTAACGACGACATCACAAGTTTATTATCACCCCAGATAAGAAGATTTTTCCAGTCTTTTGGATAGTCTTTTGGCCATTCATCTTCAGGGAAAAGTGGAACTGTAATCCCACCTTTGATTCTCGGCTTATTTATGGTTTCTACTACTTGAAAAGGAAGGTTTGGTTTTTCAATTGGTAATTTCTCCCCTTTCTCAAATTTATCATATTTATCTGCCCAGAGCAGTTCCACGTATTTTTTATTATTTTCAGCCATATTTATCTTCTCCTTGAATATGATGCCACCACTTCATATAACTAACTTATAACCGAGTCCTCGAATATAAACCATTTTGTCTAAAATATTCATGCCACTCCTCCTTTTACTTGAATAATACAACATTCCCAAAATTGGGTAAATACAATAACATCTACTCTCAATATTAATTATTGCTAAATGAAAATGTTTGTCAAGGCTAATGAATAAGTTACGAAACATACGAGACTACTACCTACATAAGAATTTGACACCGATAAATTTCTTACTAAAATATTATCCGGAGTACCAAATGTATGTAACACGTATAAAAATTTGACTTTTT
>Ga0210030_1001533_pt1 | contig 16444 bp, 13 predicted proteins | sample CryGeymeta201523_FD_183986 | JGI IMG/M metagenome (GOLD analysis project Ga0210030, IMG submission 183986) | Groundwater microbial communities from Crystal Geyser aquifers in Utah, USA - Crystal Geyser metaG 2015-23 (SPAdes) (version 2) | ecosystem: Environmental > Aquatic > Deep subsurface >...
ATCTTTGCCTGGTCCGCGTCCTTGATGGTCAAGGTCTGGGATGGTGAAAAGTGCGTATTGAACCAGCACCTGTTCAAGGTCACCTCGGACAAGTTCCCCAAGTGGTTCTATCTGAGGTGGTGCAAGCACCATCTGGCAGAGTTCATTGCCGTTGCTGCCAGCCATGCCACTACCATGGGGCACATCAAGCGCGGTGACCTAGATGCGGCGATGGTGCTGGTGCCGCCGCCACCGGTTCTTGAAACCATGTCGAAACAAATGCAGCCCCTGCTGGACAAGCAGATCGCGATTGCCCGGCAACGCAAGACGCTGGAAAAACTGCGCGACACCCTGTTGCCCAAGCTGATGAGCGGCGAAGTGCGGGTAGCCTACTGATGGAAAAGCTCAAGGCGACGCTGACCCAATACAGCCGCTGGCAACCCTATGGGGTTTATGTGGACCGGATGGAGGGTCATCTTGAATCGGACTTCAGTGTCTCCGTGGAGAACGCAAAGGCACTGCTGGAAGGTATTGGCAAGGAGATTTGCGATGCGAATTGCATCGCGCTGGCGAATGCCCCCGCAATTGGTGTCGTATTGAAGACGGCCTTTCGCGCCTTGGGATACAACGGTGAGCAGCTGGTGACCCAGGTGTCGACTTCATTGGCCAATATTGGCCAGTTGATTGGCACCCTGAGAAACGAAATCAGCCCAACGTCGCATGGCAAATCGCTGAAAGAGTTGAGCGACCGGAATGGCAAAGTCGATTTACTCACCCGTGATTTTTTGATCGACAGCACCTTGGTGGTGGCGGTCTTCCTGATTCGGGCGTTTGAAGAGAGAAGAAGCGATGTGGCTCCACCAGCCGATGGTGCCGGGGCTGCCGATGTCCCCCCTGAGTACGACGATCACGAAGATTTCAACAACTATTGTGATGAATCTTTTGGTGAGTTCACCATGGGGCAGTATTCGTACCTCGCCAGCGAAATCTTGTTCAACGTGGATTTGTTGGCCTATAAAGCAGAATCCAGAGCCTTTGTTGAGGCTGAAGACTAACCCACAGGAGAGGATGCATGAGTCTGAATATCAATGCAAAGTTGCTAGCTCTCCTCGCACTGTCCGCCGAAAACGAAGTGGTTGAATTCAAGGAGGCCAAGAACGGCTACGACTTCGCCAAGCTGGGCAAGTATTTTTCGGCGCTGTGCAATGAGGCCAACCTGAAACGCCAATCCGCAGCATGGCTGGTGTTCGGTGTCAATGACCAGCGGCAGGTGGTTGGGTCCAACTTTCGTTTGGCGCGCAAGGATTTGGATAGCTTGAAAGAAGAGATTGCGAACAAGACGACCAATCGCATTACCTTCATTGAGATTCACGAGGTGGAACACACCCAAGGGCGAGTGCTGCTGTTGGAAATTCCAGCTGCACCCAAGGGCTTGCCAGTAGCCTTCGACGGCCATTACTACGGGCGTGATGGCGCGGCGCTGTCGCCACTGAACCTGGAAGAAATCGAGCGCATCCGGGCGCAATCTACCGTGGATGATTGGAGCGCGGCCATCGTGCCTGATGCCGGCCTGGCTGATCTGGATGAAGAAGCCTTGTTGGTGGCACGGCGCAACTTCAAGAGCAAGTTTCCCGACAAGGCGGCCGAGGTGAACGGCTGGGACGACTCGACCTTCTTGAACAAGGCCAAGCTGACCATCAAGGGTCGGGTCACGCGTACCGCTTTGTTGCTACTGGGGCGTGAAGAGGCCGAGCATTTTCTGTTGCCTGCAGAGGCCAAGATTCGTTGGCTGCTGAAAGACCATTTGGGCAACGACCGGGATTACGCCCTGTTTAGCATGCCGCTGCTGCTGGCGGTGGACAAGGTGTACGCCAAAATTCGCAACCTTAAATATCGCTATATCCGCGAAGGTACGTTGTTCCCGGATGAGATTGACCAGTACGAGCCCTATGCGATTCGTGAGGCGCTGAATAATTGCATAGCGCATCAGGACTACACGTTGGCGGGGCGCATCAATGTGGTGGAGCGGGAGAGCAGCCTGAGCTTTACCAACAAGGGCAGCTTTGTGCCAGGTGATGTGCGGCGGGTGGTGATGGAGGATGCGCCCGAGGAGCATTACCGCAACCGTTTTCTGGCCACGGCCATGTTCAACCTGAAGATGGTGGACACGGCGGGTGGCGGCATTCGGAAGCTGTTTTTGTTTCAGCGGCAACGCTTCTTTCCGATGCCAGACTATGACTTGTCGGGACACCGCGTGATGCTGACTTTGACGGGCGAGGTGCTGGACATGGACTACGCCCGCTTGCTGGCGCGGGACGGTGGGTTGACTCTGCAAGACATCATGGCGCTCGACAAGGTGCAAAAGCACCAAGCGCTAAGTGGTGATGAAGAAAAGTTGTTGAAGGCAAAAGCCTTGATTGAAGGCCGCAAGCCAAACTTCTTTGTCGCCAAGACGTTAGCGCAGCAAACTGGCCAAAAGGCGAGTTACAGCAAAAACATTGCGTTCGACAAACAGTATTACCTGGACCTGATTTGCAAGGCCTTGAAAGAACATGGCTCCATGTCGCGCAAGGATATTGATGAGTTGTTGTGGAACAAGTTGCCGGACTGGATGGACGACAAGCAGCGCAAGATCAAGGTGGGCAATTTGATTGCTGAACTGCGTCGGGCCAACAAGATCGCGAACAAAGGAAGTGACACGCGCCCGTCTTGGGCTCTCATAAATCTAAAAAATTGATGAGAGCTTATGAGAGGTTTAATGAGTTTCCAAGCGAAAAGTTCATAAAAATCAATTAGTTAGGCTCTCGTAAAAACGCTCGAATGCCACCGCTTTAAGAGAAAACTCAACAGGGTCGACCCGCATGATCACCGAATCCGCCATCGAAACCTTCGCCATCAAACTATTTGAAAGGCTTGGATACATCTACCTGCACGGCCCGGGCATCGCCCCCGACAGCGACAACCCGGAGCGCGGCAGCTACGCCGAGGTGCTGTTGCAGGATCGGCTGGCGCAGGCGGCACGGCGCATCAACCACAGGTTGGCGCGTGAGGTGGTGGCGCAGGCGGTCAAAGAAGTGCTGCGGGTCCATTCGCCCGATTTGTTGGCCGTTAACGAAGAATTTCACCGTCTGCTGACCGAGGGCGTGCCGGTCAGCTTGCAAAAAGATGGCGATACCCGTGGCGAACGGGTCTGGCTGATTGACTTTGACCGCCCTGAGAACAACGAGTTTGTGGTGGTGAATCAGTTCACCGTCATCGAGAATAACCAGACAAAGCGCCCCGACTTGGTGTTGTTTGTCAATGGCATCCCGCTGGTGGTGATTGAACTCAAAAACGCGGCCGATGAAAACGCCACGCTCAAGACCGCGTACCAGCAGATTGAGACCTATAAGCAAACCATAGCGAGTTTGTTCACCTCCAACGCGTTGGTGGTGATCTCTGACGGGCTGGAGGCCAAGGCTGGCTCGATTTCGGCGGGTTTTACGCGCTTTATGGCCTGGAAAAGTTCGGACGGCAAGGCCGAGGCATCGCATTTGGTCAGTCAGCTTGAAACGCTTATTTGGGGTATGTTGAACCCAGGCACGCTGCTGGACTTGGTTCGTCACTTCATCGTGTTTGAGAAAGAAAGCAAGGAAGACCCAGACACGGGCCAGATCACCATCAGCACCGTCAAAAAGTTGGCGGCTTATCACCAGTATTACGCGGTGAATGCGGCAGTGGCCTCCACATTACGGGCTGCAGACATGAGTGGGCCGCTTTCTGTGCGTGAAAGCCCGGCAAGTTATGGTATTGCGAGTGTGGTGGAGCAGCCCCGGGGTGACATGAAGGCGGGCGTGGTGTGGCACACCCAGGGGTCTGGCAAGTCGCTGTCCATGGTGTTTTACACCGGCAAGATTGTGCTGGCGTTGAATAACCCGACGGTGCTGGTGATCACGGATCGCAACGATCTGGATGACCAGCTCTTTGATACCTTTGCCGCGTCCAAACAACTGCTGCGCCAGGAACCGGTACAGGCCAGCGACCGCGATCATCTCAAGGCGCTTTTGAAAGTGGCGGCGGGTGGCGTGGTTTTTTCGACCATCCAGAAGTTTCAGCCTGAAAACGGCAATGTGCATGAAGAGCTTTCAAGCCGTCGCAATATCGTGGTAATTGCCGACGAAGCGCACCGCACCCAATATGGGTTTGCCGCAAAAACCCTCAAGGTAAAAAATGCAGCCGGCGATGAGATTGGTGCGCGGGAGGTCTATGGATTTGCCAAATACTTGCGTGATGCCTTGCCCAATGCAACCTACCTCGGTTTTACCGGGACACCCATAGAAAAAAACGATGTCAATACGCCTGCTGTGTTTGGCAACTACGTGGATATTTACGACATTGCCCAAGCGGTTGAAGACGGTGCCACTTTACCCATCTACTACGAAAGCCGTCTAGCCAAGGTGGGCTTAAGCGATGAAGGCAAGAAGCTGATTGCAGATTTGGACGAAGAACTGGAGCAGGATGAACTGACAGAGACCCAGAAGGCCAAGGCCAAGTGGACCAAGATGGAGGCGCTGATTGGCAGTGCGCAGCGCATCAAAAATATTGCCCGCGACATCGTCAGCCACTTTGAAGCTCGGCAAGAGGTATTTGCTGGCAAGGCCATGGTGGTGAGCATGTCGCGCCGAATTGCCGCAGCTTTGTACGACGAAATCATCCAAATCAGACCCGACTGGCATGCCAACGACCTGGGCAAAGGGGTCATCAAGGTGGTGATGACGGCCGCCTCAAGTGATGGGCCGATGCTTGCCAAGCACCACACCACCAAGAAACAACGCAAGTCGCTGGCGTTGCGCATGAAGGATGACGGCGACCCGCTCAAGCTGGTGATCGTGCGCGATATGTGGCTCACAGGCTTTGATGCACCCAGCATGCACACCCTCTACATTGACAAGCCCATGAAAGGGCACAACCTGATGCAGGCCATTGCGCGGGTGAACCGGGTGTACAAAGACAAGCCCGGCGGGCTGGTGGTGGATTACCTTGGTATTGCAGCAGACCTCAAAGAGGCGTTGTCGTTCTATTCAGAGGCGGGTGGCAAAGGTGACCCGACTTTGCTGCAGGAGCGGGCTGTGATGCTGATGCAAGAAAAGCTGGAGGTCATCGCCGCGCTGTATCACGGCTTTTCTTATGCGCCTTACTTTGGCGCAGACACGGCGCAAAAGCTGTCTCTGATTCTTGCAGCAGAAGAGCATATTCTTGGCTTGGATGACGGCCGCAAGCGGTATATCAACGCAGTCACGGCGCTTTTGCAAGCCTTTGCGATTGCGGTGCCGCATGCGCAGGCGATGAATGCAAAAGACAAAGTGGCCTTCTTTCAGGCGGTGAAGGCGCGGCTGGTGAAGTTTGACAGTGTCGCGTCAACACGCAGCAACGCAGAACTTGAAACCACTATTCGCCAGGTGATCGACCAAGCATTGGTGTCCGAAAAAGTGATTGATGTGTTTGACGCAGCGGGCATCAAAAAGCCAGACATCTCCATTTTGTCGGATGAATTTTTGGCTGAGCTCAAAGGCTACGAGCATAAAAACGTGGCCTTGGAGGTGCTCAAGAAACTCCTCAATGACGAGTTGAAAATTCGCGCCAAACGCAACCTGGTGCAGAGCCGGTCACTGATGGAAATGTTGGAGGCCGCCATCAAGAAATACCACAACAAGATTCTGACCGCCGCCGAGGTGATGGACGAATTGATCAAGGTCAGCAAGGAGATCGTCGCCGCTGATGATGAAGCCAAACACATGGGGCTTTCTGACTTTGAGTACGCGTTCTACACCGCAGTGGCCAATAACGACAGTGCCCGTGAGCTGATGCAACAAGACAAGTTACGGGAACTGGCTGTGGTGCTAACCCAGCGGGTGCGCGAAAACGCATCTATAGACTGGACGATCAAAGAGAACGTCAGAGCCAAGCTCAAGGTGATTGTGAAGCGCACCTTGCGGCAATTCGGCTACCCACCCAACATGGAATTGCTGGCGACGGAAACTGTGCTGAAGCAAGCGGAGATGATTGCGAATGAGCTCACGCAATAGTCCACGGTTTCCTCTTGCAAGACCCCAAAATGAAAACTGGTCCCTGCACAAAACGACCCACCTCATGCGGCAGCGGTGATCGACATCGGTAAGAAAAGTGGCCACAACAAGGGGTCAGGCTCGATTTGCAACAACCAACATAAACAGGAAGCACAGCCATGCATGAAATCATCTGCCCGCACTGCAGCAAAGCATTCAAAATCGACGAGGCGGGGTACGCAGATATCCTGAAGCAAGTTCGCGACGACGCGTTCGAGCAGCAGTTACATGAGCGGCTTGAATTGGCCGAGCAAGACAAGCGCAATGCCGTCGAGCTTGCGCAGGCCAAAGTTGGCGGAGAAATCCAGGAACTCAAAGCCAGGCTGGATGCAGCGGAGGTCGCGCGCAAACTTGCCGTGACCGAGGCGTTGAGTGCGGTGCAAAAGGAGCGGGACGCGCTGGCCAACGAACTGGAGCAAGCCAAGCGCGACAGAGTAGCTGCGGCAGAGCTGGCCGAGGCCAAGCTGGTGAGCGGGCTGCAGAAAGCCGCAGCGGATAAGGACGCCGAGATTCAAGGGTTGAAGAATGGCCTGGCGCGCGCTGAGCTTGAAAAACAACTCGCCGAAAAATCGCTCAAAGACAAGTACGAAACACAGATCAAGGATCGCGATGATGCGATAGAGCGCCTGCGCGACATGAAGGCGCGCCTGTCCACCAAGATGGTGGGCGAGACGCTGGAGCAGCACTGCGAGACGGAGTTCAACCGCATTCGCGCCACAGCGTTTCCGCGGGCCTATTTTGAAAAGGACAACGATGCGCGCACCGGCAGCAAGGGCGACTACATTTTTCGCGATCTGGACGAGGCGGGCACCGAGATCGTCTCGATCATGTTCGAAATGAAAAATGAGAACGACCGCACCACCACCAAGAACAAAAACGAAGACTTTCTGAAGGAGCTGGACAAGGATCGCCTTGAGAAGGGCTGCGAATATGCCGTGCTGGTCTCCCTGCTGGAGCCCGACAGCGAGCTGTACAACACCGGCATCGTGGATGTGTTCCATCGCTTCCCCAAGATGTACATCGTGCGCCCCCAGTTCTTTCTGCCCATCATCACACTGCTGCGCAACGCAGCGATGAACTCGCTCAAGTACAAGTCTGAGCTGGCGCTGGTCAGGGCGCAGAACATTGACATCACCAATTTCGAGGCCAGCCTGGACACCTTCAAGACCGCGTTCGCGCGCAACTACGACCTAGCCTCCAATAGTTTCAAAAAGGCCATTGATGAGATCGATAAATCCATCGACCACCTGCAAAAAACCAAGGATGCCCTGCTTGGCACAGACCGTAACCTGCGGCTTGCCAACGACAAGGCGCAAGACGTGACGATCAAGAAGCTGACACGCGGCAACCCGACGATGGCAGCCAAGTTTGCCGACCTTAAAAATGCTGGTGCTTCCGACGCTGGGTGAATCATGTTTAGCCAGCCAAAGCGACAGGGCTTCATGCGGTGTGCGTCACACGTTTGCGCCACTCACACAGCACGCCATAACGGCCGATGCAGCGACAATCGACCCCTTCTCTACCCACGGCCTCAGCCATGCCAAGCCCCCCCATGACACAAGACCAGAACGCCGCCCCTGCCGCCAACGAGTCCACCCTGTGCGCGCCATGCGCCGGCATTCAACGCCACTGGCGGCGTGCGCCCGGCCATGCCGAGCTGGTGCAAGCCAATAACCGCCAGGAGGCGCGTGGTGCGCACACCGTCACTGTGACGCGCTACCGCTGCGACCACTGCGGTGCCATTTGGGACTATGAAAACAACCGGGCTGACCAGCGCGCCGGTTGGTCGCTGGTGCGCTGCTAACAGCCCTGCCCCTGGTGGCCATGCCCACACGGCCCATGCCCGAAACAACACACGCCGCACACGCTGTCGCGCGCCTGCGCGCCGAGCGCCTGGCGCGCGCGGTCAAGCCGTTTCGCGCCCGTGGCGGCCCGGCCGAGCGTTGCCCAGGTTGCCGGGTCATGCCCAGCCACTGCCTGTGCGGCTTGCGCCCCGTCGTGCCCACGCAGGCGGGCATGTGCCTACTGATGGCCGACATCGAGCCGCTCAAGCCCAGCAACACCGGCTGGCTGATTGCCGACGTGGTGGCCGACACCTTTGCCTACAGCTGGGCGCGCACCTGGGTTGATCCACGTTTGCTGGTTTTGCTGGCCGACCCGCAGTGGCAACCGTATGTGGTCTTTCCCGGTGAATATGTGGCGCCCGAGCGGGTGGTAACACAGCTGCTGCCCGCCACAGCTGCTGACGGGCCAGGCACCAAGCGCCCGCTGTTTGTGCTGCTTGACGCCACCTGGGCCGAGGCGGGCAAGATGTTTCGCAAGAGCCCTTACCTGAACCATCTGCCTGTGCTCAGCTTGCACCCTGAGCAACTGTCCAACTACCGTCTGCGCCGCTCTAGTCGCAGCGACCACTTTTGTACGTCAGAGGTGGGTGCACTTTGTCTGGCAATGGCCGGTGAGGCGCACGCAGCTGCGGTGCTGGACGTTTACCTGGATGTGTTCACCGAGCACTACCTGCAGGCCAAAAACCAGCAGCCGCTGGATTGGCACGATGCTGTGCACCAGCAGTTTCGCGACTTATGCTGAATCCCGCTGGGCAATACCCCGAGGGTGTCGAGAGGAGTACAGGGCAGACAAGCCAGCAGCAAGTTCATAGAATCGCCGCATGCGCGAACCCGTCTTGGGCACAACCAACTACCAGAGGAGACCCATTACATGTTTAGTCGGCCAGGTTCTGAAAGTGGCAAACCAGCAAGTGGCGACCCCCGGTTTGTCAGCCAGTTGACCCGCAAAACTTTTGCCATGGTGCTCGCCGGTGGCCGTGGCAGTCGCTTGCATGAGCTGACTGATTGGCGCTGCAAGCCCGCCGTGCCTTTTGGTGGCAAGTTCCGCATCATTGACTTCACGCTGTCCAATTGCGTCAATTCGGGCGTGCGGCGTGTCGGTGTGGCCACGCAATACAAGGCGCAAAGCCTGATCCGGCATCTGCAACAGGGTTGGAGTTTTCTCGACGGGCGTCTGGGCGAGTTCATCGAAATCATGCCTGCGCAGCAGCAATTGGACGAGTCGCAGTGGTACCAGGGCACCGCCGATGCGGTGTACCAGAACATGCGTGAAATCCGCCATGTTGATCCCGACTATGTGTTGGTGCTTTCAGGCGACCACATTTACCGTATGGACTATGGCCGCTTGCTGGCGGCGCACGTCAAGTGCAATGCTGACCTCTCGGTGGCCTGTTTTGAAGTGCCGCTAAGCGACGCCAAAAGTTTTGGCGTGATGGCGGTAAACGACAAGGGTCGCATTGTGGATTTTGAGGAAAAGCCGGCGAACCCGAAGTCGATACCGAGTCAGCCCGACCGTGTATATGCCAGTATGGGCATTTACGTCTTTAACGCCCGATTTCTGTTTGAGCAGTTGCGTCGTGACGCCGATGACCCCAAGTCAAGTCACGACTTTGGCAAAGACGTGATTCCGCACTGCGTCAAGCGCTATCACTGCTGCGCACAAAATTTCAAGGACAGCTGTGTGCAAGACATCGACAAGCCGGCCTATTGGCGCGATGTCGGCACGCTTGACGCCTACTGGGAAGCCAACATGGACCTGGTGCAGGTGACACCGCAGCTTAATCTGTACGACGACCGCTGGCCGATCTGGACCTGGCAGCCGCAAAGCCCGCCGGCCAAGTTTATTTTTGACGACGAGGATCGACGTGGAGAGGCCATCGACTCCATGGTGTCGGGTGGCTGTATCGTCAGTGGTGCCAAGGTGCGCCGTTCCTTGCTGTTCTCGGGTGTCCAGGTACACAGCTACGCCACGGTTGAAGATTCCGTCGTGCTGCCGGGGGGCAACATTGGTCGTCACTGTGTCCTGAAAAAATGTATTGTTGACCGCGACTGCAAACTGCCCGAAGGTATGCAGATTGGCGTTGATGCCGAGCGCGACCGCAAACGTTTTCACGTGACAGCCTCGGGTTTAACGTTGGTGACCCGCACCATGCTGGGGCAAGACGCCGATGTGATCCGGTAACAAGCACTCACCATTTTGATGGCGTCTTGACGCACCAACCCGGGCCATGTGCGGGTAAACTGAAATCACGGATCGTCATCTCGCCTGATCCCAATACACCATTACAAGGAGACAACGAATGACTGCACTTGCCCTGACAACTTTCCGCTTCCCTGAAAACACCTGTATCCCGCAAGCGCAACCCAAGAGCGCGGTCGGCGTCACGCTCGCGTCTCCTGCGCTTGACGTGATGACCGACCTGGCACTGGTGCGCGCTGCCACCATTGACCCCGAGACCTCGCTGCACAAAGCCGAGCAGGTGATGATTCAGCAAGGCGTGCGCTCGCTCTTCGTGGTGAGTGAGTTTCCGTGTGTGGAGGGTCTGGTCACTGCCGCTGACCTGCTGGGTGACAAGCCCATGCGGCTCGTCAACCAGCGCAAGGTTCAGCGCCAAGATTTGACGGTCAACGATGTCATGACCCAACTCAGCCAGTTGGACGCGCTGGACTACAACGAATTGAAAGGCGCCACGGTCAGTGAAGTGATCGCCACTTTCAAAAAAGTCGGCTCAGCAACCCACTTGCTGGTGGTGCAAGCGGCCACCGAAAAAGGCCCATCGCGCATCCGCGGCGTGATCTCCATCACCCAGATCGAGCGACAACTCGGGCGTGCCGTACTGGAGCTCTCGCCTGGCCCCTGAAGCACTGAATCAAGTACGAAAAAAAGGCCCCTACCGGCGTCTGCGGCAAGGGCCTTTTGGTTGCAGTTTTCGGCTTTACTTGGCGACCACGCGCACCATTTCCAGGCACTTGTTGGAGTAGCCCCATTCGTTGTCGTACCAGCTCACCAGCTTGACAAAGGTGCCGTCCAGCGCGATGGACGCATCGGCATCAAACACGCTGGTGCGGGTTTCGCCACGGAAGTCGGTGGCCACCACTTTCTGATCGGTGTAACCCAGCACGCCCTTCAAGGCGCCTTCGGATTGGGCTTTGATTTCGGCGCAGATTTCGGCCATGGTGGCGCTGGTGTTGAGTTCGCAGGTCAGGTCAACGACCGACACGTCGCTGGTGGGCACGCGGAAAGACATGCCGGTGAGTTTTTTGTTGAGCGACGGGATCACCACGCCCACGGCCTTGGCGGCGCCAGTGCTTGAGGGAATGATGTTTTCAAGGATGCCACGGCCACCGCGCCAGTCTTTGTTAGAGGGGCCGTCTACGGTTTTTTGCGTGGCGGTGGCTGCGTGCACGGTGGTCATCAGACCGCGCTTGATGCCAAACTTATCGTTGATCACCTTGGCCAACGGGGCCAGGCAGTTGGTGGTGCACGATGCGTTGCTGATGATAGTTTGACCGGCATAGGTCTTGTCGTTGACGCCAAAGACAAACATCGGCGTGTCGTCTTTGGACGGAGCCGACATGACGACCTTTTTGGCGCCTGCATCAATGTGCTTTTGCGCACCGGCCTTGTCCAGAAAGATGCCGGTGGATTCGATCACCACGTCGGCGCCGACATCACCCCATTTCAGGTTGGCCGGATCGCGTTCTTGCGTCAGGCGAATCTTCTTGCCATTGACGATCAGCGTGTTGCCTTCCACCGAGACATCGCCCTTGAAGCGGCCGTGCACGCTGTCGAATTGCAGCATGTAAGCCAGGTAGTCGGGTTCCAGCAAGTCGTTGATAGCGACGACTTCGATGTCGCTGAAATTCTGGATTGCGCTGCGCAACACGTTGCGGCCGATGCGGCCAAAGCCGTTGATACCAATCTTGATGGTCATGAAATTTCCTTAGGGTTAAGACAAAAACGGAACGCTTTATTTTCGCAGCACTTTTTCGACGGTGTCGGCTACGTTCTCGGGCGTGAAGCCAAAGTGTTTGAATAGTACCGGTGCCGGTGCCGATTCACCATAGGTATCAATACCAACGACCGCGGCGCAGCCGTACTTCCACCAACCACCACTGGCACCCATTTCGACCGCGATGCGCGGCAAACCCACAGGCAAAACCGACGTTTTGTAAGCTGTATCTTGTAGATCAAAAGTGCTTGTACCCGGCATGGATACGACGCGGACAGCTATTTTTCGGGTAGCAAGAAGCTCTTGCGCCTTCAGTGCCAGCTGCACCTCGGAGCCGGTGGCGATGATGACCGCCTGGGGTTTTTTCTTCAGGCCCACTTCACTGGGCTCGGCCAGCACGTAGGCGCCGCGGCTGATGTCGCCCAGACTGTCCTTGGGCGCGTAGTTGATGTTCTGGCGACTCAGGATCAAGGCAGTTGGTTTGGTCTTGTTTTGCAGTGCCACCGCCCAGGCCACCGCCGTTTCAGCGGTGTCGCCCGGGCGCCAGACGTCCAGGTTGGGGATCAGGCGCAGGCTGGCGATGTGTTCGATCGACTGGTGCGTCGGGCCATCTTCGCCCAGGCCGATGCTATCGTGGGTGAAGACGTGAATCACGCGTTGCTTCATCAGCGCGGCCATGCGGATGGCGTTGCGGCTGTAGTCGCTGAAGGTCAGGAAGGTTCCACCGTAGGGGATGAAGCCGCCGTGCAGCGCCACGCCGTTCATGATGGCAGCCATGCCGAACTCGCGCACGCCGTAGCTGATATGGCGGCCACCGTTGCCCACGCCGGTAAGCGAATCAAAGCGCAGGCTCGGTGTGCTCTTGGTGTTGGTCAGGTTCGAGCCGGTCAGGTCGGCTGAGCCACCGAGCATCTCTGGCAGCGCTGCGGTGAACGCTTCCAGGGCGATTTGCGAGGCTTTGCGGCTGGCCACCGTTTCGGCCTTGCTGTGCGCGGCAATTGCCGCGTCAACGGCGACCTGGGCAAAGTTCCTGGGCAATTCACCCTTCATGCGGCGCAGCAGTTCTTTGGCCAGTGCCGGGTGCGCTGCCTTATAGCGGGCAAATGTGGCATTCCAGGCTTTTTCTGCTGCAGCGCCGCGGGCCTTGGCGTCCCAAGCCGCGTAAGTGGCTTTGGGGATGGAGAATGGTTTGTGCGGCCAATTCAGGGCCTGGCGCGTGAGTGCAATTTCTTCGGCGCCCAGCGGCTCGCCGTGCGCCTTGGCGGTGCCGGCGCGGTTGGGGCTGCCGTGGCCGATATCGGTTTTGCAGATGATGAGGGTGGGGCGGTCGCTGGTGGCTTTGGCCTCGGCGATGGCGTTGGCCACCAGCGCTGCATCATGACCGTTGATGGGGCCAAGCACCTGCCAGCCGTAGGCGACAAAACGCAGCGCGGTGTTGTCGACAAACCAGGGGCTGACTTGTCCGTCGATCGAGATGCCGTTGTCGTCGTACAAGGCGATCAATTTACCCAACTTCCACGCACCGGCCAGTGCCGCCGCTTCGTGGCTGATGCCTTCCATCAGACAGCCGTCACCCAGGAACGCGTAGGTGTGGTGGTCGACCACGTTGAGGTCGTCGCGGTTGAATTCGGCGGCAAGCAGTTTTTCAGCCAGCGCCATGCCTACCGCGTTGGTGATGCCCTGGCCCAGCGGGCCGGTGGTGGTCTCTACGCCTGGCGTCACGCCAACCTCAGGGTGGCCCGCGGTTTTGCTGTGCAGTTGGCGAAAGTTCTTCAACTCGCCAATTGGTAATTTGTAACCGGTGAGGTGCAGCACGGCGTAGATCAGCATCGACGCGTGACCGTTGGACAGTACAAAGCGGTCGCGGTTAAGCCATTTGGGGTTGGCCGGGTTGTGTTGGAGGTGCTCGCCCCACAAGGCCACAGCCATGTCGGCCATGCCCATCGGCGCACCCGGGTGGCCAGAGTTGGCGGCCTGTACCGCGTCCATGGCCAGTGCCCGGATGGCGTTAGCCATGTCTTGCCGGCTGCTGACGTCTTCAGGCGTGGTCGGGTTTGTAACAGGTGTGGAGGTGGTTTCAGCCATGCGAGTTCCAGTGAGGGGATGGGGAGATCGGACGATTTTAGTAGCCCGGCTGCGCAGCGCCAAACTGCGTCAGTCTGCCTCGCCAGCGGCTTCGGTGGCTTGCCACTGCTGGTCGATGCTGTCGCCGTTGGTTTCGGTGATGCGGATGCGTGCGGGAAGATAGAGCAACTGTGGTGACAGCCAGACCTCGACTTTTTGGTCGTAAGGCTCACGTGGCAGGCGTTCCAGTTTGACGCCGTCGATGGTGCCACCCGGTAGGGTGAGCGCTTCGGTGCCAACCACGGAAAACAGCCACTGGTCAGCGTCGCGCGGCCCCACGGTGGGAATCGTCAGCGTGACACCGGGCGCAAAGCGCTCGGGCTCGCTGGCCAGATAGGCGCCGAGCTGGATCAGGATGCTCAACCGGTCTTGCGCTCCGGCCAGAAGGGGCGCGTCGGGTGTGTTGGCGCTGAAGGTGACCTTGCCGTCAGGGTAGTTGAAATGTGCTGCGACCTCGCTGCGGTATTTGTCTGAAAAACGCGCCGGGGCCAGCCCCACGTCGCCTATGCGGCCGCGGCTGGTTTGAATGCGCGCCTGACCAAAGGCGCTGTAGCGCAAACGGGTGCTGTAGCTATCGCCTTTGTTGCGCCAGAGCAGTTCGCCGCTGAGCACATAGGGGAACTTGCTGGTGTTGACGACGTAGACCAAGCGCGTGGAGTCGCTCAAGGCACCGGCGCGCACGCGCAACGATCGCTCACGCGGCGGTTTTGGCGCGCCAATCTCTGCAAGATCAGCCGGCGACGGCTCAGCAGCAAGTGCGTCTGACGCGACCTCCTGCGGCGCAATTGCTTGGGCAGCGTCTTGCGCTGCTGGTGCCGCGTCATCACCTGCTGGGGCATCCGCTACGCCAACGTGTTCGGCTGCTGGAGTGGTTGGTGTCTGCGGCTCTGGGGGCACCACAGCAGCCGGCGGCTTGGGCCGTGGCGCGGGGCGGCGTTTCTCAGGCGTTTTGGCGCGCACTGGCGCAACCGGTGTTGGTGTGGCAAGGGTACGCGTCAGAAATTTCAGCTCGGCCGGTGTTGTGGCAGCGGCCGAATCAAACTGCAGGTCAACCACCCGCAGCAGCCACAGATGGGCCAGCAACACGAAGACGACCAGTGCCAACCCGCGCCACCCGTTGGAGCCCCTGCGCATGTTCATGGCCACCAGCTGATCAGGCTGCCATCACCTGTCTGAGAAAAATCTTGATGCCGCGCAGCATCATCTCGATCGACACCGCCACCAGCACCAGGCCCATCAGCCGCTCCAGCGCCACCACAAAGCGGTCGCCAGCGACGCGCTGAATGCGCTCTGCCAGCACCAGCACCACAGCGCTGACGGTCATGGTGACGCACAGTGCAGCGATCCATTCCAGGCGCTTTTCGGGTGCTTGCGACACCAGGAGCAGCACGGTGGCCAACGCCGACGGTCCAGCGATGGCGGGAATCGCCAGCGGCACGATCAGCGGCTCGCCCATGGGCTCTGCGCTGTCAACTTTTGCTGGTGGAAAAATCATGCGCAGAGCGATCAAAAACAGAATCACGCCGCCACCAATTTGCAGCGAAAGCTCACTCAGGTTCATCACCCGCAAGAAGCCTTCGCCTACAAACATGAAGGTCAGCAGCAGCACAAAGGCAATCAGCACCTCGCGCAAAATCACCCACGGGCGCCGCTCGGGGGCGACGTGCTGGAGTGCGTTGGCGAAGATGGGGATATTGCCGATCGGGTCGGTGATCAGGATCAGCAATATGGTGGCCGAGACAAAGGTGTAGTGCATGCTTGCTGCGCCATTGACGAAAAGACGCAGGATAGCAGGCCTACAGCGGGTTCGACCGAGCCCGGCCAGCGCAGCAGGCTACTTGCGTCGCACCAAAAATAACGACGTGGTGGCAATGCGCACCAGGTTTTCTGCCACGCTGCCCATGAACATGCGCTCAAAGCCACGTCGGCCGTGGGTGCCAATCACGATCAGGTCGGCATCCCATTGCTTGGACGCGTCGACGATCAGTTCGGCAATGCGCTTATTGTCTGATTCGACCAGAATGCGGTAGGGGTCCAGACCGGCCTCCTTGGCTTTGGCCACCGCCGCGTCCAGCAGTTTTTCGGCGCCTTGGCGCAGAGCAGCCTTGATCTGGTCAGACTCGAGCATCAGGCCGATGTTGTCCTGATCGAGTTGGCCTGAATCAATGACGGTGCCAATGCACAGGCTCATGCCGGGCAAGCGGGCGAACTGGATGGCCTCATTCAATGCCAATTGCGCGGTTGCGCTGCCATCAATGGCGACAAAGATACGTTTACACATGAATTGACCCTTTGAAGTTTGAAAACAATTGGTGGCGTTAAATCTTGGCGACCAGCATCATCGGGTCGGTGATGCCCACCCCATACATTGCAACCATGGTCAACAGGCCCGCCATGATCACGTAATAAAGCGTGGGCAGGATGGTCATGCGCAGAATCG
>Ga0210030_1001536_pt1 | contig 16428 bp, 18 predicted proteins | sample CryGeymeta201523_FD_183986 | JGI IMG/M metagenome (GOLD analysis project Ga0210030, IMG submission 183986) | Groundwater microbial communities from Crystal Geyser aquifers in Utah, USA - Crystal Geyser metaG 2015-23 (SPAdes) (version 2) | ecosystem: Environmental > Aquatic > Deep subsurface >...
CGTCCTTAGATGAGGCCAACTCGGAACGGTTAGCCAAAATTTTAGACGACCTGTCCCATAAAACTCAATTCATCGTCATCACTCATAACCGCGCTTCCATGCGCCGCGCCAACATTCTTTACGGCGTCACCATGGCAGAAAGCGGCATCTCAAAATTATTAAGCATCAAATTGGACGAAGCCAAGGCGGTGGTAAACCAATAAATTTTTATGTCCTCAAAAATTCTCTCCGCCGCCGTGGTCGGCCTGGATGCCGAACTGGTGGAAGTTGAAGCGGATATTTTAAATAATCCTTTGGGCGCTTTTTCCGTCGTCGGCCTGCCGGACGCGGCCGTATCCGAATCCCGCGAACGGGTCAGGAGCGCCATAAAAAATTCCGGGCTGTATTTTCCCAAAAGAAAAATCACGGTTAATTTAGCGCCGGCCGATTTAAAAAAACAAGGTCCCAGCTACGACCTGCCCATTGCCATCAGTATTTTAGCCGCCACCAAAAAAATCAAACGGGAAAATTTCGCCAACCTCATGTTCGTGGGCGAGTTAGCGTTAAACGGCGAGCTTAGGCCGATTAACGGACTCTTACCAATCGCCCTTAAAGCCAAGGCCAGCGGCATGACTTCTTTATTCGTGCCCGCGGCCAACGCGGCCGAAGCTAAATTGGTTAAAGACCTGGAAGTCATTCCAGCTAATAATTTAGTTGAATTAGTAGCCCACCTGGAAGGATTTAAGCCCATTCTGGCCGCGCCTGATACGGAATTTAATTTTTCTAACGCTCCGATTGAGTTTGATATGGCGCACATCAGGGGCCAAGAACATGTTAAGCGCGCCGTGGAAATCGCGGCCGCCGGCGCGCACAACATGCTGATGAGCGGACCGCCTGGCGCAGGTAAAACCCTAATCGCCCGCACCATGCCGTCAATTCTGCCTGACCTGACTTTAAAAGAAGCCTTGGAAATTACCAAAATCTACAGCGTGGCCGGCGAATTGCCGCCGGCGACCGCGCTCATGACCACTCGGCCTTTCCGCACGCCGCACCACACGGCTTCAGGCGTGGCGCTGGTGGGCGGCGGCTCCTGGCCCAGGCCGGGCGAAATTTCTTTGGCGCACCGCGGCATTTTATTTCTGGATGAGTTCGCGGAATTTCCCCGAACCGTGCTGGAAAATTTGCGCCAGCCCTTGGAGGACGGCGTGATTCACGTCAGCCGAGCGGCCAGCAATTTAAGTTTTCCGGCCAAATTCGTCTTAATCGCGGCTACCAACCCCTGCCCTTGCGGCTACCTGGGCGACGGAGAAAAAAACTGCGTCTGCTCGGCCGGCCAAATCATGAATTACAAAAAGAAAATTTCCGGTCCGATTCTAGACCGAATTGACCTGCATATTGAGGTGCCTCGGATAAAATTTGCCAAGCTGGCCACGACCGCGGACTCCGAAAGTTCGGCCGCGATTAAAGAACGGGTGCAACTGGCCAGGCTGAAACAGGCTGAACGCTTCGCCCAAACTAATTTCATCACTAACTCGGAAATGTCGTCCGAAGCGGTTAAACGTTTTTGCCAAGTTGACAGCGCTTCGGCCAATTTACTCCACCAAGCCGTCGACCAAATGCATCTATCCGCCCGCGCTTATTTCCGGGTTTTAAAACTGGCCCGCACCATCGCGGACTTAGCCGGCGTTGACAAAATTATCACCGCCCATATCGCCGAGGCCCTGCAATACCGACCGAGAGTGGAGTAGAAGAAGAGATTGTGTTATAATATAAATAATAAACACTCAAAATTTTCTATGAACAAAAAACTATTTATATTATCCCTGCTTTTCATCTTCCTCCTGACCTCCGGCTTCGGCTGCAAACTGGTTGACCAAAAAACCCAAAACGCCATGAAGCCGGTCACGCTGAATTATTGGCGAGTTTATGACAGCCAAGACGCTTTTGATGAAATTATCGCCAATTACCAGAAACTTCATCCTTTCATCACCATTAATTACCGCAAACTCCGCTACAGCGAATATGAAAGCGAGCTTTTAAACGCTCTGGCCGAAGACCGCGGCCCGGATATTTTTTCCCTTCATAACACCTGGATTAAAAAATACCAAAATAAAATCGCGCCCATGCCCGCCTCCATCACCATGGCCTATCCGGTGACTAAAGGCACGATTAAAAAAGAAGTGGTGCCGGAATTAAGAACCGCCAAAAGTCTGGGCCTGAATGACATCAAAAATAATTTTGTTGATACGGTTTATTATGACGTGGTCCGGGAAACGGCTAACTCCGAAACCAAAGAAGTGGAAAATAAAGTCTACGGCTTGCCTTTATCCGTTGACACTTTAGCCATGTATTACAATAAAGACCTGTTTAACAGCGCCGGCGTCGCCCAGCCGTCCGCCTACTGGAACACTGAATTCCAACAAAACGTCAAAAAACTTACCGCCCAAGACACCCGGGGGGAAATTACCCAGGCTGGCGCCGCCCTGGGCGGTTCAACCAATATTGAGCGCTACAGCGACATCCTGTCGGCTTTAATGATGCAAAACGGCGCGGTGATGATGGATGACGCCGGCGAGGTAAAATTTAGCATGATCCCATCAACTATTAAAGACAGAAGCTATAATCCCGGGTTGGAGGCGCTGCGTTTCTACGCTGATTTTGCCAATCCGGCCAAAGAAGTTTACTGCTGGAACAAAACGCTTGATGGCTCGTTAAATATGTTCGCGCAAGGCAAGCTGGCGATGATGTTCGGCTATTCCTACCACTTACCGATGGTCAGAGCCCAAGCGCCAAAATTGAATTTTGCCATAGCCGAATTGCCGCAGATTGAGGGCAATCCGCCGATAAATTTCGCCAATTACTGGGTGGAAACCGTTTCTAATAAAAGCAAATTCCCGGCCGAGGCCTGGGACTTTATCCAATTCGCCGCCAAGGCCGAACAGGCCAAAACCTATCTTGATAAAGTTAAAAAACCAACGGCTTTGCGCTCGCTAGTTAACGAGCAAATTGACGATTTAGACGTCGGGGTTTTCGCCAATCAGGTATTGACGGCCAAAAGCTGGTACCGCGGCGCGGATTCAGCCGCCATGGAAAAAATCTTCGCCGAGATGATTGATAGCGCCGTTTTAACTCCTGATCAAATTGATAAAATAATTAACTTGGCGGCCAATCAAGTTGGGCAAACAGTGGACACACCAAGCAGCCAATAGCATCGTCATTGCGAGCGACCGAAGGAAGCGAAGCAATCTCACGGACAAAAAACTTTATTAAATATAGCCACCCTAATTTAAACTAGTCATTTGTGAGATTGCTTCGTCGCGAACGCTCCTCGCAATGACAAAAAAATAAATGTTAAAATTAATAAAAATTTCTATTACACTAATACTCCTGATTAATATTTTTTCGGTTGGTGTTTTAACGGTTAGCGCAGCTGGGCTTTTGCCGGACACAGAAACTGGCAGTGGCCCAACTTGCCCTGCTGGCTCAACAAATTGCGGTAAGTATACTTTGAATGAAATGGTAAGTGTTGCCATAAAAATTGCCAATTTTATTCTAGGCATTGTCGGTTCTTTAGCATTACTCGCTTTCGTGGCCGGCGGAGTGATGATGATGTTATCGGCCGGCAACCAAGAATGGGTGACGCGCGGCAAGCAGACAATCATCGGCGCGGTTATCGGCCTAGTAGTTGTCTTTACCAGTTATACTATCATATACTTCGTTTATAAATCGCTAGGCATCACCGAACCATTAAGCAAGTCCAGCTGGTTTACTGCCGATTGGTTTACCGAAAAATATAAAAATAATCGATGAGCCTTTTTAAATCCAATAAAATCTACCTGGACCACGAAACCGTGGCCGAACAACTAAGAAGCGCTCGGCAGACCAAAAATCTTAAGCTGGAGGCGGTGGCTAAAAAAATAAACATCAACCTTAAATATCTGGAACTTTTGGAAAAAGGCGAACTTAGCCAGCTGCCCCGCGGAGTCTACGGAAAAAATTTCTTGCGCGAATACGCGCTTTTTTTGGGGCTGGACTATAAAAAATTAGCCGAAGACTTTGAGGAGGAAATCAATCTGGCCGAACCCAAAAGGCAAAAAGAATTATTTTCCAAGCAGGTTATAAAAAAACGCTACCTTTTAGCCATGCCGAAAATTGTCAAGAATATTTTGATTTTTTTGATTGTCGCCGTTTGTTTCGTTTATCTCGGCTACCGCGTTAATAAAATAATTTCGCCGCCCTTATTAATTATAGACAGCCCCGCGGCTAATTTAACTACCGATCAAACCTCTTTACTCGTAACCGGCCGCACCGAAGCCGAGGCTAGCTTGATAATTAACGGCCAAACCGTCTTAACCGATAAAAACGGCGGTTTTTCCCAAACTATCAGCCTCAAAAATGGCATTAACATCATCACCATAACCGCCAATAAAAAAAATAGCCGCGATAATACGGTGATTAGACAGGTCTTAGTTAAAGAATAATCTCTTAATTGCCAACATATTCAAAATAGTCTATTATATAGATATAAGGGGGATTACAAATTATTGTAAACCTCTTTTAATTTATTAAATTAATTACTAATATGGACAATAAAATCAAGGCCGACAAAGATAAGAGCGAATCTGACGAAAAAATGCTGGCGGCTCAGTCGGCGGTGGAGCAGATTAAAACCAGGTTCGGCGACGGCGCCATCATGAAATTCGGCGAAACCGTCAAGGCTGACGTTGACGCCGTTCCCACCGGCTGCCTGTCTTTGGACATCGCCCTAGGCATCAACGGCGTGCCGCGCGGCCGCGTTATTGAAATCTTCGGCCCGGAAGCCTCGGGCAAAACCACCCTGGCCCAGCATGTCATCAGTGAGGTGCAAAAATTGGGCGGCATCGCGGCTTTTATTGACGCCGAACACGCCCTGGACCCGGAATACGCTTCCCGCATCGGCATCAACATCAAAGAATTATTGATCAGCCAGCCGGACACGGGCGAACAGGCTTTGGAAATCTTGGAAACTTTGGTGCGCTCCAACGCAGTTGACGTAGTGGTGGTTGACTCGGTGGCGGCGCTGGTGCCGCAAAAAGAAATTGAAGGCGACATGGGCGATTCGCATATGGGCCTGCAGGCTAGATTGATGAGCCAGGCTCTGCGCAAACTCACCGGCATCATTTCCAAAACCAAAACCGTGGTGATTTTCATTAACCAAATCCGCATGAAAATCGGCGTCTTTTTCGGCAATCCGGAAACCACCACCGGCGGCACGGCTTTAAAATTTTATTCCTCGGTCAGGATTGAAGTGAGAAGAGCGGCGCAAATCAAGCAAGGCGATAAAATTATCGGCAACCGCGTTAAATGTAAAGTGGTGAAAAACAAAGTGGCCGCGCCGTTCCGCGCCTGCGAATTTGACATCATGTATAATGAAGGCATTTCCATCTCCGGCGACCTTTTAGATACCGGCGTGATTAATAATGTGGTCAGTAAGTCAGGCAATTCTTACAGCTACGGCGAGATTAAGCTGGGCGTGGGCCGGGAAAACGCCAAACGCTTTTTGCGCGCCGACAAAAAATTAATGAAAGAAATCAGAAAGCGAGTCTTAAGTGAAGTTAAAGCGCGCGAAGTTGAAGCTTGAATTATAAATAAAAAACAGTCAGTCCAGGGCTGACTGTTTTTTATTATTCAAATTATTTACGCTCGCCCCACATATTCGCCCGTATCCGTATTGACTATCACGGCTTCGCCTTCATTAATAAACATCGGAACATTCAGCGGCGCGCCGGTTTCCAGCTCAACGGTTTTAGTGACGTTGCCGGCCGAGTTGCCTTTAACCCCGGGCGGAGCGCTGGTAACCTTTAGAGCAATCTTAATGGGCAGTTTCAGCGCCGCCGGCCGGCCCTGAAAATATAAAATATCAACATCAGTGCCTTCAATTAAATATTTTAGTTTATCGCCGATTTGCTCCAGGGGCAGGCTGAATTGCTCGTAAGTTTCATTATTCATGAAAATAGCTTCGACGTCAGTCTTGTACAAATAATTGGCCTGGCCGGTGTCGGTGGCCGCTGCTTCAACCTTCTCGTTGCCCTGAAAAGTGCGCTCCAAAATATTGCCGTTAAGCAAATTTCTCAATTTGGTTTTTAAAACCGCGCCGCCGCGCCCCATCTTATGATGGTCGGCTTTAATCACGATATAAGGCTCGTTATTAATTTGTAATAAAGCGCCGCTTTTAATTTCGCTTAGGCTTAGCATGTTTTTATTTTCTTATTTATGGGTTAACAAACGGTAAAATCGCCATCACCCGCGCGCGCTTGATGGCCGTGGCCAATTGGCGCTGATGCCTTGAGCAGGTACCGGTTCTTTTTTTGGGTAAAATTTTGCCGTAATAATTGATGAAGCGGCGCAACAAATTAACGTCTTTATAGTCAATTTCCCTGACGTTATTAAGGCAAAAAAAACACTGCTTTCCCTTTCTAATGGCTTCTTCCATAATTTTCTAATTAGAATGGGATGTTTTCCACCCTGATTTCTTCTTCGCTGGTCTGGCCATCGTCCGCTTCGCCAACCGCTTCTTCAACGTCAATCACCGGTTCAGTCGGCACGGGCGGCTGCTCCGAGCGCGCAAATGAGCCGGCTCCCGCCGCGCCGGCGCGATCAAGCATAATCATGTTGTCAGTAATAATCTCGGTGCGGTAGCGCTTAACTCCGTCTTGACCCACCCAATCGCGAGTTTGCAGCCGGCCTTCAATGTAGACCTTGGAGCCCTTTTTCAGATACTGCCCAACAATTTCCGCCAACCTTCTCCAGGCGACGACGTTGTGAAATTCGGCCTTGTCGTGCCTTTGGCCCTGCTGGTCGGTCCAAATTTGGTTGGTGGCCACGGAAAAAGAAGCCACCGATTGCCCGGTCGGCGTGGTCCTGACTTCCGGGTCGCGCGTCAGATTGCCAATGATCATAGCTTTGTTCAAATTCATAAATTTTTCGCTTAATTTATAAATTAAGTTTATAATAAGTCGTCGGTTTCCAAAATCTTGTCCAATTTTTCGTCTAAATCCTTTAAATCAACTTTTTCTTTGGCCCGTTCTTTAACTTTTTCTTTGGCCGTTTTTTCCGCCGCCACGTTTTTCGCCGCGATTTTTTCCGCAATCTTTTTGTCTCGGGCGATCTGCTGTGCGGTTCTTAAAACTTTAACCACGATTTGCTGCCGCAAAATTTCGTTCATTAGGCGAAGGGCGCGGTCAAGTTTGGCTAAATTTTCTCCCATCATGTCAAACTCCACTAAATTGTAATAGCCAAAACGAAAACCTTTAATTGGATAAGCCAATCGTTTTTTGCCAAGTTCTTCGCTTAAGGAAATTTCGCCGCCATTGGCAGTAACCAAAGCGTTGACTTTTTCCATAATCGGCTTAACTTCATCCTCGCTGAATTTATTGGAGATAAGATAAAGCAATTCGTAATGCGGCTGCTCGCCTGATTTTGCTTTTGACATAATTTTACAAAAAAATCCCAAGATATTCTCGGGCTAATTGCCAATCTTGGACTTTATGAGAATACCTTTAGCCGAGCGTGTCGCCGGGCTACCTAACGGCCAAGGCCGTTAAATATGGAAAAGGCTTGCCCGCCTAGGGCGGGTTAAATTAAATTGTGTTTTTACTTTATCACGGGCTTAAAAAAATTGCAAGAGCAATAATCTTATGCTAAAGTTAAATCAAATTATTTATGAAATACTTTTTTGTCCTGGGCATAAATCCAACCTTATCTTTGGCCGAACTGGCCGCGGTTTTTAACAATGGTGAATTTTCTTTAGCGCAAAAAAATATCGCTATTATAGAAACCGAGGAATATTTAAACGCTAATATTATTAAAAAAATAGGCGGTACTATCAAATTCGGCATTATTCATAATGAACTCGCGTCGCTTACTCCTAAAGATATTTTACGTTCAGCTACCTTCGCCGTTCCGGAAAAAAGCGATGGTAAATTTTACTTCGGCATTTCTTTTTACGGCAAAGCCAAAATTTACCCTGCGAAATCCCGCGTAGCGGGAATTCCGCATCAAGCGGAATTATTTCACAGGGTGAATATCAAGACGTTGGGCATGGAATTTAAAAAGCGGCTTTTGCAATCCGGGATTAACAGCCGCTGGGTCATAAGCCGGGAGCCGACTTTATCCAGCGTAGTGGTGGAGCAAAATAAATTAACCACCGCCCAAGGCGCGGAAATCGTCATCGTCCAATTTGACAAAAAATTATTTTTAGGAAAAACCATAGCGGTCCAGCCATTCAAAGAACTTTCTTTCCGCGACTACGGCCGACCGGCGCGCGACGATTATTCCGGCATGCTGCCGCCCAAGTTGGCGCAGATTATGATTAATTTGTCCGGCGCCAAACCAGCTGATACAATTTTAGACCCATTTTGCGGTTCAGGCACGATTATCACCGAAGCGGCTTTAATGGGATATAAAAATTTAATCGGTACTGACAAATCTGACCGGGCAATAACTGACACTAAAAAAAATATTGACTGGACGGAAAAAAATTATTCTACGGCAGACGTTAAATATAAAATATTAAACGCTGACGCAACACAGATTTCAAAACAAATTCAGCCAAATTCGGTTGACGCCATCATCACCGAACCATATCTGGGTCCGCAAAGCGGCTTATTTGATGTAAAAAAAATAATTAGAGAGCTGGAAAATCTTTATTCCAATAGCCTTAAAGAATTTCATAAAATTTTAAAACCTGGCGGAAAAATCGTCATGATTTGGCCGGTGTTTCAAGGAAAACACTCAACTTTCATCTACCCAAACACATCCGGTTTTAAAACCATTAACCCTTTTCCGAAAAATTTGCAAAAAAATATCTTTCTAAAAATAACTAACCGCGGCTCAATCGTCTACGGCCGCGACGGACAAAAAATTTGGCGAGAAATAGTTGTGCTAAAAAAATAAAATATGAAATTCGCAATAATAACAGACATTCATTTAGGGCCAGAAGGATTCCATAAAGGCATTCTTCGCAAAGTAAACAAAGATGTAAAAATTTTTTTGGCTGACTTTGTGAAAGAAATGAACAAAAATATAAAACCTGAATCGGATGATAAAATCAACTTTTATATTTCAGATGAACAAAAAAATTGGCTAAAAAATGATTTAGATAAAACAGATAAAAAATGCATAGCGTTTGTTCATTATAGCTTGGCTGATCAAGATTTAACAGGAAACCCATGGTTTGAAGGTAAGCCTAATAAATGCCTCATTGCAAATAGAAAAGAAATCAGGGATATACTTTCTGCATCAAATAAAATTATCGCTGTTTTTAATAGTCATCTGCATTGGGACAGAAAAAACGTGCATGAAAATATCCCATATTTTACAATTCAATCTTTAGTTGAAAATGAAGACGACAAAGGAATTGCAAGCGAGACGCATGCTGTTGTGAATATTATTAATGATAAAGTTGATGTAGAAATCAAAGGAAACTACTCAAAAAAATTTTTATACAAAATATGCCGCTAAAAATAACTTACTTCGTGCATGGCACGACGACAGACAATGAAAAAGGCTTGGCGACCGGCTGGTCGCCGGGCGAGTTGTCCGAGCTCGGTAAAGAACAGGCTATAAAACTCGGCCAGCTGGTTGCCGACCATAATTTTGACGCCGTATTTTGTTCCGACTTAAAACGCGCGGTTGATTCGGCGCGACTCGGCTTCGTGGATAAATATAAAATAATTGAAGATAAACGGCTTAGAGAAGCTAATTATGGAATGTACAGCGACCAGCCGGAAAATTTTAAAAATAACCTAACCGAATATATTAATATAACTTTCCCCAATGGCGAAAGTTATAAAGACGTAGAAAAACGCCTTAGAGATTTTTGCGAATTTTTAAAAACGAATTATAATGGAAAGCATATCGCCATCGTGGCGCATCAAGCGCCGCAACTGGCCTTAGAGGTAATCACAAAAAATAAAACTTGGGAGCAAGCGATCGCCGAAGACTGGCGGATTACTAAATCCTGGCAACCGGGCTGGGAATATGAAATTAAGGATTAATTATGGCTAACTCAACTAATAAAATGCTAGTTACCACTTACCCAAACCCCGACTTGGACGGCTTATCCTGCTCTTTGGCTTATGCCGAATACTTAAATAAAACCGGCCGCGAAGCTATTTCCGGCATTTTCGGCGTCCCGCATCGGGAAGCGCAATATGTTTTGGATAAATTCAATATAAAAATTAATCGCTTAAAATCATTGCCTCAAGAATATATAAATATAGCTCTGACGGATGCCAGCAACCCGGAATCTTTGCCAAGCCAGATTAAACCTGAACAAGTAGTTGAAATTATTGATCATAGAGTGGCAAACGAAGTAAAAAAATTTATTAATGCAAAAATTCAAATTGAATTGGTCGGCGCCTGCGCGACTTTAATCGCCGAAAAATTTATACAAAATAACCTACCCATATCAGAAACAGCCGCAATTTTACTTTATCCGGCTATCGCTTCAAACACCATTAATTTTCAAGGTAAATTGACGACCGAGAGGGATAGAAATGCGGCCCAATGGCTAACTAAACAGGCTAAATTTCCAGCGAATTTTATCCACGACATTTTCGCCGCTAAATCAAATATTACTAAACCGTTAAAAGACGTTTTACTTGAAGATTTTAAGGCCGAGGCCTTCAACGGCATAAAAATAGGCATTGCCCAGCTGGAGATCGTTAATACTAACGGCTATATAAAAAACAATCTTTCGGAAATTATAAAATTATTGAGGGGTGCTTTTTGAATTTGTCAATAATTAACTATTTAATTAACTATTTATTAAAAAATTACAGATGTCCCCGTCCTGCATAACATATTCCTTGCCTTCGGTTCTAATTAAACCCAGCTCGCGCGCCTTAGCCTCGGAACCGGCTTCAATAAATTTTTGCCAATTAATAACTTCGGCGCGGATAAAACCTTTGGCAAAATCAGTATGGATTATTCCGGCCGCTTGCGGCGCTTTAGTCCCCCGACTAACCGTCCAAGCCCTGGTCTCGTCGGCTCCGGTGGTTAAAAAAGTGATTAAACCCAATATACCGTAAGCCGCCTTGATTAATCTATCCAAGCCGCTTTCTTTTAGCCCCAATTCTTTTATGTATTCAGCCTGTTCATCTTCCGGCAGATTAGAAATTTCCTCTTCTATCTTAGCGTCAATTTTTATGGTTTTGCCGTCCCAACCGCCATATTCTCCGTTATCGCCTTCTTTAACGTTTAAAACATAAATAATCGGCTTAAGGGTTATTAAGCTTAAACTCTTGATTAACTTTTTTCCCTCATCATTCAACTCCAGCTCGCGCGCGGCCAGGCCGGCTTCAAGCTGAACTTTTAATTTGCCCAGCAAATTTTTTAAAATTATAGCTTCCTTGTCCCCGCTTTTGGCTTCTCGGGCGACCTTATCCAGCCTTTTTCCTACCGTGGCCAAGTCGGCAAAAATTAATTCAAGATTAATGGTCTCCTGGTCGCCCTCCGGGTCAATCTTGCCGTTAACATGAATAATATTATCGTCTTTAAATTCTCTAACCACCTCGCAGATGGCGTCGCATTCGCGGATATGGGACAAGAATTGATTGCCTAAGCCCTCGCCTTTTGACGCGCCTTTAACCAAGCCGGCGATATCAACGAACTCAATATAAGTGGGCACGATTTTTTTCGGTTTGGACACGGCCGCCAATTTTTCCAATCTCTCGTCCGGCACTTTAACCACGCCAACATTCGGGTCAATGGTGCAAAAAGGATAGTTGGAAGCTTCCACTTTTTTATTGGTTAGAGCGTTAAATAAAGTTGACTTGCCAACGTTGGGCAAGCCGACGATTCCTATGGATAGATGTGAAGACATAATGAAATATTAGATAATTACTACGAGATGGTTACAAAAGTCAGTTTGCAGTCCTAATATTAGCAAAGTTTAGATAGTTTTGTAACCATCACTACTTGAATTTAGCAAAGATTTGACAATTTTACAAATTATTTAAAAAAATATAACACAATAATCAACGGAGGGAGTTATGTTAGAAAAAAAATTCATTAAATTGCTAAACGAAGCGGGGATTAACGTTAACGGAGCCAACCCTTGGGATATGAAAATAAATTCCGACAGGGTTTTTTGGAGTTTAGTCTTTGGCAATCTTAAACTGGGCGAGACTTACATGGCCGGAGATTGGGACTGTAAACAGCTGGACGAGTTCTTCTTTCGCCTGCTTAAAGGCTTTGCCCAATACGCGGCCGCCAAGTATGGCGTGAATGTCACCGGCCTGACGGTTTCCAAAGAGCAAGCTGAACTGGCCAGGCAAAGATGCAAAGATCTGCCGGTCGCGATCATAACGGAAGACTACAACAAATTTTTAACCGGTGGCCGAAAATGGGACAAAATAGTATCGGTCGGCATGTTTGAGCATGTAGGACCGAAAAACTATCCGACCTACATGGAGTTGGCGGAAAAAAGCTTAAAACCCGAGGGAATTTTTCTACTGCACACTATCGGATGGTTATGCGACAGCATCAATACCGACCCCTGGATAGAGCGGTATATTTTCCCCAACGGCGTAATACCATCAAAGCTGCAAATTGCAGCAGCAGCCGAAAAAATTTTCTCGGAAATAGACTGCCACGAATTCGGCGCTTGCTATGACTGGACGCTGATGCAATGGTGGCAAAAATTCAACGCTGCCTGGCCGCGGTTAAGCGCAGAAAATCCCAAATACGATAAAAAATTCTACCGCATGTGGGAATACTATTTAAAAAGCTGCGCCGGCGCTTTCCGCGCCAGAAAGCTGCGGCTGTGGCAGATAGTATTTACTAAAAAAACCGCCGGAAATATTAATTATGTTCCGGTTCGCTAGGGCCCCAAAGGGTCCTTTTTTTTATTTACTAAATTGACGAATTTTTACTTTTCTGTTAGGATAATTTTAGTCTCGCAAGAGATTTTTTGTTTATCGTTGGGACGGTAGCTCAGTTGGTTAGAGCGCTGCCCTGTCACGGCAGAGATCGCGGGTCCGAGTCCCGTCCGTCCCGCAAAAATAAAAATAGGGTACAGCCCTATTTTTTTATATTTACAAATTTTTTATTTGTCTCTCTGCCTGGCTACTTCAAACAAAATCACGGCCGCGCTGACGGAAACGTTTAGCGAATCAATTTTACCCCGCATTTTAATCTTAATTTTTTCATCCACCGCCTCAAGCCACTTTTTACTTAAACCTTTGTCTTCCGCGCCCAGGACAATGGCCGAGTCGGAACCATAATCAGCCTCGTCGTATTCTAATTTTGCCGCCGGCGTGGTGGCAAAAATTTTTATTTTATTATTTTGGCAAAACTTAATTGTCTCTTCAATTGAGCTTACCGCCGTGGGCACGGCAAAAACCGTGCCCTGGCTGGCGCGAATCACGTTGGGGTTATAGATATCGGTCTTTGGGTCGTTAATAATTACCGCGTCCGCCCCAACCGCGTCCGCCGTGCGGAAAATCGCGCCCAGATTCCCGGGTTTTTCCACCGCCTCCAAAATTATCACTAAAGGCCGGTTGCTTAACTTTATATCTTCCAGCTGCCGCTCCCTGATTTTAGCCACGGCCAAAAAGCCGTCCGGATTTTCCCGACAGGAAATTTTATTAAAAACTTTTTTGGGCACGGCAATAATTTTTTCTTCAGCCACGGCCAATTCTTTTTTAAGATAATCCGGGCAATAGATTAAATTAACAATTTCCGCGTCACCAGCCAGCGCCAAACTAATTTCCCGGTAGCCTTCAATGACAAACCGGCCGGCGGTTTGGCGCTCCCGGCTGGAATCGCGCAACTTGACAATTTGCTTTATTTTTTCATTTTGCAAGCTTTCAATTTTTTTGGTCATAAGTATTTTTCTTCTCTTGTAAATTTATGATTATTTTTTAAAAAATTTAACCAATTTTTCCGCGATTTCTTCAAACCCCCCGCCAAAATTTGGCGGGGGGTTAGCCGAGGCCCGTTCTGGGAACAATTCCTTCTGTTAATAAATTTATGCTTTCCGGCCTTATCCTGACGGGCCTCGACGAAGTGACCGGGCATGGTTTTTGGCGTCAGCCAAAATAGGTCGTGAGGAGCGGCAGTGAGCTCGCCCCGTTAAATACGCTTCGCGTCCCGCAGGGATTTAACGGGGCGAGCGCGCCGGGCGAGCGAACGTCCGGCAGGATAAGGCCGAAAAGCATTTCTTCAATTTATAATAATTTATCTGGCTCTTTATCCGGCGCGTCAACTTTTTTCTCTTCCGCTTCGGCTTGCGCCCGTCGCTCTTTTATGAGCTCGCGGTTCACCCAAAGCAACCAGCCGACCACGCCGACCAAAAACAAAATAAATACCACTACGCTTAATTTCAGTTTGCCTTGGTTCTGCCGGCCTTCGTTAACCAGCCCTTGGGCAGCCTTGGCCGACGCCGAACTGGTACCCAATAAATCAATGATTGTTTCCAGAGAGGTTAGCTGTTGCTTTTCCGCTTCCGGCTCGCCGGCCGACTGGTTTTCAACCTGGCCGGTGCTGCCGGAAATAACCGCCGCGCCTGATTCGCTTTTTTCCCACGCCTGGGCTTCTTTTATATTGGCCACGGCCTGCTGCCTGGCTTCTGCCGCGCCTTGCGCGATGGTCGCGGCTTTTACTTGAAAATCTATTAAATTCGAATTAATGCTGGCTTTGCCGCGCCGGTCCAGGGCCACGGCCTGGACCTGATGGCTGCCGCGGCTTAAGGCCGTTGCCGGCCGATAAGCGAAATTGGCTGTGCCGCTTTGATGATTTTTTACTAAAAATTCGCCGCTATACTTTTTGTCGATATAAACTTTGACGAGCGAATCGTTTTTGGCCAAACCAACAATAAATGGCCGCACCGCCGTGGTATTCATATTAACCACGGACGGGAACATGGTGGGCGCCGGCCTGGGCAGTTCAACCTTAAAATTAACGCTTCTGGACGGCTGGCTGATTTTCTGATTGGCGTCTTCGGCTACAACATAAAGCTCATGCTGGCCTAAGCTTAAATTATTTTTAAAGAAAAAATTAGCCGTGCCGCTATCGTGCTTTAAAATTTCAGTTTTGTTTAACAAAACATTGTTAAGATATAATAAAACCCTGGTGCCGGATTTAGTCAAACCACTAATGATTTGGTTATTCTGACCAATGATTGAGCCAGACTCTGGCTTTATCAGGGTGGGCGCCGGCACTTCGTTTATTAAAAACTTAATTTCTTCTGATGGCGCAGATAATACCAAAGAAGTGGGATCTTGGCCAACAACTATAAGAATGTGACGCCCGTCAGACAATTTATTTTTTAAATTAAATAGAAAATCAAAGCTTTGTTCGGTCTTGCCTGTTGCCGCCATTCTACCGACGTAATAGCCGACATAATTACCATCCAAATAAATTAAAATGTTGTTATGGGGCGTTGCCGCGCCGGCCAGTGAAAAACTTTCTGCCGTAGCAGAAAATTTAGTTATCTTCGGCGTGGCTACCTCGGCTTTAGTCGGACTGGCTAAGGCCAAAAAGAAAAACAAAAAAAACAGGCCGAAATAAAAACTTTTTAACGTTTTGCTCATGTTGAAAAATCTATTTCCTCCCTGCTAATTAAACTTTTCTAAAATAGGGCCAAGAGGAGTAAATTAGCTAAGCCGATTTTCCCCCTTAGCCCTAAAAAGAAAATTTTTAAAAATCACTTGCGACGTCTCGGCAGTGTTTTCAGTTTAGCTCGCGCCATTTAAGCGCGTCAAGTGTAAAATCGGTTAATAAAATGTTATTAAAGCGCGGCTGGGATGACGCTAAGCTGTGCATAAGCTGGGCCTGGCCAAAAAATTTTCAAATAACGTCTTGATAATGCTTAATTTTTGCCGTTTGCTTCAAATGGTCGATATCCACCGTAATCAAGTCGGCCCTGATTTCGTCAATGTCCAAATTATTTTTAAAAATATACATTTCCACTCCCCGCCGGAACCGCTCCAGTTTGGTTAAAGCCATGGCGTTTTCCGCCGGGCCGTAAAACTGGCTTAATCTGGTTTTAACCTCCACGAAAATAATCCGGCCGTCTTTCTCCGCCACCAAATCAAGCTCCTGATAACTTAATTTTACGTTGGCGTCAATGATTTTATAGCCGCGTTTAATTAAAAATTTTTTGGCTAAAATTTCACCAAATTTTCCAATATTCTGGTTATGGGTCATAAAAAATAAATGGGCGTAGCGCCCATCGTATTATTCAAAATAATTAAGTTGACGCGTCCACTTCCTCTAGGGAATATACTTTTTAAACTCTTTCTCTTTTTCCAATAACGCCTTTTTCTGCGGAATTTTCACCACCAGCCTGATAATAAAGGCCAGCCAAACAATCAGGCCCGCGGCCCAAACCAGCAACCAGAAGCGCGCGGACAAAAATGGCACCATTTCATAATTAAAAAACGTTAAGAGCAAGCCAATCAA
>Ga0210030_1001541_pt1 | contig 16389 bp, 16 predicted proteins | sample CryGeymeta201523_FD_183986 | JGI IMG/M metagenome (GOLD analysis project Ga0210030, IMG submission 183986) | Groundwater microbial communities from Crystal Geyser aquifers in Utah, USA - Crystal Geyser metaG 2015-23 (SPAdes) (version 2) | ecosystem: Environmental > Aquatic > Deep subsurface >...
TCCTTTCTCTACTGCCGGGATATAATTTTTGGGTATCGCTCCGCCGACAATTTTCTTGGTAAACTCAAAACCGCTGCCTCGAGGCAAAGGCTCGAGCTCCAACAAGACATGTCCATATTGCCCATGTCCCCCTGTTTGCTTCCTGTGCTTGTATTCTGCCTTGGTTGCCACAGTGATGGTTTCCTTATAAGGAATCTTTGGTGGGCTCAAAATTAGCGTTACACCGAATTTGCGATGTGCTTTTTCCTTCACCATCTCTAAATGAGCATCGCCGATTCCTGAAATTAGAACCTCATTGGTGTCCTGCTCCCTGTGTATTTGAAGGGCAGGGTCCTCCTCACAAATCCTGGGCAAGATTGTGCTCATTTTATCCAGGTCAGCTTTAGTTTGAGGTTGGACTGCCATTGTCAGATTTGCCTGAGGAAACTCGATGCCCTCCAGTATTAAGTGGCGTTCTGGAAAGCAGAGGGTATCCCCGGTGGTGGTCAAGCTCAATCTAGCCACTGCACCAATGTCCCCAGCGGCTAGTTCTGGGACGGATTCCTGGCTCTTGCCTCTTAAAACGAAGAGCTGACCAATGCGCTCCATACCATTCTTGGTAGCATTCCAAACCTGAGAGTTGCTCAATAGCAAGCCAGAATAAACGCGGAAGTAATTGAGCTTACCTACATACGGGTCAGCGGTGGTTTTAAACACGAAGCTACTCAAAGGTTCCCCCACAGCTGGTTTAACTTCTTCTTTTTCCTTGGTTGTTGGGTTTACCGCTATGATGGCACCGTGTTCTTCAGGCGAAGGGAGGAAATCGCAAATGGCGTCGAGAAGGGACTTTGTGCCGATACCCTGTAGTGCTGAACCAGCGAAAACAGGGACCAATTTCCTCGAAACCGTTGCCTTCTTTATGGCTTGAAGAATTTTCTCATTGCTTATTTCCTCTCCCTCTAAATATTTGGTTAGAAGTTCGTCATCAACCTCAACAGCAGCCTCTACTAATTTCTCTCGATAAGAAGCGGCTTGTTCTGAAAGCGAGGAAGGTATATCTGTTTCCTTCAGCTCAGCTCCAGCATAACCTTTCATGCTGACCAGGTCTACGAAACCTTTGAAGTCACTTTGTGAGCCTATAGGGAGTGTAGCCGGCAGACAATTTGCCCCTAATTTAGCCTGTATTTCTTTCAAAGTAGCGAAGAAGTTGGCATTCTCTTTGTCCATCCTGTTGATGAATAGCAAGCAAGGTAGATTTGCTTTTTCCACATATTCCCAGACCTGTTCGGTTCCCACTTCCACACCTGAAGCAGCGCCGACCACGATTATTGCTCCTTCGCTAACACGCAAACCACATTTAATTTCACTGGTAAAATCGGCGTATCCTGGAGGATCAATGAGATTTATCTTCGTCTCCTTCCATACTTGGGGAAGCAGCGATAGGTTGATACTCATATGGCGCTCTATCTCGCTAGGGTCATAATCGGAGGTAGTAGTTCCATCCTCGATATTACCTAAACGTTTAATAGTCCCCGAAGCGAACAGCATTGATTCAGCAAGCGATGTCTTCCCAGTGCCATAATGGGACAACAAAATTACATTACGGATTTTATCTGGGCCATATTGAATAGCCATTATTCTACTTTAATATTCTTTCTCTTTGTTTCTTTCTTTTGGGGCTTTTCTGCCTGCTCAATGGCAGCATCGATTAAGCTGCGCAGAGCTAACAGCCTCTCTTTGCGAGCATCTCGAAGGTGGCTCTGCACCTCTTCGGAAAATAGTGGAATCCCCGCTGTGTTAATCCTCACCACAAATCCCTCTCCAGGCTCGTGCTCAATCTCAAAAATCCTCTTTGCCATCTTGCCTCCTTTTTTATACTGAGCTAGACTCACCACTTGCCCGAAACTCGATTTTTAGCCTCTCATCTTCAAACTTGGCTTTGCCTACAGATAAACCTCTCAAAATATTGGGCAAAATTATGTTTCTGCGGAATGATGCTACCTGGACGGTAAGTTCATCATCGTTTCTGCTTAAGTTGATATCCCCTTTGGCGATGAATGGCAAAGCTAAGCTAAGTATATAGCTACTATCTTCACGTTTGATGCTCTGAATCTGGCCATGGAAGAACAACTTGGTGGGGTCATTGTCCTGGTAAAGGGTCTTCCCTATAGCTTGGAGCATTGGTATTCCTACCACCTCTTGCTGGAACAAGGGTAGGGTCAAAACAGACAACGGGGCAAAGCACTCCTCAATTAAGGCATAATATTCCTTCTGGCTCTTCTTCCAATAATCAAAATAAGGGTCTTTTACTTCTTCGGAAATGAAGCGATTGCCAATAATGAGGTCTGTCGTGTAGCCATAAAGGTTAAGGTAAGTGAATGTGCGCTGTGCTTCCTTAATCACCATTTTCTCAGGATTGACCACCAATCGCATAGATGATTTTTCTGGGTCGCTGAGCAAATTCCGTATCCTATCGAGTTCGCTAAACAGATGTTCTGCGGCATCAAATACCTTATCGCTCGGCATCGGTATAGCGGAAGTGAATTTAACTAAAGGTCGTACCGCGCTGGCAATGGCTCGTCCCTTGGGGAATATCTTGTGCATCCACCACCGCAATATTTCGGGGAAACTAAGCAGACGCAATGTCTCCCCAGTTGGGGCACAATCTACAATTGCAACGTCATATTCGCTAGCGTCGTGGTAATGGGCGATGTAAAGCAAATTAGCTAGTTCTTCCATACCCGGCAGGACAGCTATGTCATCGGCAACAACATCGTCTATGCCACGCCAGGTTAGCAAAGCTGCTATCCATTCCTGGACAGTATCCCAGTAAGTTCTCAAGGTTTGTGACATACTGGTTTCCTGCGCCCATAAATTGGAGGCGATAAGCCGTGGCTCATTGCCAAGGGTGATGTCGAAGGAATCAGAGAGGCTGTGGGCAGGGTCGGTGCTAAGGACTATAGTTTTGTAACCCAGCTCTGCGGCTCTCAGCGCCGTTGCTGCAGCCACAGTAGTCTTGCCTACCCCTCCTTTGCCGGTATACAGGATGATTCTCATCCTGCTTATTATACGCTTCTTCAAACAGAGTGAGCAACTGTTGTCCAACGATAAAGCGTGATGCTACAATTACAGTATTCAGGAATATCAAGATGAAATTAAGTCGCCAGCAAGTAGAGCATGTAGCCTGGTTAGCACGTCTGGGTTTAAGCGAAGATGAAATCGAGAAATTTACCGTTGAGCTATCCAATATTCTGGAAAATTTTGAGATACTTAATCAGGTGGACATAGCTGATGTGCCACCGGCAACTCACGCAGTTCCACTACAAAGCGTTTTCAGGGAAGACCAGAGTTTTCCTTCATATCCTCAAAGCGATGTCCTTGCTAATGCTCCCAAAAGGGAAGAGGGCTGCTTTAAGGTGAAGCCAGTTTTGGAGTAGGCATAGATGCATTCAAAAGCTGGTGGCAGTTGGCGGAAAGTCATCTCTCGCGGTAGCGTTACGGAGAGGCTTTAAGTTTTATGAACAAGCTTTGTCAACTGACTATCCACGAAGCTCACGAACTTCTTAAACGAAGTGAGATTTCCTCGGTAGACCTTACCAAAGCTACACTGGAGCGTATCGCTGAGGTAGAGGACAAAATTCATGCCTGCGTCACCGTTACCGAAGACATTGCTTTAAAGCAAGCTGAGGAGGCGGATGGTTATATACGGAATGGCAATATTACGCCGTTAGCTGGTGTGCCTACGTTAATCAAGGATGTTATCTGCACCGCGGGAATACGAACTACCTGTTCTTCCAAGATACTGGAAAACTTCGTTCCGCCTTACGATGCCACCGTGATAAAGAAACTGAAGACGCAAAAAGCGGTGATATTAGGCAAGGCGAATATGGATGAATTTGCCATGGGCTCTTCTACAGAACATTCTGCCTTTTTCCCCACTCACAACCCCTGGAATCTAAACTATGTTCCCGGTGGTAGCAGTGGTGGCCCTGCCGCTGCTGTGGTTGCCGATGAAGCTGTCTACGCTCTTGGCTCTGATACCGGCGGCAGCATACGCCAGCCGGCAGGATTTTGCGGGGTAGTGGGTCTAAAACCCACTTATGGGCGGGTGAGCCGTTTTGGTTTAGTCGCCTTTGCCAGCTCCCTTGACCAGATTGGACCGATAACCAAGGATGTTACCGATTGCGCCCTGGTGATGAATGCTATTGCGGGATATGATTCTATGGACTCCACCTCAGTGGATTACCCGGTACCGAATTATGTTTCTTATTTAAAGCGTGACCTTAAAGGGCTACGTATTGGCATTCCCAGGGAATATTTTGTGGCAGGGATGCAAGAAGGGGTAAAGTCAGCCTTGGAAATAGCGATAAAGAAGCTTGAGGAGCTAGGTGCCGAAATAGACTGGGAAGTCTCTTTGCCACACACCAAATATGCCTTAGCAGTCTACTATATAGTTGCTCCGTCTGAGGCTTCGGCGAACCTGGCTCGCTATGATGGGGTTAAATATGGCTTCTCGGAGCAGAATGCCAGCAGTGTGATAGAGGCTATGGAAAAGACACGGCAATTTGGCTTTGGAACTGAAGTCAAGAGGAGAATAATGTTGGGTACCTACGCTCTGTCCGCTGGCTATTATGATGCTTATTACCTCAAGGCGCAGAAGGTGCGTACCTTGATAAAACAGGAATACGAACAAGCTTTTGAAAAATATGATGCTCTGGTCACCCCGACATCGCCCACAGTGGCGTTCAAATTGGGCGAGAAGCTGGAAGACCCGATGCAAATGTATTTGAGCGATGTCTGTACTTTGCCCATAAATATCGCTGGCATTCCCGCTATTTCCGTACCTGCTGGATTTGTTGATGGTTTGCCTGTCGGCATGCAAGTCCTGGGCAAGCCGTTCAATGAGGAAACAATACTGCGTATTGCCTTTGCCTATGAGCAGGCAACAGAGTGGCATAAAAGGAAGCCAGAGATATAAATTAACTAACTCTCATAAATGGTAGAAAAAAGACTCAAAATTGAGAGGAAACGCTTGACAAAATACACGGAAGCGTGTATAATTAAGCAAACATAAAGAAAGGTAAGCCCGTGTAGGAAATCAGGTGGTTGCGTAGTTCACATTTTGTTTGACAACGAATATAATAAAGGGGATAGGTAAAAGCGATGGTTGAGACAACACAAACTTCCAAGCTACTGGACATAGGTTACGAAAGGACTTGTCAATGTCCCCCAAATCACATTAACTGTTTGACCGCCAAGGAATGGATACTGCATCAGATTGCTATTTGGGAATTCTTCTATGAGAAGCGAGATATACGAGACAAAAATATCCATCCCGCTGTATTCCCGATTGGACTCCCGACAAAATGTATTCAGTTATTCACGCATGAGGGTGAACTTGTTTTAGACCCCTTTGTAGGTATTGGCACAACCTTCTTAGCCGCTCAGGACCTTAATAGAAATGCGGTTGGGTTTGACCTCAAGAATGAGTATATTGAAACTGGGAGGTCAAGACTAGCACAAGGTAGACTATTTGGTCAAGCTAAACAAATCGCAATTTGTGATGATGCCCACAATATATCTCAGTATTTGAAAGAGGAGACCGTTTCTCTTTCTATTACATCGCCACCTTATGCAAATATGCTTAATCGGCGCCGACTTAATAAGAGTATAAGAGGCGACTTGCGTCAAAACCAATACTACTTACAGGTTCAGCAGTATTCTAATGACCCCAACGATTTAGGAACTATGGAGGCAGCCGAGTATGCACAGGCTTTGGAGGAAATTTACAGGGGTATTTTGCCGCTCATGAGGCCAAAAGCTCACTGCGTAATTGATGTAACTGACTTATGGTGGGAAAACAAACGTATTCCAGTCCACCTATATGTTATAGATGCGCTTGAAAAAGCGGGCTATGAACTGAGAAATATCATAATCTGGGATAGAAGGAATCTAGTGAACCACGTTGGGATTTTCGGCTGGCCAAGTAACTATATAACGCTCGGAACTACGTTTGAATATATCTTGGATTTCTGGAGGCCACCTAGCTAAGTTATCTTGCCTGTCCTGGCGAAACTTAGCATATCGTGTGCAAATACAACATTAGGTCGCAATCGCTTTGCTTTATGGGGTATTTTGTTTAAAGTAGCAGACGGCATGTAGCAATATCCACCGGTTTTCACACACAAGTTATCGATAAGTTCAACGGTGGGCTCGGTAAACTCGCTCTCGTCATCAAAGAAACCAAATAGACTATCTCCATCAAATAGCAGCCCTCTTGTAGCTCTTTCCCTTATTTTTACATTCTTGACTTCAATTCTATGCTTTAATTTGGAATGGTGCATGTCTGGATGATACACAGTGAAATCTGTCCGTTCCTGCCTTCTCGTAAAATTAATGCCCTTAACAAGGCCAACCTTAGTTAATTCTCTCTCGACACATAGTTCAGCAACATTGCCGGAAATAGGTTGGAAGGCTTGGCTAACACGCCGTGATACCTCTTCCATAAAGTTACTATATTCCTTATCTCCCACCATAACCGGTTTAAGCATTTTCCGTTTTATCTTGGTCCGTAGCTCCTTGGGCAAATCAAGCTCCGAAAGGAAAGAGTCCACACTGGCTTCATAGTATATTGACCTATAATCAACCATAAAAATAAAAACTTGAGCGTGGAGCGAATTAACGTCAAAATCAGGGTTAAGACTTAGAGCTTCTTCAATTAAGGCTTGTGCCGAGGGAATACTTTGTGCCATAATTCAAGAATAGCACAAGTGCTCGCCATTGCCAAATTGAGAGCTTCTGTTTTACATAAGGTTTTGCACGGCCCTACCTAATAAGGGAAGGGGGAGTGTAGGTTAGAGAGGGGCGAAGCCCCTCTTCAATAAATTCTTCCCCTTCCCCTTATCAAGGGGAAGGGGGATAAAGGGGTGAGAAAACTATTATACTGGAGAAATATGTTGGAATTATTATATTATGGGGTGCGAGGTGTTATGAAGTATGAATAAAGAATTGGTAGAAATTCTAAAGCTGTATTCAACAGGTACTCACGAAGAATTAAGTAGCTATCTTGTAGGGAAATCAAAAGATACGCTCATCGGAATTCTAGTAGACCTGATTACTATGTATATAAACGATAAAAATTCATCAATGGTAAGAGAATTTATAACAGTTATGTTTGCTGGCTACACGCATAGGGAAAAGAAGATTGGTTATAACGGATTTAAACAAGATGCATTTTCAGGGAAGACTGTAAATTGTGAAGCGAAACCTAAGAATGTAGATACAAATTCAAAATCACCAGACAAGCTGAAAGGGTACGGTAATTTTTCTGATTACCGTTTTGCCCGATTGGAGAAGGATAAACATGAAGACGGTTTAAACATGTTAGTTAGCGGTTTTATTGATGGACGTTTAATTTACATTTTTGAATTCCCTTTCTCCAGTCCTCCTTTTGTAAAAAATCTAGAGTCCCAGTTAGAAGCGAGATTCCCAAAGGGTAAAGATATTACGAATGAGTATTTGAGAAGCGCGAGTTTTGATTACCGAGATTTCATTGATTGTCAGCAACTAAAAGTAATATATCTCACTAGTAAAAAGGAATTAGAAAATTATAAGCAGTATATTGTAAGAGACTTCTATAAATTCTTAGAGGGGAAAGCAAAGTGACTCAATCAAATTTTATGAATCGTATAATCGTAGGTGATACTCTTAGAGTTTTAAGAGAAATACCCTCAGAAATTATTGATATGGGTGTTACTTCACCACCATACAATAAGGGAGAGAATAAGAAAGGCTGGCTTGTAAAGAATGTAAAGTATAAGGATTCAATAGATAAGCTTCCTGAAGATGAATATCAAGAAAATCAAATAGTAGTATTGAACGAATTATTTAGAATGACAAAGCCAGGTGGCTCTTTCTTTTATAATCATAAGTTGAGATGGGAAAGAGGATTTATGCTTCACCCCATGGATTGGTTGAGGAGGACTAATTGGACTCTTAGGCAAGAGATAATATGGGATAGATTAATAGCGGCAAACATCAGAGGTTGGCGTTTTTGGCAAGTAGAAGAAAGAATATATTGGCTTTATAAGCCGGTTGATAAGCATTATATAGGTCAAGAATTAAAACCTAAACATGCTTTATTAACTTCAATTTGGAGATTCCATCCTGAACAAAATAATCCTCATCCCGCTCCTTTCCCGTTAGCTTTGCCCGCCAGGGCTATTTATTCAATTATGGACGATAATAAAGGAATAATAATTGACCCTTATTGTGGAAGTGGTACTACTTTAGTCGCTGCAAAGCTTTTGGGTCATGATTACATAGGGATAGAGATTTCTAAAGAATATGCCGACTTCGCAGAGGCTAGAATAGTGAATTGTGAAAATGAGAGGAAAGAAGCACTTTCAGAAATGGTAAAACATACCGTAAGGAGGACTTTCTCTGAAAGAAAAGAAAATGGGGAATATACAGGTAGATTTAGAATTCAAAAGCATTCGCAGGAAAAGCCGATTTCTCTTAAACTATTTGAACCTAAAGCACCATACATGAAGCAAACTGCTAAAAAGGCTTCGGCGAATAGAAAAGCAGCCCCTGCGAGTGACTAGCTTATGGCTAGTTTATGCCACCTTCCGGTTACCTAGAATGGAGACTCAAAGAGAGGCTTCGCCTCTCTTATATACCCAATTCCCCCTCCCTTATCAAAGGGAGGGGGATAATAAGGGGGAGGGTTACCTGAATAAAAAGCTATGAATAATCTGAAAGTCATCTGCTATTCAGGTCATACCTATGCGGAACGACCACGGTCTTTTCTTTGGCAGGGTAGAGAGCATAAGGTTAAAAACATAGAAAAAGTGTGGCAGGAGCCAGCTAAAAGGTCGTTTAAAGTTACCACAGGTGAAGGTAAATTATTTGAGTTATGCTACAATGAAGCAGAAAGACAGTGGTCAGCTATTGAGCTGGTAACTTAGGAGGCAGTATGAACGAAATTTTTGAGATTCTGGAGGATAACGCCCGAACAACCCCGGAGCAGATTGCTACTATGGTTGATATATCTGCCAGCAAGGTAAAAAGCATAATCAAGAAAGCTGAGGAGGATAAAACTATTCTGAAATATAAGACCATAATTAACTGGGCTAAATTAGGCCAGGAAGAAATATTGGCGCTAATCGAGGTTAAAGTAACGCCGCAGAGAGATGTAGGTTTTGATGCTATTGCGGAGCGGATTTGCCACTTTCCACAGGTATTCTCTGCTTATTTAGTTTCAGGCGCTTATGACCTGGCGATATTGATTAAGGGCAAAAACATGCGGGAAATAGCTGGCTTTGTAACTGAAAAGTTGGCTCCATTAGAAAAAGTGCAGAGCACCACCACCCACTTCTTGCTTAAGCGGTACAAAGAGGATGGTGAATTGCTTGAACCCACAGAGGAGAATAAACGGCTGCCTTTAAGCCTGTAATCTACTAGCATGGACCCTATTCAGATTAAAACTATGGATAATTTTATTTCACAGAAGGTAAACAACATATCGCCCTCAGGCATCAGGAAGTTTTTTGACTTACTCTCCTCTCTGGAGGGTGTTATCTCCCTTGGTGTAGGTGAGCCGGACTTCGTTACCCCATGGCACATCAGGGAAGCTGCTACCTATTCCCTGGAGAGGGGTTACACCATGTATACCTCAAACTACGGTATGCTCGAATTGCGTCAAGAACTGGCAGGGTATCTGGAACGTCATTACGGAGTTAGCTACCAACATGAGCGAGAAATCCTCGTCACCGTTGGTGTCAGTGAAGGGCTTGACCTTGCCCTGCGAGCTATTCTGAACCCCGGTGATGAGGTGATTATTCCCGAACCATGGTATGTCTCTTATCCGCCCTGTGTCATCCTCGCTGGTGGCATACCGGTATTTGTGCCTACAAGCAAACAAAATAATTTTGTCCTCAAGGCCGAAGATGTTGAACCCCTGATTAATAAACATACTAAGGCTATCCTCATCGGCTATCCCTCCAATCCCACTGGCGCAGTGATGTCGCGTGAGGAACTGAGCAAAATCGCCAGATTAGCTCAAAAATACAACCTCCTGGTAATTTCAGATGAGATTTATGCCAGGTTGGTCTATGGTGTGGAGCACACCTGTTTTGCCAGTCTTCCTGGGATGCGAGAGCAAACAATTTTGCTCGGTGGATTTTCCAAGGCATTTGCCATGACTGGCTGGCGAATAGGCTATTTAGCTGCTAACCAGCAGCTTATCGAAGCCATGCTCAAAATTCACCAATATACCATGCTTTGTGTCCCAACGATGTCGCAAATGGCTGCTATCGAGGCATTAAGGTCTGGTGAGGATGATGTTGACAAAATGGTTAAGGAATATGATAGGCGGCGAAAGTTCATAGTCAAGAGGCTAAATGAGATTGGCCTACCTTGTTTTGAACCTAAAGGAGCTTTTTATGCTTTTCCTTCGATAGAGGCTACCGGGATGAATTCAGAAGAGTTTGCCGAAAGGCTACTGATGGAGGAGCGGGTGGCTGTAGTGCCTGGCTCTGCCTTTGGGCAATGTGGTGAAGGATTTGTCCGCTGCTGCTATGCTACTTCCCTGGCTAACATTGAGGAAGCACTGAAAAGAATGGGCAGGTTTGTCAAAAAGAACCGTTGAGGAGGAGGAAAGTGGGAAAAGAGTTGTATCCTATGTGTGCTAAGTGTGCTAAAAGAATTTGTGAGCCCTATACCCCGATTGGCACGGAACCACCCCCTGTAGAAGAAGCACCGTTTTTCTGTCCTATGCGGCTTAAACATAGCGTAATTGAAGAGGCTCTGGCTGAATATGACAAACCCAATATTAAAGAATTTGCTCGTCTTTCTTCGCTGCAAGAAGCTGAGTGCTATGAATGGGTGCCAACAGGAGTCGGGGATAATCTGGGGCTCAGGACTAAATTTCCCCGGGTGGAAGAGACGATGCAATTTGCTCGAAAAATGGGCTATCACAAATTAGGCATTGCTTTCTGCATCGGGTTGGACAACGAAGCTCGGATTCTGGATAAGATGCTGGAAAACCACGGTTTCCAGGTAATATCTGTTTGCTGTAAGGTAGGGATGGTTGATAAGGAGAGGATAGGGCTTAAAAGGGAAGAAATGATAGTGGGCAAAAGAGGTTACATGTGTTATGAGTCTATGTGTAGCCCTATTGCTCAGGCAGAAATTCTAAATTCAGAGGGGGTGGACCTGGCTATCCTTCTGGGGCTATGTGTGGGACATGATACTTTGTTTATTAAATATTGTCGGGTTCCAATGACTGTGCTTGCGGTGAAAGATAGGGTATTCGGGCACAATCCATTGGCTGCTATTTATCTATCCTCTTCACCTTATTATAGTCGACTTATGACTTCCTGAAAGAATTAGGAAGATTTATAGAATTGAGTTAAGATTCCATCCTCTAAAGGAGCCTCATGTTCTCTTTGACTTCCCTCATAGTCTCTTTGGCGATAACCTCAGCGCGGGTAGCTCCATCAGCGAGAACTTCAGTAACATAGTTGGGTTTTGCTGTTAAAGCAGCCTTCTTTTCTCGGAAAGGTTCAAGATTTGAGGCGATATTTGCCGCCAATAGTTTTTTGCACTCAACGCAGCCGATTTTAGCGCTGCGGCAATCCGAGGCAATTTCATCTACTCTATTGGAGGTGAAGAATTTGTGGAGGCTGAAGATGTTGCATATTTCGGGGTGCCCCGGGTCGGAGCGATATCGGCGGGCGGGGTCGGTGACTGCAGTCATCACTCTTTCCAGAATTTGTTGTGGGGAAGATGCTATCTCAATGTGGTTATTGTAGCTTTTGCTCATCTTGCTAACTCCGTCCAGCCCCATTATCAGGGGGAATTGGGTGAGCTTTGCCTGTGGCTCAGGAAATACAAATCCAAAGAGTGAATTAAATCGGCGCAATATCTCTCGAGCTAACTCAAGATGAGGAAGCTGGTCTTCGCCTACAGGGACAACCTCTCCTTTATAAAGAGCAATATCAGCAGTCATAAGCACCGGATAGCCTACCAGCCCATAGTTGACATTATGTGGCTGCATCTTTACTTTCTCTTTAAATGTCGGCACACGCAATAGCCAGCTTAAAGGAGTCACCATGCTGAACAGGGTATGAAGTTCCGTAACTTGAGGGATATGGGATTGAACAACGAGGATGCTCTTCTCGGGGTCAATGCCTGCTGCCAGCCAGTCAAGCACCATTTCGTGGATATCCTCCTGGAGAGTATCGGTATTTTCCAGCGTGGTGAGGGCATGGATATCCACCACGCAGTAAATGCAATTGTATTCCTGTTGAAGTGAAACGCAATTCTGGATAGTCCCCAGGTAATTGCCGATGTGCTGTTTACCGGTCGGGCGGAATCCCGAAAAAACACGCTTCTTCATTTATGGTGAGAAGTTTAGCATATGGATAGGTAGCCAGCAACGATGTTGTACTGGTTCATATGATTAGTGACACTACCTCGTCTCTTGTCATTGCGAGGCGTAGCCGAAGCAAACTGGAGCACGAGATTCCTCGCTTTCGCTCGGAACAAGGATTGCCACGCTTCGCTCGCAATGACAAGGAAGTATTTCTTAGTGTTATAAACATATAATGTGTCACTTATCTATCTGAACTACATCAGATGGTTGCTATTCCCATTTTGGAGGAATCGCAGTAGCTCGAGACTGACATGTTAAACAGCAAGTGTGAAAAATTGGTAGCGCATACCGGATTCGGACCGGTGATCTCCTCCTTGAGAGGGAGGTGTCCTAGGCCTCTAGACGAATGCGCCGTATATTATTATACCAGCAATTGGTCACAAAGTTCACAAAAGCGTTTATCATAAGGTCAATGGCAGTTGAGCATATCATGAGGCTTGGTGGCTGGTAGAGCCTTCAGATGGTGTTGAGATATACCAGGTCGGCGAAGTTTGAGGATAGGTTGAGGATTTATCGGAAAGTTGAGAGTACGTCTAGGGTTTCACTGTCAGATTGAAGGCTGACAATCCTGAGTCTCTATTGCTCACCTTTGTATATTCTTTTAAATTCATCGAACATAAGCTTACCAGCACTTGTAATGATAACCCAGACTTCAACGTCGTCTACAAGAGGGTTAGCAAACCCGTGACGCTTACCCTCATGGCACACATTTATGAACCGTTCCTGTGACTCTAGTGGGAACTGCACCTTGGTCCAATCGACAATCCGTTCACCTGTAATGCACTCCCAATATCTTTGATGAAACATATCAGTGTAGTAAAGTGGCATCCTGTTGTTTTCATCTTTCATAATACATTGAAACTCCTTATCAAAGCCGAGATATAGTTCAATGTTCTCTTCCGAGCGCATATCGAGAAAGGTTTGAATGTTCATAAGGCCAGCCTTTACCGCATCCTCTTTTTCCTCATATGCATGGCTCTTTTGGCGATACCAACTCCAGTACCACGTCGAAACCATCGCTTGTGTGCCCAGTTCAAGCAGTAGCTTAGCTTTATATAGGCTATCCGGCATTTCACTCCACTTTCCAGACTTGAATATTGCATATCCTCCCACTACCCAAGAGAGCCACGTGCTTAACAAAAATTTATTCTCAGCAAACTCAGTAGCTCTGGTCGTATATATTGTCAAGGCAGACTTAAGCCAGTCGCTTTTCTTCTTCGTCCTATTCAGGGCACAATTCCAGCATATGACTTTATCCAGCATCCTCTCCCACACGCACTGACGGCAAATAGGTTTACCACACTTAGCACACTCAGCTACTGCATCCTTATCGGGGTGGTAAAAACACTTCATCACAACTTCCTTCCCAGCCTGCAGCCTCTCCGACTCCTGTGATTGAGCAGGGCTCATTTTGTTCACATTCAACTCCATAATTTTCCGCTCCACAACCCCGATGTCTTCACGGTCGCTGAGATTGTCTCTTATCCGCCTGAAATCTTCTAATGCCTTTTTATACTCACCTTTTGCTTGATACGCCACACCTCGATTAAAATAAACATCCGCGGTAAAGTCGGGCTGTAGCTGAATTGCTGCATTGTAGTCTGATATAGCTTTATCATGCTCACCTTTCTCGCTATAAGCCATACCTCTATTGTAAAAAGCTTTTGCGTAGTTCTTATCTAGTTCTATAGCCTTTGTACAGTCATCTATGGTCTTATCTATGTTGCCTGACTTATCGTGTATTATAGACCTATTGAAATAGTATTCGGCATTTTCGGGATAAAGTTCAATTGCTTTGCTGAGGTCTTTAATAGATTTCTCATAATCACCAAGCTCGGCATAAGTTATGGCTCTTTTGTCGTAAGCCTCAGCTAACTTTGGTTCCAGTTTGATTGAAGTTGAATAATCATCTATAGCTTTATCAAATCGACCTGTATCATAGTACGAGTCCCCCCTAACTTCATACGCTATAGGGTCGTTCGGCCTAACTTCGATATATCTATTAAATTCAATAATTGCCTCTTCATTCCTACCTCTCGAGGCCAACACCAAACCCTTTTCAAGTTGGTTTGAAATGGGTGGTCTTATGGATGCCACGCTATTGGATTTAATGTCGACTCGCCAAGAGACTTCCTTTATTGGGCCCTTAAGTGGTCCCTTATCCTTGTAATCAGCAGGAGTTTGGTAATAATATCCAAAATCATAGACATATGGCTGAAGTTTTTTATGCCTATAACCCAAAGAACCAATGTCACCCTCATTGTAAATACGCCAGTTTTCTTTCCATTCTTCGACGAAATCGTTCCACCATGTTTGTTCGAGTAATATTCTTTCCGCTTCCAGCACATCATCGATAGGTGACACGCCTTCTTGCGCGACCAGTTTGTGCAATTCATCCGTTATACGCCTGTAAGCCTCCAGGCGAGTAACCAAACGGGCAGGAGGTGCAATTATGCCGATGTTAGCAGCTATCATTAGTGTTGTTCTATCTCGCTCGTCTAAACCCTCAAAAACCCTCTTAATCTTAAGTAAAGCCTCTTCTTTTTCTTTATCTGCCCGTTTGTAAATCTCCATCGCTTCCTCCCTAGCCTTCTCGGGCATACCCTCTTACGCAAATCCTCCTTATTTTTTATAAACCAAGCATTGAAGAAGAATACCCCAAAGTGGCTAGCAACCAAAATAGGCCAATGACTATATAGGAGGCTCTATTCGCTATTCTCATCTAAGCCTCCCGGAATATCCGCACACTCTATCCATACGAGTCACTTTGGTTCATTATAACCCCCAGCTAACCTCAAATAGAAGAGGCGCTAAGGTTGAGGATAGTCTAAAGCTTTATCAGAGGCTTAAAACCACTAGCATTGAGTTACTATGACTCATTTCTCTACATTACCGTTGCTTGGCATGCACCGTGCTCTAACATGAGGGGGGATATCATATGCTACGTTGTATACGCTCAAGACTACATGTTCAGAACCATGCACCAGCTAAGGAAGTCGCAAAATGTTATATAATTCTTTTAAAATCAACCGGAAATTGTGCAAATTTGGTGAAAAGGGCAGGATTTAGAGCGACTATTGAAAAAATTGATGGAATATGCGAAACTGTAACTGTATGTCAGGTCAAGACATATAACAGGGAGGAAGATGCATTCTGAAAGGGGACCTATCGAATTTAGGATTCAAGTAATCATCGAACCTGACGGCAGCGAGTTTCATGCCTATTGTCCCGCTCTTAAAGGCTTACACACCTGTGGAGACACAAAGGAGGAAGCTTTGCGAAATGCCAGGGATGCGGCTATCGCTTATTTGCGTTCCTCAATCAAGCATGGTGACCCAATTCCAGTAGGTGTCACGGTGCCGAGGAGAGTTAAGAAAACGCCGTCTTCCCCTGAGAGTCGCTACATAGAGCGAGTGGCGGTCGTTGCGTGACCTATCCTCCGCACATCTGGAATCAGCTTAAAAACAAATCCTTCCATAGCTTGGTCTCAGCTTTAAGAAAGGATGGATGGATACCTGACGAGACAAAAGGAGCTGAGCAAGTGTATCGACATCCAGATGGGAGACGTGTCGTGCTTCATTACCACCCAAGTAAGACATACGGCCCGAACCTATTGAAGGCGTTACTCAAAGATATAGGCTGGACAGAAGACGATATGCGACGCTTGAAACTAATCAAGTAAAGCAAGCTCAAAAGGGAACATTCTAGGCAAAAATTTAGATAGCTAACGGTAATTAGCTTTAGGAATAGTGTCGCCCATCCCTAGACCTATTAGGATTCTTGCAAGCATCGGGTTACATTTGCTCCCCAGCTAGGTCAACCCAAAGCCCCCTATTAAACATTTGTTAATGTGCCTTTAGACGCAGGTGCAAAAATTCGACGAAGCTAACCAGTTATAAAGTAATGGTAATAGTTTTACTCCGATTTACTGTAATAATGGAGGAAATGCATTTTTTGAAGGTAAAATAGGT
>Ga0210030_1001560_pt1 | contig 16334 bp, 14 predicted proteins | sample CryGeymeta201523_FD_183986 | JGI IMG/M metagenome (GOLD analysis project Ga0210030, IMG submission 183986) | Groundwater microbial communities from Crystal Geyser aquifers in Utah, USA - Crystal Geyser metaG 2015-23 (SPAdes) (version 2) | ecosystem: Environmental > Aquatic > Deep subsurface >...
CGAGCGCTCTTCGAGGAGCGTAGTCGAAGGACGGGGTTCTAAAGCAACAATTGTTTCCTGTGTACCTGCCCTTCGACTGCGGGAGTACCCTCCGCTCAGGGCAGTGGGTTGGTGGCGCCGCCGTCCTGAGCGGAGCGACGAGCGCTCTTCGAGGAGCGTAGTCGAAGGACGGGGTTCTAAAGCAACAATTGTTTCCTGTGTACCTGCCCTTCGACTGCGGGAGTACCCTCCGCTCAGGGCAGTGGGTTGGTGGCGCCGCCGTCCTCCCGAAAGAGCATCAGGACTTCGTGAGCGGAGCGACGAGCGCTCTTCGAGGAGCATAGTCGAAGGACGGGTTTCTAAAGCAACAATTGTTTCCTGTGTACTTGCCCTTCGACTGCGCTTTTGTTTCCGCCGTCCTCCCGAAAGAGCATCAGGACTTCGTGAGCGGAGCGACGAGCGCTCTTCGAGGTGCGTAGTCGAAGGACGGGTCACATGTGCCAGTTCTGTTCCTTGTACTTGCCCTTCGACTTCGGGTCTCGATATGGCAGAAGAGCACTGCCTACTCGACCCTCCGCCCAGGGCAGTGAACTTGTTGTCACCGCTCAGGGCAATGGTTTATCCGTAAACTTATACCCCACCCCGTACACCGTCAAAATATAACGCGGCTCGGAGGAAATTAGCTCGATCTTCTTGCGGATATTCTTGATGTGCGCGTCAATGGCGCGCTCATAGGACTCAAACGCGACGCCGTGGATCGCGTCCAACAGTTGGGCGCGGGTGAAGACGCGTCCTGGTTGGCGGGCCAACGCCACGAGCAACTCGAACTCGGTGGGAGTCAACTCGTCGAGGTCGCGGCCCGCGACAGTCACGCGCAGACGCGGCAGGTCGAGGGTCAGATCCGAGACGCGGATGACCTCCGCCCCGACGTTGGCCGCGTTCTCGATCCGCCGAAAAACCACACGGACGCGCGCCACCAATTCCTTCGGGCTGAACGGTTTGGTCATGTAATCGTCCGCGCCAAGTTCGAGGCCGATCAACTTATCCAATTCCTCGGCGCGGGCGGTGAGCATAATGATGGGCGCGTTGGAAAATTTACGGAACTCGCGGGTGAAATCGAGGCCGTCGAGGAAGGGCAGGCCGAGGTCAAGGACCACCATGTCGGGCTTATCGGCGCGGGCGGCAGACAATGCCATCTTCCCGTCGTGTGCGACACGGACGGCAAACCCAGCCCGTTCGAGATAATCGCGCACGAGCTGGGTGATCTTGGGTTCGTCGTCAACAATGAGGATGGTTTTCATGGTTGCCCGTAGAGACGTTGCAATGCAACGTCTCTACAAGAACAATTATACGTGGTTATTCCTTCTTTTCCTCCGCAGGCTGTTCGCCGTGCGCGCATTTGTGCCACTCGTCAAACATCGGCGGGAGGCCGTTCTCGCCCCAGCCATGACGCCATGGGCCATGTCCGTGCATGCCGTGGCCCCAGCGCGGTCCCCAGATCATGAAGCGGAAGGCTTTCATGGCGAGGAAGAACAGGAAGAGCGGGATGAGGAGGCCAAAGCAACCGAAGCCGAACGCGAAGGGATGATGGAAGGGCATGCCCCAGCCATAGCCGTACCCATAAGGCGGATATGGCGCGGGGGCGCTCTGTCCCTCGGGGGCCTGGATGGCGACTGGCAATCCCTGCGCCACACCCGCGTTGAAGGCGAAGTACGCGATCCCTGCGATGGCCGCGATCATCACCAGGCTGGCGACGATGGCGGAGACGATACGAAATACGATTTTACCGTTCATGGTTCACTCCTTTGTGAATTGAATTCTGAACGGGATTATAGGAGTCGGTTGTGAAGTGAGTGTGAAGAGAGGATGGAGGAATGCCGTTGCTTCTATCTTATGCAACACCGACAATTTAATTCACATTGAAAATTGCTAAAACCGCCTGGTGATTACCCACATCTTTTGCGTCCCCACATTTGGGTTGTGCAAGCCCTTGACAACGGCATATTTGGGGGTGAAAAACAGGCCCAAGTCAGCAAAATGCTCAGAACTCTGCTATTTTCAGACTTGTGGGTAATCACCAGAAACCGCCTGTTGACATTCACAAATTCCCGTGCTATGATTTAATCAGAAAATCAAAGGACTAAACCAAGTTTCAGCATTGCTGGGTTAGTATGCATCAAAGACTTGGAAACAATGAAGCGAATCCATATTGTTGTGGATTCGCTTTATTCATTTCTGGAAAAGACAAGGCTAATAAGAAATTGGATTTCCAAGCACGGACTTAATGATGTTTGTAACGTGGCAATATATTGCCGAATAGGTTGTGAAGAACATATTTACGAGCCATTTATGACAAGCGCTAACTGTAGGCAATTAGATTGATATCATCAACCGAGTACCTTGTTAAGCAACCAACTACTAGAAAGAGACACTTTCAGGAGGTCTACAATGTCAAAAGAAACAAAATATTTCCCTCGCTGCTGCTAGCAACAACTTTGTTTTTGTTTGCCTTTGCAACTCCCGTAGGCGCAGATGAAAAAGACAACGACAACCATTTTGAAAGGAGCGAATTTGGTTGTGTGATACAGTTTACTCCTCCAGAATTGCAGTTAGAAGAAAAAACAAAGTATGCAGAAGCAGGCTATACCTTTGATGAAAAATGCCAACCCATACTAGAATCCACCTTATACTTAGACTACATCCCGCCAGAGAAAACCGCATCTATCTCTTCTGATGCAACAGACGGGATAGAATACTCCATCACCGAATCGAGCACAACAGCAGAGAACAGCGCATTAGGGGGCAATGCAATAACAGCAACCAATATTTGCCATGTGAAAACATGGGAAACTGATCCAGTCTATCTTCCAGTTGTGGAGGTTCGTAATGATACTACCTACACCTGGAATGGGAGCGCTGTGACATATTGGCGGGTCTCAGGGTGGACGATACAACATTTCAGCTGGTGGTTTACATATGGATTGAGTACAGCTGGTAACTGGAACCCCTACCCCACAAATGTTTGGACAAGGGTTAACTTCTCATTTTACTGCAACGGAGGACCTTTTTGTCAAGGTGGGCCAATGTACTACATTACCTTATATGCCCGCGCTTATGTTAACAAAAGCGGCGGATGTAGTGGGACAGGTACATACTCAGGGACATTATGTCAGTTGAACGGCTTAAACTGCAAGATGTTTTACTCCGTGTGGAAAGATTAACGGTGAAAATAAAAATCGCTCGTCTTGCGGTAGTCGCCAGCCTGATTTGGAACGTACTTTTATTTTTTTCCCTGACATTAAGTTTCTTCGGGTCAGAGGAAAAAGCACCGCTAGGCGTCCAATTAGCACAAAGTCAAGGGATACTAGTAATTGGCGCCTTAACTCTAGCAATTCATATAATTGCCATTAAATACTTGCGGCAAGAGCCTGTATCAACGTTTTCTAAAATAATAGTTGTGCTTAACTGCGGATGGATGTTGACGCTGGCTTTCTTGACAGGCTTCACAATAGGGCTTCTTGTGCTTCCCTCGCCAGTACTATTACTCTTGGCAAGCATCTTGCTCTTAACCGATGGCTTCCCTCTGAATAAGCAAGGATAAGAAAGCAAGAGAACAAAGGCGCGTTTGACAATGTGGTTGCCCAACACTGCATGAAGCCAACAGCGGGCTTTGCCCGCTGTTGGTATGTTGCCGTGGACGCACCAACGGAAACTGGCAATCCCTGCGCCACGCCCGCGTTGAAGGCGAAGTACGCGATGCCTCCAATTGCCGCGATTAACACTAAAGCAGAGACGATTCGAAACGATTTTACCGTTCATGGTTCACTCCTTTGTGAATGTGAATTCTGAACGGGATTATAGGAGTCGGTTGTGAACTGAATGTGAAGGGAGGATGGAAGTTTTATAGTTGGGTAAGCGCGAAATTACCGATAAACGTCCGGGCGCCGATCCTGCATCACGGGGATTTTGCGCCTCGCCTCCTCGACTTTGGCCGGGTCCGCCGCCACCGTAATTAATTCCTCGCCCTCGCCGCCTTCTGCCAACACCTCCCCCCAGGCATCCACCGCCAGCGAATGACCGAAGAACTCGTTGGACGGGTCCCGTCCGACGCGGTTACACGCGAAGACGAACACCTGGTTTTCGATGGCGCGCGCCCGCACCAGCGTCTGCCAGTGACTCAGCCGCGGATGCGGCCACTCGGACGGCAGGAAGATCATCTGCGCGCCTGCCAGGGCATAGCCGCGAAACAGTTCGGGGAAACGCAAGTCGTAGCAGATCGCCAGTCCGGCGCGGCCAAAGGGCAGGTCAACGAGAATGGGTTTGTCGCCCGCGGTCAAATGCAAATGCTCATCCATTAAACGAAACAGATGAATCTTGGAATAGTCCGCCAGCAGGGAGCCATCGGGCGCGAAGACTGTCAGTGTGTTGCCAAATTGATTCTCGCCCAAAAGGGACAGCGTGGAGCCGAGGATGTGAATCCCTGTGCGGGCCGCCAACGCGGATAGACCCGCGAACAGCCCCGAGGCTTGCCCTGAGCGAAGTCGAAGGGTCAAGGAAGAGGCGTAGCGCGAGGCGTGGGTCAAGTCATAAGCAGTAGACCAAAGTTCGGGGAAGAGGATCAAGTCCGAGCCGCGGCGTTTGGCTTCCTCCGTCATGCGCGTCACCGTCGCGAAGTTCGCGGCAGGATCGCCGAACTTCACGTCCATTTGACCAAGCGAGATTTTGAATTCCATTATTGCTCCTTGTATCAAACGACTGAAGTCGTTACTACATGGCTTTCCACGTAGTGACGACTTCAGTCGTCCGCTTGTGGCGCGATTATAATCGGCGCACATCGTAGAGTGAGATTTATCTCGCTTCGGCGCGTAGAGCGGAATGCCATTCCGCTCCACAAAAGGAGAACACATGCAACGAATTGGATTTATCGGACTCGGCATCATGGGGCGCGGCATGACGCGCAACCTGCTGAAGGCGGGACAGGATGTGACGGCCTGGAATCGCACCGCAGCGCGCATGGACGAGTTTGCCGCGGCGGGCGCGAAGACCGCGTCCTCCCCCGCGGATCTGGCCGCGCGCTGTGACGTGATTCTGGTTTGCGTCAGCGACACGCCCGATGTGGAACAGGTTTTATTCGGCGTGAACGGCGTGGGCGCGGGAGTGAAACCCGGCGCGCTGGTGGTGGATCACAGCACGATCAGCCCGCAAAAAACGGTGGAGATGGCGAAGCGGCTGAACGCGCAGGGCGCCGCGTATCTGGACGCGCCCGTCAGCGGCGGGAGCGAGGGCGCGGCCAAGGGGACGCTCTCGATCATGATCGGCGGCGCGGCGGCGGACGTGGAACGCGCCCTGCCCGTTTTGCAGGCCTACGGAAAAACGATCACGCACGTCGGCGGACAGGGCGCGGGGCAGATGGCGAAACTGGTCAACCAGATTTTGGTGGTGGTCAATCAACTGGCGGCGAGCGAGGCTTTGCTGTTCGCGCAGTCAGGCGGACTCGATCTCGCGAAGACCCTCGAGGCGGTGAAAAGCGGCGCGGCCGGTTCGTGGATGCTCGCCAACCGCGGCCCGCAGATGATCGTGCGCGATTTCCGTCCCGGCTTCACGATTGACCTGCAACAGAAGGATCTGCGTCTCGCGCTCGAAGCCGCGGACGAGATGGGCGTGCCGCTCATTGCGACCAGCCTGGTCTTTCAACTCTATCGCACTTTGCAGGCGCAGGGACTCGGCAGCGAGGGGAATCATGGGTTGGTCAAGGCGCTGGAAAAGATGATGGGCGTGGAATTGGGAAGCGAGAAGTAGAGCAAATTCTTTAATTTTCAATCATGCTTGATCAACCCTTCCTGCAATGCAAATTTCACCAGGGCGGCGCGCGTGCGCAGGCCGAGTTTTTCCATGCCGCGCGCGCGATAGGTTTCGACGGTCTTGGCGCTCAGGTCGAGTTGGCCGGCAATTTCGGCGCTGGTATGGCCAAGCACCACCATTTTGAGGACTTCCTGTTCACGCTCACTGAGACTGCCCCAGGCATCTTCTTGATTCGCGGATTGCGATTCGGGGAGCATATCTTCCAACAGGATGCGCGTCATCGAAGGGTGAACGTAGATTTCACCGCGCAAAACCGAGCGCATGGCGGAGAGTAGTTCCGAGTCGGCGGCTTTCTTGAGGACATAGCCGCTGGCGCCGTGTTTGAGCGCCTGGCGCAAATATTGCGGGTCGTCGTGCATGGTCAGGATGAGGATGCGCGCCGAGGGGACAAGTTTCCGTAACGCGGGGAGCGCGTCCAAGCCGCCCAGCGCGGGCATGCTCAAATCGAGCAGGATCAGGTCGGGCTGGAGTTGCCCGGCGAGGGTCAAAGCTTCCGTTCCGCTGGAGGCTTCGCCGACCACGTCAAATTCGTTTTGGCTGGTCAGCAGCAGGCGCAGTCCAGAGCGCAGGATGGCGTGATCGTCGGCGAGGAGGACGCGAGGGGTCATGGGAAGTCAGAATGATGAAGGATGAAGGATGAAGTAGAGCGATATTCATATCGCAGGCGGGCGAGATGGCGAAGCATCTTGCAGTACGATGGTGAGTGTAGCGCAAGATGCTTCTTGCGAAGTGGTGAGATTCCAGCAAATGTGGGCGCAAAATGAATTTTGCGGTACGGCGATATTCATATCGCAAGTGGGCGAGATGGCGACGCATCTCGCGTTACAGCGGCAATGGGAATTTCGATGAAGACGCTTGTGCCGCGTTGGGGCGTGGATTCGATGGTGAGTGTACCATTCAATAACTCGGCGCGTTCGCGCATTCCCAGCAAGCCGAGGTGACGCTCGCCGCGCTGGGCGGTTGGGTCAAAGCCGAGGCCGTCATCTTCGACAATGGCGCGAACCGTGTTGCCATGTTTTTCGATCAGGATGCTGGCAGATTTTGCCTGCGCGTGGCGGACAATGTTGGTCAGGGTTTCCTGCACGATGCGATAGAGTGCGGTTTCCAATTCACCAGGCAATCGTTCTTCCAATTGAATGACAACATCCACAGGGATTTTGTAGCGCGCCTGCCATTCATGCGCCAGGCGTTCCAGCGCGGCGGCAAGCCCCAAATCATCGAGAACGCGCGGGCGCAGGCGCATGGACAGTTCGTGGACTTCGTCCAGCGTTTTCGAGGCCACCTGGCGCAGGTCGGTGGCTTTGGTGGGCGAGGCGCATTGCGCGCAGTTGGTTTCCATCAAGCGCAGGCCGACGATCAGCGAGGTCAAACTTTGGGAGGTGGAATCGTGCAGTTCCCTTGCAATACGTCGGCGTTCATCCTCCTGCGTGGCAATCACTTTTTCGAGCAGTTGGCGGCGCAGGACTTCGCGTTCGCGGCGCAGTTCGTCGGTGTGCGCCAGTTCTTCGGTCATGGCGTTAAAGGCCGTGGCAAGGTCGCCGATTTCATCATTCGCCCAGCGCGGCACGCGCCGTGAAAAATCCCCTTTGGCCACAGCCTGGGTAGTTGTAACCAACCCCATGATCGGGCGCGTGAGAATCCAGGTGAGGAAGACTGCGACCAGAATGCCTGCCGCAGAAACCAGCAGGATGGTAAGGAGCAGTTGCGCCGTCAGCGTGGAGACCGCCGATTGCATGGAAGCATCTGAAAGTCCGATGCGCGCCGCGCCGATTTTCCCATCCAGGATGGGAACGGCCGTGTCCCAAACGAGTCCTTCATTCGTTTGAATCAACGCGGTGTGGTGATGTTCGCCCGTTGCGGCGGAATTGAGGGCGATCAAATCGAGCGGAAAACCGCCGTCAAACGTGTGCGCGATGACCTGCCCCTGCGGGTCAACGAAAAAAGCATAACGGACGTTGGGATTGTTGGCGAGCGTCTCGTCGAGCAGGTCGTGGAGTCCCAGCAGGTTGTTGAGCAGGATCGGGTCGGCGGCGCGCGCCGCGAGGTCACGCGAGACCGAAACGCTTTGTTCATCCAACTGGGCGGTCATGGTGGCGGTCAGGGCGTAGCGCGCCTGAATCGTCACGCCCACGCCGAGCAGGAGGATAAATCCCAGCACGATGCCGAGGATCTTGGCGCGCACACTGACCGCGCCCGCAATCGCCCAGAAACGCTGGAGAATTTTTTGGAGCATCATGGCTGAACCGCTGAAGTGGGGATGACGCCGATCAGGGCGCGCACGCTGTCATAGACGCTGTCGTCAATCAGCACGAAGCGTCCCACGCCGATGGAAGCCAGCGCCTCGCGCGCGGCTGGATCGTCCGCCATTTCGAGGAGCAAGGCTTGCAATTCGGCTTTGACTTGCGGTCGGGTAAACGGGCTGACGACCACGGGCGGGATGCCGAAATCGGGCGAGCGTTGGATGATTTTGACCTTCTCTGCCAGCGACGGGTCGCGCGCGACCGCATACTCGTACACGAGCGAGTCGACCGCGGCGCCACCCGCCACCCCGCTTGCCACCGCGCGAATGGCTTCGTCGTGGCTGTAGGTGAAGATCGTGCGCGCAAAGAATTCTTCGGGGGCGAAGCCGAGTTGTTGTACCAGGTAGGTGGGGTAGACGCGCCCGCTCAATGAAATGGGATCGGTGAAGGCAAAGACTGCCCCGCGCAAGTCTGCGATGCTCTGCGCGTCGCTCGAAACCGGCACGATCACATAGGAGTTATAGGTTGTTTTGCCGTCCACCTGCGGCGCGGCGAGCAGTTCCATGCCGAAGGCGGCGTGTCCCTGGATGTAGGCGCTGGTACAAACGAAGGCTAAATCCACTTCGCCGTGTTCGATCAGGTCATTGATTTCGAGATAGGTGCGGCGCTGGACGAGTTCAATCGGACGATTGAGTTTTGCTTCGAGATAATCCAAAAAAGGCGAATAGGATTCGACCGTCCCTTTGGGCGAGATGACCGCCGCGACGGCCACGCGCAAGGAAACCGCTTCATGTCCTTCGGGGGTGGGCAAGGGCTGGAGATTGTTCAAGTCCACCGTGCCTGCCACTTGCGTTTGTGGAATGGCAGTGCAGGATGTCAAGGCCAGAATGAGAAAAAGCAAAAGTTTCTTCATGGAAATCACCTTCTGGCTTGAATGTAGCAAATTGGGGAAGAACTGTCCAGTGATGAATATCATGTAAGTCGAAATTAATTTCGACTTACATTCGACTTACATAGGTAAACTTCCAATCTTCCCAATTCTCCACCAACCCTGCCTTGACTGGATTATTCATAACATACCAGACAATTCTTTCATATTCCCCCTGGTCACGAATGACGTGATCGTAGCTTTCGTGATGCCAGAATTTGCCGTCGCGCCCCAATGCTTGATTACAGCGCCGCGCCGTGCGCCCTTTGAGCAGTTTGAGCGTATCCGTCAGCGGATAGGGCGCGGTGACGCCGATGTGAGCAGGCTTGAAACTGTGCTCAACGGTGTCTATGACAACATGACCGTGATTGGACATGAGACAATAGGCAATGAGGCGATACCGCTCGCCATCCAACGCGTGGAGCTCGTCCGCGACGATCTGCGCGACTTTCTCTTCCGCCAGCCAGCGTGGACTTTCCTCCACACAGCGGTCGAGCCACGAGTCGAAATGTCCGAAGTATTTTTTGTCCAGTTTGTAGAGTTCATCCCGCAACTGCGCGCCGCTGAATTTAACGTGGATGGCTTTTCGCTCACGCTCACGCCATTCCTTCAATTCCTGAATGACATGCAAAGGCAGGGAGTTCGCCAGCCGAAAGGTGATGAAGTACATCACCCCTTCGGGTTGCCAGTGCGGGAGTTTACGGCGGTAGAAGTCGGTCATAGGGATATTGTAAACCGAAATTTATTTCGGTTGATAGCCGAAATGAATTTCGGCTTACCTGCAACTCGAAATGAATTTCGAGTTACCCGCCAATCTGACTCATACCGCGTTGGGAACCAGCAGGGACAGCGGCGAGCATGTCGTGATGTTCGGGTTTGCGCGCGATGGCTTGCTGAAAAAATTCTTCGAGCGGTTTTCCGCTTCGCGCGGCGTCGCGCAAGGATACTTCAGCGGGGATGACCAGACACGAGCGCAAGCGTCCATCGGATGTCAAGCGCAGGCGGTTGCAATCCTGGCAGAAGTGTTCACCCAATGGCGAGATGAATCCAACCGTGCCAAGCGCGCCTGGGATGCGATACGTCCGCGCGGGACCGTTGCCTTGCGGGGAGGTCGAAGATTGCAGGTTGAAGGTTGAAAGTTGGGCGCGCATTTCCTGAACTGAAACGTAACGCTCGCTTGGCGCGGGGAAGCCTGCGCCCCAATCCTGCGCGTTGCCGATGGGCATGACTTCGATGAAGCGCACATGCCAATCATTCTCGATTGTGAGTCGCGCGAACGCGGGCAATTCGTCCGCGTTGAGTCCGCGCACGATGACGGTATTCAACTTGAGGGGCGCGAGGCGCGCGCGCTCGGCGGCCGCGATCCCGCGCCAGACACGATCAATCTCACCGCCGCGCGTGATGCGCCTGAATTTGTCGGCGTCCAGCGAATCCAGGCTGATGTTGACGCGCTTGAGTCCCGCGTCCGCAAGCGAATGGGCGAGACGTTCCAATAACATCGCGTTGGTCGTCAGGCTGACTTCCTCGATACCTTTGACGGACGAAATACGGCGCACGATCTCGACGACCTGCGGATGCGCGAGCGGCTCCCCGCCCGTGAGACGCACCCGCTTCACTCCGCCCCGCGCGGCTGTTTCCACGACCCGGACAATTTCCTGCGCTGACAGTTGCTCGGCGCGCGCCTGCCATTGCAAACCTTCCTGCGGCATACAATAAACGCAGCGCAGGTTGCAGTGGTCGGTGAGCGAGATGCGCAGGTAGGTGATGGCGCGGCCAAACGGATCAATGAACATGTTATTTGAAAAGCATCCACCAGAAATTTGTGACAGCAAAAGTCATTACCACGCCCAACGCGCGGCGCAGGTTCAAGTTGCTGATGCGCTGCGCGCCAATCCAACTGCCCATCAGCGCGCCCAGCGCGCCAAATGGAATGAGCGATAAACCGAACGAGTCAAGCGCGAGCGCGCCGCCTGTGAAGCGGCCAAGCAATCCGCTGACCGAGTTCAAGACAATGAACGCGGCGGCAACCGTAGCCGCCTGTTTGGAATTTCCCCAGCGCGCATACAGGATGATGGGCGAGAGAAATATCCCGCCGCCAATGCCGACCATGCCAGAGAGCAATCCGATGACGAAGCCGATCATCAACGCCAGCCAAAATGGAATGGGGCGCAGAACTTGGTTTTCATCCTGTTTTTTGCTAAAAAACAACAAACGGATGGCGACAAAGGTCAGCACGGCGTAAAGGATAATCGAATATGCCTGGTCGCTGATTTTGAAGGAACCGCCGAGAAACGCCGCAGGGATGGAGGCGATGACAAATGGAATGAGCAGATCGCGGCGCAAATGTCCCGCGCGGTAAAAAGATGAAAAGGAAATACCGGCAACCAGAACATTGAGCAAAAGCGCTGTGCTTGCCATCGCCTGCGGCTCAACGCCGAAAAGACTCATCACGGCCAGGTAGCCCGTCGCACCGCCGAAGCCGACGCTGGCGTAGAGAAAGGCGATGAGAGGAACGAACAAGTATAAAAGAGTCACGGGATTCCTTGCAAAGCGGCCTCCTGCTGAATGTAAAGCGAGATAGTATCTCGCTCTACGGGACGATAATACCCGCCGCGCGCGCAGGCGCGGCAGAGGGTGAGACCGTTTTGTTCCACTTCACGCTCGTTCATGATTTCTTCGCCGCACACATCGCAATTGACGCGCAGGCAAGGGCGGGAGAGGATAGCTTCGATGGATGTGGCAAGCCCCACCCTGGTAACGGTGAACATTTCTTCACCAGGCATGATTTGATAGGCCTGCATTTGCGCGAAGTAGTGACGGGGTTCGTTAGGGGCATAAGCATACGCGCGCTGACGAATATCCAACGCGGGCGCAACGCGCAGGGCGCGGCCTGTTTGGGTATCCACGAATGCCGCCGCCGTCTTGCCATAATCTTCCACGCGCAGGGTGCGATGACCGACAGTGCAGTCGGTGGCGGCGGAGAGTCCATCGGCGAAACAGCCATCTGTTTCGGTGATGATGAGCAGGCGCTTTTTATCAGGCGGCGCGTCGAAGCCGAGGGCGTTCATGCCAGCCAGCCCCAGCCGCACGCCAAGGATTTGTCGCGGGCAGAGATGGTCGTGGTCGCGGGAAGATAGTTCGAGGAGAGGTTGAAGGTTCATGGGCGGTTCCTTGTCGCGGAGTCGAAAGTCTCCTGACTTTCGAGTTCCAACGTCGGGAGACGTTGGACTCCAAAACAAAAAGGCTGTCTCTTGGAAAAGAGGCAGCCTCATAGAAAGCGTGAGTCTGATCTCCTTTCCAATGCGGGGGGCAAAAGCGTTTCCACTTTTACCTGGTATCGCAAAATGAATTTCCCTGGCGCTTGCACACCAGGGCAAGTGTGCGGTACTGTCCTGTGCGCCATAGTGTGCGAATTGAAATTCGCGGTACGGTAGGCAGACAGGCTTCGGAGAGATGGTTTTAGTATAACGTATCTTGCTGGTTTGCCAACCTCAAGAGAGGGATGAGGAAGACGCGCTTCACTCACCCCCCCTCTCTTTTCAAGGCTGCTTAGATTTTGTTGATGGTGACGAAAGTGTCGTAGAAGGAAGCCGAGCCGCCGATGGGGTCGGTCAGGCAAACATCGCCAACGACCGGGTCAATCGTCAGCAGCGCGTTGGTAACGGTGCCGGTGCTGCGGCGTTTGTCGCCTTTGACGACCTTGCCATCCACGACGACGTCGTTGGAGCCGTATGCCCAGTGACCATAAGACCAGGAGACCGCCACAACGCCTGGGCGAAGTCCTTCGATCACTTTGACTTTGCCCGTAACTCTGTACGTGCGGCCATCGCCCAACTCGAATTGTCCGGTTGGCAGGCTGTTGGACGTCAGGGCAACCGTGTCTCCGGTTTTCAGGCCGAGACGGCGCGCATCCACGCTGTTGAGTAGGACAAAGTTTTCCGGCAGCATCGTCTGCAGCCAGTAAGCGCCATGTGTGCGGGATTGTCCGCCGGTCACTTCTTTGTAGGTAATCAGGTGCAGGTCACCTTCGTTTTGAACGGCGTTTCCCGCAGCATCTGTGACAGGTTCTACGCGGGGAAGCCCGTCGAAGTTTTTACCGCTGATGGAGTTCTTGCCTTGCGCGACCTTTTCCACGAACAGGTTCCATTGACCAGCAAATTTGTGCGCCATCTTGTCGCCGCTGTAGGCTTTGCTGGCAGGTTCGAAGCGTCCGCCTTTGTTGAGCAGGGTTACAACGGACGCCCAAAGATTGGCGGGAACAGCCTTCCTCCATTTTTCTTCATCAAAGACGGATGTTGGCAGGTGTGAGCGGGCGGCGCGGAAGATGGCCATTTCCTCTTCGGTGGCAGGCGCCAGAGTCTCTGAACCGTCTTCCTTGTCGCCAAAAGCCAGGTTTGCGGCCATTGCCAGATAATACTGCTCCGGACGATCGAAGTTCCAGCCTTCGCCCAATCCATCCGTTCCAAATCCCGGCAAACCGAGTTTTTTGCCAATCGAGATGAGCAAGGCCTCGAGGCCGATCGGCATCTCTTCTCCATCCACGGTAACAATGTCGGTCAGCGCGGCAACCATCGGTTGGCGCGCTTTGGATTGCTTGGTCACCACATCCGGCGTTGTGTGCTCATGTCCCCAGCGTTCCATATAGGTCAAGTCGGGAACAATATAGTCGGCGTACATGGATGTTTCGCCGATCACCACGTCGCAGGCAATATACAACGGGATTTTGGTGGAGTCGCGCAGAATTTCAATTTGCGCTTGTCCAGCCGGGGCAGCCAGGATGGGCGTTCCCATTTGAGTCAAAAGGATCTTTCCCTGATAGGGGTACCCGGCTGCAGCGTTGGGAATCACAGGCTGATAGAGTTCGTTTGTGAACGGATACCACGGGCGCGTGGCAGGATAGCCCGCAAAGAGCGTGCTCTTCTCGTAAGTTGCGCTTTCGAGATTGACATGAATACCAAAAGCCGAGAAGCCGCCGGGAACAGCGATCAGGTTCGCTTTGGCAAAAGGCGCTCCAGCCTTCGAGCCGTCTTCGTGCCAGTGGCCGCCGCCAGTGGTCAACCCGCCTTTCCAGTCCAAGTTGCCGATCAGCGCGTTCAGCGTGATGATTGCCTGTCCGTTGTAATAGCCGTTGGTATGCTGGACAGCGCCGCGGTACATATCCGCAACGGCTTTCTTGCCATGGCTGGTGAATTCAGCCGCCAGTTCGATGATGTCGTCCGCGCTAACGCCGGCATAGTCGGCGTATTCTTCGATGCTCTTTTCTGCGGCGCGTTCAGACAGCAGTTGGAAAGCCGATTTGACCGCGATGCCATTGACTTTGGCGTTTACCAGCAAATCGCCTTTTGCCGCCTGGGCGCTAAGCGCCGGAACGCCGTCTGTCAGCACGACCCGGCTGGCAATTGGGTTGCCCTTGTCGTCCAGGGGAACCTCTAAACCGGCGTCTTCGGGAGTGAGATACTTCATCTCGTCAGTGCGCACCAGATAGGTGGCATCGGTCACAGATGTTTCATGGTTGGCTGCCGCGGCATCTTTGTTGGGGGCGCCCAGGAAAGCGGCGTCGTAGCGTTCGTTCTCGATAATCCAGCGAATCATACCGAGCGCAATCGCGGCGTCGGCGCCAGGCTTGGGGGAAATCCACTTCCAGGCCTTACTGGCGGTCTTTGACAAGCGCGGATCAACCACTGCAAATTTGAAGTTGCGCTTGACAAGACTCTCGGTGATTTTTGGCGCCATGTTGGTCGGCCCAAAATTGGCTTCGAAAGGACTGGTGCCAAAGAAAATCACGAACTCCGAATTCATTGTGTCGGCTTTCATGTGGCTCTTGCCGCTCGCCATCTTGAAAGCAATGTGATGGCTCTGCTCGCAGATGGTGGTATGCAGGTAGTAGTTTGCCGACCCAAAGCTGTTATAGGTAAAGCGCTTGGTCATTTCCTTGCGACCATGTTCCACGCGCCCGCCCAGGAAAATAAATTGGTTGTTCACGGGGCCCAAATCGGGGTGTTCGGGATCAATCAGCACGTCAAGATGGGGTTTGTGTTTGGATTTGAATTCAGCCAGGGTCATCGTTCCAGCGGCGACAGCGGCGGAGTCCGCGCCCAGTTCCTTGCCCAGAGCCGGGTCGCGCAGTTTCCAGATGGCGTCAAAACCATCCACATTGCCTTCGCCAAACATGTCGCCGCCTGTGACGATTTCGTCAATGAACTGATCCCATTCAATGACCGTCCATTTGTTTTCGCCGCGCTTGCCAGCGCGTTTCAACACCTTGCGGATGCGGTAGGGGTCGTAAAGCACCTGAACGCCCGCTTGTCCTTTGGGGCATAATGGCGCGTCCATGCGGGCGGCCTCAGCCAGCGGGGTATCTTCCGCCAGGTGCGGATTCAGGTTTTGCGGGCTGTAGGGATTGCCGTCAATTTTGACCAACACGCCATCCTGGATGTGTCCCTTGATGGGACAGGCGTTGTGGCAGTTCAGGCATTTGCTGTAAATAATATGTTCGGGAGCATTGAGCGGGTAAGCGGCTGCCTTTTGATTGGCTTTCGCCACGGCTTGCCCGATTTTCGGCATTGAGCCGAGAAAGGCTGCTGTCGCGCCGGCCGCGCCGGAAAGTTTGAGAAAGTCGCGGCGGGAAAGTTGTTTGGAAGTAGGCTCAGTCATGTTAGGCCTCCTTTTGAGATTTTGTAACCAGCGGCAGGAAGTCGCTTCCGAGCAGGAAGCCGAGCACGGCAATCCCAATCGTGCCAGACGTTACTGCCCACTCCATCAGGCTGGGGAAGTAATCGAAGGAAAGATGCGGACCGCTGAAGGCCGAGGTCAGCGCGCCCAGTTCGGGGACGGTAAGCGCCGGGAAGATGATCAGGCCGCGCGCGAAGGCGTAACCCATCAGCACCAGCAAGCCCATCCAGCCGGCCCAGCCGTTGTGTTCAGCAAATTTGCGCTGTGAGAGGATAACGATCGGGATGAGCGAGCCGATCAGCAATTGCGCGATCCAGAACGCCCACCAATATTGCCCAAAGAGAATTTGGCGAATGGCTTCCACGTTCATCGGCACGTTGCCGTACATGCTCTGGGAGTAATCGGCCCAGATGAAGTACAGTTTGACCACCATCAGGATGACGGTCATCAGGCTCAACGTCCACAACTGCTGGGGACGATGCGGGTCATCGCGCGGACCGAACAGGCCCAGCGCCACGAGCATCATCGCCGCCCCGGAGGCCAGCGAGAAGACCGGGAACTGCACCGGGAACAGTCCGATGTGCCAGAAGGGACGCGAAGCGTTCACGCCGAGCAAAGCCCCCACCGCGCCGGAGATGAACAGCGAAAGCGGT
>Ga0210030_1001587_pt1 | contig 16171 bp, 12 predicted proteins | sample CryGeymeta201523_FD_183986 | JGI IMG/M metagenome (GOLD analysis project Ga0210030, IMG submission 183986) | Groundwater microbial communities from Crystal Geyser aquifers in Utah, USA - Crystal Geyser metaG 2015-23 (SPAdes) (version 2) | ecosystem: Environmental > Aquatic > Deep subsurface >...
GGCTTCGCGCTTGTATTCCTGCTTGGGCTGCTTCTGGGCGTAACCGCGCAGATGAATGCCCTGGCGCAGGTAGTCCAGTGAACTCAGGTGGTCGCGCCAGTTGCTGTCAATGGTTTGCAGCAGCACCATGCGCTCAAACTGGGTAAAGTTCTCGATTCCCACCAAGGCGACTTTCTCGTCGAACACGGTGTTGGCGTGGTTGCGCACGGTGTCCAGAAGGTCGTGGTCGGTGATGGCGCTGGCGGCGTTCACCTGGTGTTGTAGTGGCAGGGTAAGCTGCCACTCATCGGACAAAACGCGCTCAAGGGCCGACAAGTTCCACTGCTCTTCCACCGACTCCACCGGCACGTACTGGCGCACCACGTCCTCAAAGCAGCCCTCGCGCAGCGACTGGATTTGCGCCGACAGGTCGGTCGCGTCCAGAATTTCGTTGCGCTGCTGGTAAATCACCTTGCGCTGGTCGTTGGCCACGTCGTCGTATTCGAGCAGTTGCTTGCGCATGTCGAAGTTGCGCGCTTCCACCTTGCGTTGGGCGCTCTCAATGCTGCGCGTGACCATGCCGGCCTCGATGGCCTCGCCCTCGGGCATCTTGAGCTTGTCCATGATCGCCTTGACGCGCTCACCGGCAAAGATGCGCATCAGCGCGTCGTCCAGACTCAGGTAAAAGCGCGACGAACCCGGGTCGCCCTGGCGCCCCGAGCGGCCGCGCAACTGGTTGTCGATGCGGCGCGACTCATGGCGCTCGGTAGCGATGATGCGCAGGCCGCCCAGCGCATTCACCTGTTCGTGGTCTTTGGCCCATTGGGCGTTCACGGCGTCTATCTGCTGCTGCTTCTGCGCGGCATCGAGCGTTTCGTCAGCCTCGATCATCTCAAGGGTTTTGCTGATGTTGCCACCCAGCACGATGTCGGTGCCGCGGCCCGCCATGTTGGTGGCGATGGTGATCATCTTGGCGCGGCCCGCTTGCGCCACGATGTCGGCTTCGCGGGCGTGCTGTTTGGCGTTGAGCACCTGGTGCGGCAGCTTGGCTTTTTCCAGCAACTCGGCAATGATTTCGGAATTTTCGATCGAGGTGGTGCCCACCAGAACCGGCTGGCCGCGCTCATAACATTCGCGAATGTCTTGGATGGCGGCGTCGTATTTTTCTTTGGTGGTCTTGTAGACGCGGTCGAGCTGGTCATCGCGGCGGCTGGGCTTGTTGGGTGGCATGACCACGGTCTCAAGACCATAAATCTCCTGGAACTCGTAGGCTTCGGTATCCGCCGTGCCAGTCATGCCGGCCAGCTTGCCATAGAGCCGGAAGTAGTTCTGGAACGTGATCGACGCCATGGTCTGGTTTTCCGGCTGGATCGCCACGCCTTCCTTGGCTTCCACCGCCTGGTGCAAGCCCTCGCTCCAGCGCCGCCCGCTCATCAGGCGCCCGGTGAACTCGTCGACGATCACCACCTCGCCGTCCTGCACCACGTAATGTTGGTCACGCAAGTACAAGCGGTTGGCCCGCAACGCCGCGTACAAATGGTGCATCAGCGTGATGTTGGCCGGGTCGTACAGGCTGGCGCCCTCGGGGATCAGGCCCATCTCAAACAAAATGCGCTCGGCGTTTTCGTGGCCACGCTCGGTCAGGAACACCTGACGGGTTTTTTCATCGAGCGTGAAGTCGCCGACCTTGGTGATGCCCTCGCCGGTGTGCGGGTCGGCTTCACCCTCTTGTTGCTCCAACTGCGGCACGATGCGGTTGATGGCCACATACAAATCGGTCTGGTCTTCGGCCTGGCCACTGATGATGAGCGGTGTACGCGCCTCGTCAATCAGGATCGAGTCCACCTCATCGACGATGGCGTAATTCAGGCCGCGCTGCACCCGGTCGCCGGCCTCATAGACCATGTTGTCGCGCAGGTAGTCAAAGCCGTATTCGTTGTTGGTGCCGTAGGTGATGTCAGAGCGGTAAGCAGCCTGCTTTTCTTCCCGCGACATGTTGGGCAGGTTGATACCCACCGACAAACCCAAAAAGTTGTACAGCCGGCCCATCCACTGGGCATCGCGATTGGCCAGGTAGTCGTTGACCGTGACCACGTGCACGCCCTGGCCGCTCAGGGCATTCAGGTAAACGGGCAAGGTGGCGGTCAGGGTTTTGCCCTCACCGGTGCCCATTTCGGAAATCTTGCCGTTGTGCAGCGACATGCCGCCGAGCAATTGCACATCGAATGGTCGCATTTTCATGACACGTTTGGAGCCCTCGCGCACCACGGCAAAGGCCTCTGGCAACAGCGCATCGAGCGATTCACCCTTGGCCACGCGATCCTTGAAGGCCTCGGTTTTGGCGCGCAGGTCTTCGTCGGAAAGCTTTTCCAGGTCGGCTTCCATGGCATTGATCCTGGCTACCGTGTTGCGGTATTTTTTGATCAGGCGGTCATTGCGACTGCCGAAAATTTTGGTGAGAAAGTGGATGGGCATGAATACTGGCGCGCAGTTCCGACCTTTGTGGTCAATCCTGCAACGCAATCCTGTTTTTACAATCTGACTGAAATGGGGGCGGTGCAACCGAAGTCAAACTAGGGACAGCACCAACAAAAAAGCCGATTTTACCCGCCTACTGAGCAAGCACACCAAGCGGCTGTCTGATCCACTGGTGGCTATTTCGTCCGCACGGGCATCCTTGATAATCAGTCGCATTTGCCATCATCCCGTATCAACATGACTCGACGCCAGCCATCTGTCACCTTGCTGCAAGCCAGCCAGAACAATGTCAGCCTGGCCAAGCTGATGGCGCTGAACCGCGCATCCAAGGCGCGCCTAGACGCGATATTCCCCCTGATCCCCGACATGCTCCGGCCCAACGTGATCGCGGGTCCGCTCGACGATGGGGTCTGGTGCCTGCTGCTGAGCAACACCACCACAGCAGCCAAACTGCGCCAGCTGGTGCCCGCTTTCGAGGCGCATCTGCGCGTGAAAGGGCTTGACGTCAAAAGCATCCGGCTGAAAATCAGCGGATCGAGCCGCCCGGGCCGTTAATCACGGCCGGTTGGCTGGCGCAGCAGCGCCTACTTGAATAAATGGCGCGGCAACCACCACAGATAAAACACCATGCCGAACAATTCAACCAGCGACTGGAACACGACCACCACCACGGTGGTCTCCCAGCCGGCAGGCAAAGCCAGCGTGAACGGCAGCACAACGAACGAGTTGCGCGTGCCCAGACAGAAGGCAAGCGTGCGCCCGGCATCCAGCGGCAGTCGCAGTCACCGTGTTCAGCCCAGCCCATGCTGGATTGGTCCAACGCAACGGTGGCTGCCGGCGTGAGCGCACCGAAACCCAATCGCGAATGTCTGAGGCAAATGGCAACGGCAAAGCAGGCTACGAGTGCTTGTGCAAACGCGAAACGGCTTCAGGGATTGTGGTTGGCGCTGACGGGTAAAGTGAAATACATCCGCGTACCCTGGCCCGGGCTGCTTTCCGCCCGGATGTGGCCACCATGGGCCTCCACAATGCACCGCGAAATGTACAGGCCCAGTCCCAATCCACGCCGGTCGTTCTTGCCGACCTGCCAGAAACGCTCGAATACGGCCTCTAACATCGCTGCAGGGATGCCTTCACCGGTGTCGTCCACACAAAATTCAAGCGACTCGCCCACGCGTTTGCAGTGAACGCAGATATTGCCACCCTTGGGCGTGAACTTGATCGAATTGGCGATCAGGTTGGCGAGCACTTGCAGAAGACGATCGTGATCAAACTCCGCCAGGAAAGGTTCTCGTACATCCTGCACCGCTAGGGACACGCCCTTTGCCGATGCCGTGATCTGAAGTACCTCAACCGCCTCAAGCACCAGTGAGGCAACGTCGCCCTCACCCGTCTGCATGGCGAGTTTGCCGGCATCGATGCTGGCAACATCAACCAGATCACCAATCAGGCGGTTCATGCGCGCGCCGTAGCGCTCGATACGTGTGGTCTCTAACAACAAGCGCTCACTGTCGCTGTGTTTCTCGAGTTTTTGGGCAAGTAGCTGCGAACTCACCACAATTCCGTTCAGCAAATCGCGCAGGTCGTGGGCGACCATGCCGAGAAAATCGTCCCGGGTAGCAAGGGCGTCGTCGGAGCGGGCGCGCTCGGTGAGCAGATATTGGTCGGTGGCGTCGCGCTCATGCGGCAAAAGGCGCGTTCGCAAGCTGGCCCTTGCCTCGCGTTCGTGTCGAAGGGTCTCATCTGCTAAGGCTCGTTCGTCACACAAAGTTGCGTCTTCGACGTCCCGATCCTCGGCAATTGCCGCCTGCACGCTGCGCGTTGCTGCGGCGTCCACGGTTTTGTCCACTTTTTCGCGGGCCGCGACCAGCACAGCGTCGGCGGTTTCTCGGGCCTGTTCCACGACTGCATCAGCATGCTTTTCTGTGGCGAATCGGTGCGCAATCATCTCCCGATCAGCTTCTTCGCGTTCCTCACGCAGGCTGACGTCAGTCAGGTCACGCTCTGGCGATTCCTCTGGATTTTCCCTTGGCATCATAAAACGTAACTCCCGTTGGGGTCGTTGCACAAATCAAAACCGGTTCCACTTCAGTGGTCAAGCCAGTATACGGCGGCGCATTCCATAAGCACGCGGGCGCCACGATCTGATACCAGTGGGGTCGAGATACCGAGTCGCAGACCGGGAACGTGCAAAGACACCAGCGGCGCGGTTACAGAACGCTACAGATTTGCGTTGTGCCTTCTGTCTGCTACCGGGCAGGCATTGCCGGCATATTTAACCTGGACTTCATCGTTGGTTGGCTCCATCATTTTGCTGCTGCTTTAAATCGCATCTTCAAACTTTGACGACTCCGGGCATAAAGCCGTCGGCTGCGGACAACCCGGTAGGCCAAGGGATGGCTAAATAAACATTTGTCCGCACTCCTTTGTCACTGACAACATTGTTACGCAACCCCTCAAGGGTTTACCCTAATGAGGTGTCGCCAAGCCCTGAACTTGACGTTGCTGCGCCGCCTTTCCCCATGACAGGCACCGCTTGGGCAAGGATTACAAAAAGCCAGAATTCAACCTGAACGCCATTGATCTCGACGGGGTTATCCGCTGCATCTGTGCCAACTCGAACTCCGACAGGTACTTCTTGGCGATGGAGACATCGTATTTGTGGATTTTCCCGTGGGGTGCGCCATCCCAACTGGTCAAGCCCATGTTTGCCTTTTTATGATCCGCACGATCCCCAATGGCCTCTGCCGCTGTCTGGCCGTGGATCGCATAGTGCAGTTTGTTCTGAACCGCCGCAAAAAATCGCTTGGTCGCCGTGGCCGTTGGGTCATAGTCCAGCGAGGTGGCGTAGATGTCGGTGATCTTCTGGTAAAACTTGCGTTCCGAAAGCCGTATCTCCCGAACTTTTTCCAGTTGGCGCTCAAAAAAATCAACGCCCAAGATGCTGCCGCCGTGTTTCAGTCGGTCCACATCCATGGCCCAGCCCTGAATCGTGTAATCCTTGACGATCTGGTTGGCCCACTTGCGGAATTGAACTGGACGTTCATTTTCGATTTTGAAGCCGACGGCGATGATGGCCTGCAGGCTGTAATGCTTGATCTGATAGTTCTTGCCATCGGCGGCAGTGGTTAAGTACTGCTTAATAACTGCCGCCTCGTCGAGTTCGTTATCAGCAAAAATTCGCTTGAGGTGCTGGTTGATGGCGGGCACCGACACATCGTAGACCGTGGCCATCATCTTCTGTGTCAGCCAAATATTCTCGTCTTCATAACGCATCTCCACGCTGGTCTCTGCACTACCAGTTGCGGCCACAAAGGTCAGATACTCGGCCGCTGATGAACGAACGACGGAGACCTCGTTTTTCTTGGCGGGTGGTGGTGGTTTCCTCATGCTCAGTTTCCCTCCTGAATAGTCTTCTCTACTATGCTCTTTTGAACTACAAAATGACCTGAAAAATGATCATCTACTGGAAGCATAGGCACACAGAGTGCGAATGATCGCGTCCGGGTTCCAACCGGTCTTGTACTCGATGCGTTCGCCTTCGACCGTGCGCTGGCGCAGCAGGTCGGTGAGGTTGATGGGGAGCTTGCTCATATGCATCCCTCAGACCTGCCCACCCACACCTTTGAACTTCTCAACGAAAGCAGCGATTTTCTGGAACACGCTTTGCTTTTTGGTAAGGTATTGCGGATTAAGCGGGCTCATCTTGGGCAGAACGGCATTGAGCTCAGTGCCATTGTCACTGGCGAATTCCCGTTTTAGTGAGCTGGTGATATAACGCCTGGCCGCTACTGCATTCAGGCTCTCGGTGTTAATCAGCTCTTGTGCTTCACGCTGTTGTTCTGCTTGGGCAAAGGTGAAGAAGGCATCAATCACACTGGCCTTATCGCCAATCTGATCCAGGTCGGTTTGGTTAATAAAGTCGACCAGCAGGCTCTCTTTGGCGCGGTTTCCCAAGCTGGCACGAATCACCCGGCGTACGTCTTCAACCAGTGTGGCCTTGTCCTTAACCTTCTTATGGTTCTCAAAAATCAATTCCAAAATGTAGTCAAGGTTGATCTCTTGTGACTTCAGCAGGTCTACCTCAAAGATCACGTCATCCCAATCGATGGTGGATTTTTCTTTTTCAGCGGAAGATTTTTCCCGACGCAGCCATTCGCGAATATCGTTGTAGCTTGACCGGTAGTCCTGAACTTTCCGTTCAGCCGGTATCCGAACAGCTTGCAGCGCTGCCAGATCTTCATTGCCTAAATAATGTTTGGCCTTGAACTCTTCAACCGCCACCGGGTTATTCATGTCGACGTTTTGCAAGGCCTTCAGGCTGGCAAATTCATCGTAGTTTTGCAGCACGTTCTCAACGCGCAAATACTCACCGAACAGTTTCGCAAAGGCCTTTTTGTCGGACTCCTTTTCAATGGCTGCAGGGTCAGGAAAGCGCTGCTCCAACTCGCTCACCACCTCCACAAAACCACGCCGTGCCTCACCGGTCACCACATCGGTAAAGCCTTCCATGTATTCCTTGTAGCTCTTCTCCAGCACCACGTTCTTGGTATTCTTATCTCCAAACAAGGTGATGGCGTCGATGGTCGCCTGCTCCAAATCTCGGAAGGTGACGATATTGCCAAAAGTTTTGGTGGCGTCGTAAATACGGTTGGTGCGCGAATAGGCCTGTATCAAACCGTGGTAGCGCAAGTTTTTATCCACAAACAAGGTGTTCAGCGTGGGTGCATCAAAGCCAGTTAGAAACATGCCCACCACAATCAGCAAATCGATTTCCTTGACCTTTACTTGCTTGGCAAGATCGCGGTAGTAATTTTGAAAACCATTGCTATCCACGCTGAAGTTGGTTTTAAACAGCGCGTTATAGTCGACGATGGCCGCGCTTAAAAACTCTTTGGCGCTGCTATTCATGGCTGAAACATCAAAGCTTTCATCCAGAATATCGCCTAGGGCATCCTGCTCTTCATTGGCCGCAAACGAGAAAATGGTAGCCACTCTCAACGGCTTGTCACTGGCTTTTTGCAACTCCTTGAACGACTCGTAATACAGCTTGGCGGCATCCACACTGCTCACGGCAAACATGGCATTAAAGCCTTTGGCACCGGCTTGCAGACGATGGGTTTTTTGCCGGAAGTTATTCAAGATGTACTGGGTAATTTCCCGTATACGGTCGGGGTGTAACAAGGCTTGCTTGTTTTCCGCCGCGCTAAGTTTTTTCTCATCCTGCTCGGTTTCTAGGGCTTTGAACTGCGGGCGCACATCGTTGTAATCGACCTTAAACTTGAGCACCTTTTCGTCACGAATTGCATCGGTAATCACGTATGAATGCAACTCACGGCCAAACACGCTGGCAGTAGTTTCCGCGCCGAGAGCGTTTTGCGGGAAGATCGGTGTGCCGGTAAAGCCAAACTGATAAAACCTCTTGAATTTCTTCTTCAGGTTTTTTTGCGCTTCACCAAACTGGCTGCGGTGACACTCATCAAAAATAAACACAACCTGCTTGTTGTAGATGGGCAGGTCGCCTTCGCCTTTCATCAGGTTGTTGAGCTTCTGGATGGTTGTGACGATGATTTTGTTGTCGTCTTTATCCAGATTGCGCTTTAAACCGGCGGTGCTGTCGGAGCCATTTACACTGTCTGGCGAAAAGCGCTGGTATTCCTTCATGGTCTGGTAATCCAGATCTTTACGATCCACCACGAAGAAAACCTTGTCGACAAACGCCAGCTCGGTGGCTAAACGCGCCGCTTTGAAACTGGTCAGGGTCTTTCCCGAGCCGGTGGTGTGCCAGATAAAGCCACCGCCCTCAAGAGCACTCCAGTTTTTGGCTTGATAGGCACTGTTGATTTTCCACAAGATACGCTCAGTAGCAGCAATCTGGTACGGGCGCATCACCAGTAAGGTGTTGCTGACATCAAACACCGAATAATGCAGTAACACATTGAGCAAGGTGTTTTTCTGGAAGAAAGTAGCGGTAAAGTCTTTTAAGTCTTTAATCAAGCCGTTATCCGCCTTCGCCCAGTTCATGGTGAAGTCGAAGCTGTTCTTGTTGCGCTGGGTGGTGTTGGCAAAATAACGGCAATCGGTGCCGTTGGAAATCACAAACAGCTGCAAATATTTGAATAAAGAATGTCCGCTGTTAAAGCTCTCTTTGCTGTAACGATGCACCTGATTGAAGGCTTCACGAATCGCCACACCGCGTTTCTTCAACTCCACGTGCACCAGGGGCAAACCATTGACCAAAATCGTCACATCGTAGCGGTTGGCGTGGCTGCCCGTTTGCTCAAATTGTTTGATCACCTGTACCTTGTTGCGGGCAATGTTCTTTTTATCCAGCAGGTAGATGTTCTGAATATGGCCATCGTCAAACACAAAATCATGAATATAGTCATCATGGATTTTGCGAGTTTTATCGACGATGCTGTCGCTGGGCCTATCCAGCCAGGTCTCTACAAACCGCTGCCATTCGCCCTCAAGAAACTGCACGTTGTTCAAGGCTTGCAGTTGCTCGCGCACATTGGAAAGCAGCTTCGGGGGCGTGTTTAAATCGAGGCAATATTCATAGCCCTGATTCTGCAAATCCTGAATGAAGTCCCGCTCCAAATCGTATTCGCTTTGGTAGCTTTCATTGACCTGCCATTCCTTGGCATATTTATCGAGAACGATAAAGCTGTTCGATTCGGCGATGGGTTTGGTGTAGTCAACCATTTTGAGCTTCCTTCTGCCAAAAGCCATAATTGCTTGTCAAGTGATCAAGCAACAACTTAACCGTGGCTTTTTCCGCTGGCGTTGGCACTGCAACGGTTTCATTGGACAGCGTGCTATGGCTTGTGAAATTGATGATTCTGCTCAGATAAAGTTGTTTGTCATCAGGCAAAAGCTCCGACCACTTTGGGTAGCCCAGAAAGCTGGCCGTTTTCTCGTAGAGATTGCGCAGCAGGGTGAAGTGATACCTTTCAACCTTGTTTTCGGTAATCGCGAGTTCGAGGGTTAACTTCAGGTGCAGGTGATAGGAAAAGCTCTTGTTGGAGTCGCCATACTTTTCCATGAGGGCAAAAGTGCCATCGTCGAAACGCTCTAGCATGTAGCAAACCTTGCTGTTCAGCTCATTGAAAAGCACGTTGTAGAACAGGGGGCTGTGCGTCGTGACGATAAACTTCAGATCGGATTCACTGGATTTGATCAAACTGGCCAAGTTGACCGCCAGCTCGATCAGATGATTTTCATCCAATGAGCTCACTGGGTCGTCAATGAAAACATACTCCAAGTTGTTAAAAACATCGGTGGAACGATTGATAACTTCTGCGATGTTCAGCTCGGAAATCAACTGCTCAAGCAGCGCGTTGAAAACACTCCAAATGAAGTTGCTTTCCTCGCCCTTAGAGATTTTGATGTTGGACTCTCGCTCCTCATTGCCGCGCTCAAATGAAAACCTGACCGTCGAAAAGTCTGGACTGAAGCTCGGCGTCAGCTTGTCGCTGGTGTAGTGCTGAAAAGTGGTGGTGATGCTCTGGTCTTTACCTTGCTCCTCGAGAACCCATTTGGTGAACACGTTGGGATGAATTTTTAGTTTCGGTTCGGTATCCAATTCCAAGTCGTTATCCCAATAAAACAGATCTTCCGTGAATGCGCTGTAGTAGAGGACTTTCTTAGACGCCAAATCTGACGACTGAGCCTCTTCTCCCTCCGCTTTTGGTGAAATCAGCTGCTTGAATTCTCTCGAAAGGCGGGTCTTACCTGTGCCGTTGAAGGCATAAACCAGCTGTACCTTTGGCACAGGTTTCGCTTCTTCAACTTCCTTGGTTTTTTCAGGGACAGTTTTTTTGACTGTTTTCGGCGTGCTCAGTTGCTGGGCGATTTCGGTCAGCGTCTTGCCCATGTTATGCCTCAACTCCTTCTGGCTTCGGGAAGCTCAACAGCAAATCGCGGTAATGCTCGTATTGCTTTTGGCGCAATTCAATTTCGCGCGGCAAGCCTTCGGTGATGGAGTTAGTTAGGGCGTCGAATTTATCCAAGATGGCGACGATTCGTTTTTTATCTTCAGGTGAAGGATTTGGAATACTGATGCCATTTAAATTCTTCTGATTCAGTTTCGGTTGTGCTGCACCTGAGATATAAGGCGTTAAATCAATACTATTTAGATAAAATTCAACATATCTTCTTTCAGCGTATGTCTCGAATTTGAGCACATGAGCGTGATTGTTTACCCAGCTTTTCCCGCCAATGCTAAATGCTATTGGCGTGCTCCGTGCCAGCAAGTTCGCACCATCTTCAGAAACGAGTAAGAAATCACCATCGAAGATATAGTCTTTGACGTAATCGACAATGCCTGATGCACCATAGTACGGTATATCGCCCGGATCTCTTAAGCCACTCGTGATCGGCTTTCGCATCGAATCAAGATTTTCTGCCAGTTCCCCTAACGTCTTCCACTCCACTTCTCCATCTTCAAAACTCAACAACTGGTCGCGATAGTAGTTGTATTGTTTTTTGCGGGAGGTCAGCTCGGTGGTCAGCTCGGTGGTCAGCTCTGTGAAGGCGTCCAAAATACGGACGATTTCGGCTTGGATTTCAAGTGATTTTTTTGGGTTTTCTGGGCATGGGATGGGAATTGGAAATTTTTCTAAGATGGGCAACACGATATACGTCATTGCTGCGCTATTCGTTCTTTCTTCAAGATATTTTTTAAGACTATAGCTAAGCACAAAAAACAAAAATCTTACGTTAATATCTTTGATGAAATTCGTTAGCACATAAGTGCGCTGGTAAGCCTCGAACTTGCCAATGTAATGTTTTACTTCGCCAACGTTTGCATTTCCTGCTATTAACAATGCCTCGGTGTCCCAGCGATATTTATCAATTTTGCTTGTCTCTTTGGCGGTCGTGAAAAACATATACGGTCCATCATCAACCGCTGCATTTGCGTTAAGTTTTCCTGTTTCAATTTTGCACATGCCCCCCAGCGCTTTCCACTCCACCTCAACGCCATCCAGCAGCTTTTCCATAAAGTTCACGCTGCTCATGCCTCCAACTCCTCGCCTTCAATCTCCGCCACAATGACATCAATATCCGCACGGAGTTTGTCGATCTTGGCGACGGTGGTTTTTAGCTCGGCATTGAGCTGGGCAATATCCACTACTTCGCGGTTGTCTTTGGCTTCGACGTAGCTGCTGACCGAGAGGTTGTAATCGTTGGCGGCGATGGCATCAAAGCGCACTTTTTTGGCAAAGTGTTCGATATCCGCTTTGCTGTCGAACACTTGCATGATGTGGTCGATGTGGGCTTCGGTGAGGGTGTTGCTATTGGTTTCTTTTTTAAACAGGCCGCTGGCATCAATAAACTGCGTTTTGGTGTCGGTTTTGTGTTTGGACAGCACCAGAATCGTCACGGCAATGGTGGTGCCAAAAAACAGGTTGGGTGCGAGTGAGATGATCGTTTCAACGTAGTTGTTATCCACCAGATACTGGCGGATTTTGGCTTCAGCCCCGCCACGGTAAAAAATACCGGGGAAGCAGACAATGGCGGCGCGGCCTTTGCTGGAGAGGTAGCTGAGCGCGTGCAGCACAAAGGCAAAGTCGGCTTTGGATTTGGGCGCTAACACACCTGCCGGGGCAAAGCGTTCGTCGTTGATCAGGGTGGGGTCGTCCGAGCCTATCCATTTCAACGAATACGGCGGGTTGGAAACGATGGCATCGAAGGGTTTGTCTTCCCAAAATTGTGGGTTTTCCAACGTATCGCCCAGCTGGATGTTGAACTTGTCGTAGTTGATGTTGTGCAAGAACATGTTCATCCGCGCCAAGTTGTAGGTGGTGTGGTTGATTTCCTGCCCCCAAAAACCGTCATCAATGATGTGGGCATCAAAGTGTTTTTTGGCTTGCAGTAGCAGCGAGCCGGAGCCACATGCCGGGTCATAAATTTTGTTGACGCTGGTTTGCTTGTGCATGGCGAGCTGGGCAATCAGCTTGGACACGTGCTGTGGGGTGAAAAACTCACCACCCGATTTACCGGCATGGGCGGCGTAGTTGGAGATGAGGAATTCGTAGGCATCACCAAACAGGTCGATGTGGCTACCCTCAAAATCGCCAAATTCCAGCCCGGCCACGCCTTTAAGCACGGCTGCTAAGCGGGTGTTTTTGTCGACCACGGTGTTGCCGAGGCGGTTACTGGTGGTATCAAAATCGGCAAACAGGCCTTTGATGTCGCGCTCGGAGGGGTAGCCGTTGGCGGAGCTTTCGATGGCAGCAAAGACTGCGGCCAGATCGGTGTTCAGTCTCTCGTTGGTGTTGGCACTTGCGGCGATGGTGGCGAACAGCTGGCTGGGGTAGATGAAATAGCCCTTGGTTTTAATGGCATCGTCTTTGATGTCCGGTGTGATGACCTTATCGGCAAGCTCGGAGTAGTTGATGCTGTCGTCACCGCCTTCGATATAAATCGCGAAGTTCTCACTGATAAAGCGATAGAACAGGGTGCCCAAGACATACTGCTTGAAATCCCAGCCATCGACTGCGCCGCGGACATCGTTGGCGATTTTCCATATTTGGCTTTGCAGTGCGGCGCGTTGTTGGCTGCTGGTCATGGAGTGGTTCCTGTTTCAATTCGTTTGGTTTGGTTCAAGCATGAGGCGTGAGCCAAAAAAAATAACCTGATGTGGTGAGGGCTTAGTCGATATCCCGCTGAGTTGTGCTTCCAAGCTCGGGCGATGCCTTCCCCACTGGATTCATTTTTGTTCGCTGCCGCGCTCTGGCTCGACATCAGCACCCCCCGCGCGCACCCATTCATCGATCTCAGACAACTGGAATTTCCAGAGTCGCCCTACACGGTGCGCAGGCAGGCCTTTGCGCTCACGCCAGCGGTAGACGGTGTCCTTGACCACGCCTAGATGTTGAGCGACTTGCTCAGCAGTTACCCACGGTTCAGTAGTCATAGTTCGCGAACTTGATTAAAAGTGGATCGGAATCGGTTTAAGTCGACCAAAGTCTAGCAGACGAAGGAGGTTGTCAAGAGTCCAACTTCCGGCAAATTTGCCGAAAGTGCCGCTGGACGCCAGACATGCAAATTTGCACCTCTGCTGTGAACCTTCTGCAAATTTGCGCAACGTTGCGCTGTTGCAAATCATGCAAATTTGCATCTTTAAAAATCAAAAAATGATCGAAATTGACTTGGCTTCTCAATCAAACAGCGCGTTACTAGAGGCATCGCAACACACCAACCGGAGATTGACATGACCACCACCATCGACCAGATTTTTACCCTGATTGCCCAAAAGCATCTCTTTATCGAGACCCTGGAAACACGCCACTCAGACCGCCTCGACTTCCACGATGTCTCGGTCTGGCGGGTGCGCAGCGCCCTGGAAGCCGCGTTCAAGGCGGGTGTCGAGTTGGGCGCATCCATGCCCAAAGCCACGGAGGCAGAAATCGCGCAGGACTGATTTGTTGAGCAAGCCAAGCAAAAAATGCTTGGCTTCACTGCCAAACAGCGCGTTCATCACCACCCCGGAACAAATCAGGATCACATCATGACCATCCAACTCAACACCACCCAGCACGCCGTTTTGAACCATGCAGTCGAACACACCAACGGCAAGATCACTTGGTTCCCCGACAACGTCAAAGGCGGTGCCCGCCAGAAGGTGCTCACCGGCCTGTTCAACCGCGCCCTGATCACCAGCAACGGTGTCGAGCATTTTGTTGCTGCCGAGGGCTACGATGCACTTGGGCTCTCGCGGCCGACGGCTGCGTTTGCGCCAGAGGTGGCACCCTTGGACGCAGACCCAGAACTGGAAGCCACCGTGGCCAACATCGAGCCAAAGTGGGCGCAAGCTGCAAAACAGACACTGGCAGCGCCAAAACCCCAGCGCCAGCGTGAACACAGCAAGCAGGCCACCATCATCGGAATGCTGCGCCGCCCGGAGGGTGCGACGGTTGCACAAATTTGCGCATGCACTGGCTGGCAAGCCCACACCGTGCGCGGCACGTTTGCCGGAGCGTTCAAAAAGAAACTGGGGCTGACCATCACGTCTGCCAAACCCCAAGGTGGCGAGCGCAGCTACCACGTCATGGACTCGGCAGGCGACATGCTGGCTTGATTGGTTGCATGGACAGGGTGCGCAAATTTGCGCATCCATGTTGATTCACACGCCACAAATAGCTTGGCTTCCGGCTTGAACAGCGTCTTACTGCGGGTGTCGAATCAATCAACCCACCGGAGAAAACCATGAACGCAACCGCCAACATTCCCGCCGCTACCGTGACCGATTTCGGATTTTGGGGCACCATGCAAGAGCATGCCTCCGCTGCTTGGGCCATCGCCCTGCCAACCATCGCCAGCGCCACCGGGTGCGAACCAGAGCAAGTCAGAGCATTTTTGGACAGCCGCCACGGTCGCCACTTTGCAGACGATGTCCAAAACGAACTTTTTGTGGGTTGCAACCTCAAAGACGCGATTGACAAGGCCACTGCCAAATGGATGGGCTGGACGATTGGGCGCATCACCGCCGAGGAAACTGGCATCCCTCGCGGCATGGCTTACTTGACTGGGTTTGTGGTGCAAGCTGCCATCGACGACGAAATTTACATCTGACCAGTCGCGCCAACTGCCATCAATGGCGATGACCTCCAAATACTGGAGGTCATCTCTGCCAAGGGTGTTCATTGAACGGATGCTGCATCACTCGACCATGTACCATAGGTATCCTTGCTGGCTCCTCGCTTTTCATTAGGTGTACCGCCAACCAATCATCTAGCAGCCCGGAGTCGCCATGAGTCGAATTTTGAAGTTCACGTCAAGTCCTGCTGACTGGCAGGCAATGCTGGCGGATCCGGTAAAGCATTGGCGAACAGGCTACTCAGCTCGCACGCTTGCCTACTGCTGGGAAGCGACGGAAGGGTTTCCGCCAGAGATCAATTCTGTGTTTTCCGCATCGCAGGAGTCAGAGCTTGTAGGCCTGTCCCCGGTTCTGGCAGTACCAGAATTCAAGGTGCCGCTACCCGGTGGTACTCGGTCATCCCAGAACGACATCTTTGTGCTGGCGCGTTCGTCAACTGGACCTGTCGCAATCATGGTCGAAGGCAAAGTTGACGAATCGTTTGGGCCGACCTTGAATGATTGGCTAGCTGAGGCATCACCGGGCAAGGAAAAACGACTAGATTTTTTGCTTCGGACTCTCGGACTCCCTGAAAAACCGCCGGGAGATGTCAGATATCAACTCTTGCACCGAACGGCCTCAGCCTTGATCACGGCTGAACAGTACCGCGCAGTCGCCGCTGTTCTTCTTGTTCACACATTCACCAAAAAGCAATCTGGTTGGCATGACTACGAATCATTTTTGCGGCTATTTGGCGTTTCCGCAGAGAGAGGATTGCTTCAACGACTCCCAGGAAAGTCAGCAATCCCGCTCTTTGCAGCGTGGGTACAAGGCAATCCAGCCTATCTGGAAATGTAGGCGACACCGGCGACTAGATTGATAAGTCGCTAAACGCGCATTGCTCATTTTTCTTGGCCAGCACATTATTCACCGCAGTTAATGCGGCGAATCTGCCGCTTTATCTCCGCATGACCCGCCCGCCGCGTTGGCAAAGGGTGTGAATTGAGTTCCCCCCCCGGTAGAAGTCAAGCAAGTTGTCGCAAAAAGTGGGTAAAAAGTTGCTTAAATTTTGGGTGACTTGACCTCCATGGCAGTGGGCTTATCGGGGTTGAGATGAACTTCAGTGACACG
>Ga0210030_1001603_pt1 | contig 16041 bp, 14 predicted proteins | sample CryGeymeta201523_FD_183986 | JGI IMG/M metagenome (GOLD analysis project Ga0210030, IMG submission 183986) | Groundwater microbial communities from Crystal Geyser aquifers in Utah, USA - Crystal Geyser metaG 2015-23 (SPAdes) (version 2) | ecosystem: Environmental > Aquatic > Deep subsurface >...
CGAAGAGTCTAAAAGAGATTCTTCGCCCGTAGGGCTCAGAATGACAAAATGGGTTGCTAAACTACCCCATGCCATGGCATTGCGTGGACTGGTTTACGGTGTTAAGATAGTGTTTTAAAATTAGCTTTGGGAATTTGGCTATTCCAAAATAAGAATGAAGCTAACAACCACGAGTCAAATCAATAGCAAGAATAAACGTCCGGGAGGGAAAAGTGTTGAAGACAAGGATGACCGAGCTATTTGGAATAAAACACCCCGTCATGCTTGCGGGGGCGAACTGGATTACCGAGCCTAATCTCGTATCTGCTGTTTGCAATGCCGGTGGACTGGGCATTTTTGCTACCGCAAGCTGTACCCCCGAGGAAACACGACAAAATATTAGAGAGATTAAGGAGCGCACTGATAAGCCCTTTGGGATAAACCAAATCCTGATAGGTCCTGGCGCTAGGGAGAATATAGATGTAGCCATAGAGGAAAAGGTTCCTATCATAAACTATTCCTTAGGAAAGCCCTGGTTCGTTGAGCAAGTCCATAAGTATGGCGGAAAGGTTGTAGGGACGATAGCACTATAGAGGCATGCAGCCCGAGCAGAGCAACTGGGGTGTGATGCGCTCATAGTCACTGGCCATGAGGCAGCGGCTCATGGAGCCGATGCTACTTCACTGGTATTGATACCCATTGTTGCCAGTCGGGTAAAAATCCCTCTCATAGCCGCTGGCGGCTTTTATAATGGCAGGGGCTTGCAGCAGCTCTGGTGTTAGGAGCTGATGGTATATCCATGGGCAGCAGGTTTATGCTTACCAAAGAAAGTGCGGTACATGAGAATTTCAAGCAGCTTTGTCTGAAGGCCACCGAGCAGGATACACTGTACAGCGATGTTTTTGACGGAATGCCTGGCAGAGTGCTAAAAACCAAAGGAGCTCTGGCAATGTTGAAAGGAGGTTTTCCTCTGGTAACAGCGATGAGCAGTGCCTTGAAGGTAAAACAAATCATGAAACTTTCATACGGGCAATTCATTCGTCTCGCCTTCCAGATGATGAAGGCCGGGGAAGAGTCATCAACTTTTCGGATGCTAGCTCGGGAAGCAGTTGGCAGTATAAAAGCTCTGAAGGCAATAAACGATGGTGATGTGGAACAGGGAATTCTGTATGCTGGACAGTGTTGCGGTGGCATTGATGATATGCCTGGTTGCCAGGAACTCATTGAGCGAGTAGTCGCCGAAGCTGAACAAATATTGAAAACAACGAGGGAAAAACAGTACTGAAACTATAAGGCGGCCTTATTTTTCTGCGTGATTCTTCCCTCTATCTCCGCTACGCTTCTTAATCAAAGGAGACCATCGCCTTTATTGTCCTATTCTTTCCTTTATGCACGTTTACTTCAATCATATCCTTGTATCTCTCCAGCGGGAATTCATGGGTTACCATCTCATCAAGTTTAACCTTCTTTTTCTCAACAAGCTCAATAGCTATTTCAAAGGCGTGCCTCCTTTTTCCATCAACAGTGTTATAGCCATAACAAAAGACTCCCTTCACAGTCTGTAATTTGAGCCATAAAGCCGTTGGATCCAGCTTTACCCCACTGCTAATACCTACAATACTTAAAACACCGCCCGTTGCCATTACCCTCATGCCATTATTCAATGTTTCCGAATTAGCTACAGTATCAAAAATCTTGGTGAACCCACCCATTAATATCTCTTTCCCCATCATTGGCTGGTAAGAGCGCGCCCCGGTTATCCTTTGGGTATGCGTAAAAATATCTCCTCCAGTGATAACATTATCTGCCCCTACCTTTGCGGCAAATTCGGCATGAAAACTCGAAGGTTCACTAACAGTGATATTGCAATCTATACCCAACGCCCTTATTGACTGAACAATAAGGGAGCCGATAACACCTCCCCCGACTATCAAGACCTTATCGTTTTTATCCGGTTTGTTATCAAGCACTGCTTGCAATGCTACCGCAAAAGGCTCTATTATCGCGCCCGATTCATGTGATACCCCCTGGGGTAACTTAAAAACCTGGGACGTGTGTGCTACAAGATATGGGGCAAAACCACCATTGATATCATGACATATACCGGTAAACATGCCCGGTGAAAAGCTTCCCTGGGCAAAGTTCTCGCAATTTCCCGGCCTTCCCATCTTACAACTTCGGCATTCAGGGCTTATCCCTCTGGTAACGCAACCCAGATGAGGAGCAATAGTGACAATATCACCAGTACTCAATCCCTTTACATCCTTGCCAATCTCAACAATCTCCCCGCAAAGCTCATGACCCAGTATGCACGGAAACGAGGTAAACGGAGTAGATGTTGGTGATTCCTTTAACAAGATTAAGTTAAGGTCACTTCCACAAAAACCACAAAGAAAGGTCTTGATTTTGACCCAATCCGGGGAAGGCAACTTCGGCTCAGGGACATCAACGAGCTTTACTGTTGCCAGGGGACCATCGTAATACACCCTCTCGTTTATAGCCCCCAGAGATTTCAAGGCAACAAATCTTGGAACTGAAACAAAGAACTGCAGCGCTTTCATTTTATCCCTCCTTATCATTCCATCTTCAGAAAGCCAACAAGTAACAGGGTCGCCGGGCTTGTCACCGTGGGGTCAGTAAGCACATTAACGCAGGCTGGCTTGCCAGAGGCAATCGCCCTTTCAAGCGCTGGTATGACCCCTTCATCCTTGGCAACAAACTCACCATATCCCCCTAATGCCTCAGCCACCTTCTCATAGTGCACAACACCCAATTCTGAACCCACCACTCTTTCATTTCCATAGGCCATTTCCTGGCCATGCTTGATCATCCCCCATGCCTGGTCATTGAATATCACACAAACAAAGGGGATATTATAACGAACTGCGGTATCAAATTCCATGGCATTAAAACCAAATGAGCCATCTCCACTTATTACTACCACTGTCTTTTCCGGTCTAGCTAACTTAGCAGCTATGCCAAAAGGAACCCCGGTCCCAAGGCACCCCATAAGGCCGCTAGCCGTTGCTATTACCGAGGTTTTCTCTTTGGCTCTTAGTCCCATCATCCCAAAATAACTTGTATCTCCACCATCGATTATATAGATAGCATCATCTTTTGTAGCCCTTCTCACCTGCTCTACCAGCCTGGCAGGATGTATCGACTCCGAAGGAGTCTCCCTTGCCTTGACCTCACCCGCAATCAATGGAAGATATGCATCCCTGAGTCCCTTTACCCAGCTGCTATGCTCTTTTTTATCCACCTCGGCATTTAGCTGGTTCAATATAAGCCCGATGTCACCAATAAGACCAATATTCGAAGCTCTATTTCTATCTATCTCTGTGGGGTCAATATCAACCCGTATGAGCTTCGCCTGTGGAAAAAGCTGTCCGAACATGAGAAGCCAGGTAAACCGAATCCCCAAAGCGATGATAACATCCGCCTGAGAGGCAGCGGTCATTATGGCTGCCTGCCCCCCATCCCACAATGACAATGGATGGTCATCAGGGATAGCCCCTCTGCCGTTGTTAAGCAGAATAGTGGGAATACCTGTTTTATCCACAAAGTCTGAAGGCTCTTTATCGCAGTTGCTGAACCCAATCCCATTTCCGCCGATTATCAGCGGCCTCTCCGCGGTATTAATTAGTTCAGCAGCCTCCTCGATTGAATCAATATCTGCCACGGTTTTATATACCGTGCTGCCCTTTTTAGGATAGACTATCTCTTGCTCATCAACGCTTATGTTAAGAATATCTGGCGGTAATTCCAGAAATACCGGGCCAGGACGGCCTGATACTGCATGCCGGAATGCTTTTGAAAGATACTCCGGTATCCGCTTTACGTCATAGCAGGTTCCCCACCACTTCACCACAGGCTTAATCATGTCCAATTGATTCATTTCCTGAAGGGCTCCCTTTCCCCAGTCCTTCACAGGAGCAGTGCCACTTAGCACAACTATCGGAGCATTATCAAGATAGGCATTCGCCACACCGGTCAGCGCATTTGTAAACCCGGGCCCTGCTGTTACCAGACATACGCCTGGCTCCCCGGCGAATATGGACCAGGCATGAGCCATCATCGCTGCAGCCTGCTCATGCCTTACCACGATGAGCTTTGTCCCATATTCCAGAAATCCATCATATATCCTATCGATATGACCCCCGGGAATGGAAAAAACTGTAGATACACCTTCGACCTCACTTAAATACTTTGCAACCAGATGACCACCGGAAATTTTACTCATAACTCACCTCCCTTATTCACTTAGGCTGTTTAATTTTGCTCTAGCTTTGGATTCAGATTTGTCTTGGCTATTCCAGAAATTCTTCACCTCCAAATTTTGTAGTGCGACCCTTCAGGGTCGTGCAGCACGAGGCTAAAGCCTCGCACTACATTTTTAAACACCTTCTTGTTTTCCTAAATAATCCTTATTTAGCCAAGAAACCTATCCCTTCAAGTAAAGTTCTCATATAGAGATCGTTTACTAACCTCACCCCTTTATCCCCCTTTCCTTCAAAGGAGAGGGGAAAGAGATTTAAGAGAGGGGTGAAACCCCTCTCTTACCTGCACGGGGGAGACGACCCCCTTCCCTTGTTAAGGGAAGGGGGTCAGGGGGATGGGTTGCTAAATAATCTCCATATATCCACGTTACTTGATTACTCGCCCCTTGAGCGAAGTCCTGGACCCCACCCAGCAGAGGAAACTGAATACTAGCCTGTTCATGGGTAACGGCACCGGGCCCACTCGCCACTGTAGAAGTTCGATGATGATGCCTGCTTGGTCAACAGTATCTAGATAGGCATAATCCACTACAATGCCACTCGCCCTTATAGTCCCTCTTTGCACTATCCCGATACCCATATCACGACAGAAATCCAGCCTCTTATTTATATCCTGCACCATAAAACCTAGATGATGCGCTTCTTCTCTGCCTTCCTTAACATGATTGAGATGAAAACTCTCACCCTCTACCACCTGAATAAGCTCCAGCTGGATTGAACCTTGATATGCCAGCGCTATTCTTAATAATGGGTGTACCTCCTTTCCTTTCTCAATACAAGGTTCAGGTCTCGCGTCCAGTAACATCCAGGGGCTTATGCCAAAGGTATCTTTATAGTAGGCAATTGTTTTATTTATATCGGTTATCACATAACCAATTTGCCCTGTCTTTGGAAGTCTTAGTTGTTTTTTAACCGCATCTGATATCATTTTTATTTTACTTCCCAGAGTTTCAAAACTTGCCAATTTAAATAATGGGCTTAGTCATCTCAAGGTCAGAATATGACGTAATTCCACGCTCTTTCATATAGGTGAAGAACTTGATTGGCTCCAGGCAAGCTTCGGGACCATAGACTCCTCCCTCTGTGGTGAGAATCTCTTTCCGGGCAAGCATCAAAGTGCCGACAGCTAGAGAAATCCCGGTGGATTCCCGCATCTGCCCAATCCCGCAGCCTATCCCATGCGCTTCCTTGCCGCCTTGTTCACCCCAGACATCAATCCGAATCGCCCCCCATTCTGGCTCTTGAGGCTTACCCAGATGTTTGAGGCTATTAAGCAGCCTGAATGCCATCTGCCGACGCCGCTTACCCCCGAAAAAACCCAGCTTTGCGGGTAACACTAACCAGTTGGACCCACGCCCAAAGCCCATAAACAAATTGACCTCCTCTATCCCGGGGATAAAGAGGGGGACGGTGACTGGCTCACCATGCCCCATATTCCAGACCTTGATCGACCCGAACTTAGGGAATTCAACCATCCGCTCCTCACTGCAAGCGGGGACCATCATCCGTTTTCCACCCCGCCAGACTGGAATTTTCCCTCCCATAATGAATAAGGTATGTTCGAGCACCGCCTCACCTCCACCAGAGTTCAACGGCATATAGACATAAATGTCCGCCCGATGAACCTTGTCCATCCGCTGGGCAAGATAGTGGACTCCAACATTGGAGAGTCCCGGGCTGGCGCCCAGGCCACTGATAACCGTGATTCCTTTTTCACGAGCCTTTTCAGAGAATTGATTGATTACTTCATCTGCGGCGAGCCAATCGTCACAGATGCTGGTATAATTAACCCCAGCGTCAATCGCTGCCCGGACCAGTTTGGCTTCAAAGAGATAGAAAGGGCCCAGTGCAGATGCCGCCACATCATAGCCACGCATCACCTCCATCAGACCATAGTGGTCATTGGCGTCTACGGACTTGATATCTACCTTGGCTTTTGCCTCCTGGAGCCTGCTGGCAATCTGGCGGGCTGCTTCCAGATTGCGATCTGCAATGGTAACTTGCTCAATCCCTTCCGCCTGTGCCAGGTCCTCAACCACCCGGCTCCCCATATCGCCAGCGCCCCCCAGAACAACAATTTTCATTGTGTCCTCCTTCAAAGTTTTTATTTTTGTAATCTTAATTTGCTTTATTTTAAGCATAAATCACCCCAAAGACAACTCTTAAAGCTAAGTGAACGCCAGGGCTTTCCGCCATTACAATCCTGTATAGAAAGAAGCAAGAAGTCTTTGCCATTTATATAGTCTGGATACACAAGAGGTCAGTGGCTTAAATCCACTACTGCCCCCTCTTAAAAAGCAAAAATATCCGGGGAAAGAGGCGGCTTATTTAGCGCTGGGGGAATCCTGAGCATTACCGTAGGAGCTGCCCAGGTAATTATCGGCGGAATTATAACCGTTATATCAGGATTTAATATATCTCTCTGGCTTCCAAGCCTTCCCTATTTTGGAGACCTGCTTAGCATCATAGGAGCGATCCCGACCGTAGCGGTTATTATTGGAGTTAGCGTTATAGTATTGGGCATAATAGCCATGATCGGCGATGAAAAGAAGCAGGGTCGGACTAGCTCTAACTGGCGCTATCGGTGCCCTGCTATCAGGCACCCTGGAAGTACTGGCAGTTATCTTTGTGTCTTTGGCGAAGGGAGAGTTTGAATAAGAATCAGCCTCCCTGAAGCATAGTTTTTGGCAATCAGCTAAAAGTAAGTGATAATCGCCAGTATACCCACCAGAATAAGCCAGATGCCCACCAGATAATTGAGTATCTTGGGAAAGACCATCACTATTATTCCGAAAACCAGACTAGCTATTCCGGCAATCAGACCTACACTGCCCTGCATAGTAGCCAATATAGTAGCCATAAGCTATCACCTCCTATATTTATTTAATGCCAAGCATTATATACCACATAAGATTGGGGGCACTATAAGCCCCTGAGAAATTCAGGCTTTAGCCGGGAGGGGTCTCTTTTCACCAGTATATCTTCCAATTCCCCAAGCATCCTTTGCTTATCCTGTGGCAATCTCCCTCGAACTGAAAAATAATTTGACGCATGCATCGAACTGAAGAAACAATCAGTAAAGTTAGATTCTTCAATGATAGCTTTGAGTTCCTCTAAGGATTGGAAGGGGGAGATAGGATGAAATTCACCTTTCTGCCATTGTTCATAAAGTGGAGTGCCCGGGACTAAGGTTAAGGTTAGCGCTCCACCATAGTCAGGGTCAATCTCGGTAAGGTTTCTAGCTGTTTCCAGACAGTGTTGCTCGCTCTTCTCTACTCCTCCAAGCCCTAAGATTACCGTGACCGAAGAAGTAATCCCGGCCTCCTTAACCTTCTTCCCTGCTTCAGCTACCTGGTGAGAATTTACCCCCTTGCCTATATTCCTCAATATTTCATCATCACCGCTCTCCACACCGGTGTAGAAGATAGTTAATTTGAGTTCCCCTAACCGATTGAGCTCATCCTGGCTTCGACGCAAGATGTCCTGTGGAGTAGCATAGGTGCCAACCCTTTCCAGATGGAGAAATTTCTCATTAAGATATTCCAATATTTCCACCAAGCCTTTATAGGGGTAAACCAGGGCATCGCCATCCTGAAGAAAAATCCTTCTTTGGTCCCAATATTGGGCTATTTCATATACTATGCCAGGAATAGAAGGCAGAGTGACGCCATGTTTCATATATAGCGCCAGAGCATCGATTTCCTGCTTTACTTCCTCAACTTTTCTTATCTTGAGTTTAGAACCATAGTAACCACAAAAGGCACAAGTATTATTGGAACAGCCACCGGTGAGCGGCAAGAAATAACTTCGCCACTCGCTTGGCGGTCTGATAATTTCGGGCCTCTCAAATTTGTCCTGTTTTGATGGCATACCCTCACCCTCCATGGATTGTTGAACCTTCAGCCAGGTTATCAAAGACAAAAGCCACCGCACCCAGTATGCTAGAATCGTCTCCGAGCAACGCCGGCCTGATTTGAACCGAGGTGGCCGATGTCGCAAAGGCTCTTTCTTTAACCACCTTTATTGCCGGCTCAAACAGCAGGTCACCCATCTTTGCTACACCGCCACCAATCAAAATTAGCTCGGGGTTAAAAATGTTGACCAGATTAGTTAAACCCACACCGAGATAATATCCCAGGCGAGAAATAAGCTGGTTGGCTAACTTATCCCCCTGTTTTGCTGCCTCAAAGACAACCTTGGCATCGACTTTGGTTAAATCGCCACCAGCGAGCTCAAGGATAGACGTGCTGACACCTTTTTTGATTTGCCTTACTGCCTCCTTAGCTAAAGCGGTGCCCGAAGCCAGCGTTTCCCAGCATCCTACATTGCCACAGTTGCAGCGTGGTCCGTTTACATCTATGGTCATATGTCCAATCTCACCTGCGGCTCCGAGGATGCCAGTGTAAAGCTTGCCATTACAAATGATACCACCCCCGATGCCGGTGCTAACCGTAATGTAAATGAGGTTAGCAACTTGCTTCTTTACCCCAAAGCGCCACTCGCCTAAAGCAGCCAAACTGGCATCGTTTCCTAAATAGGTGGGGATGTTAAACCTTTGATGGACAACTTCTCTCAAAGGCACTTCATGCCAGCCAGGAAGGTTAGGGGAGAAAATAACCTTGCCATTCTCGGAATCTATAATGCCAGCCGCTGCGATGCCTATGCCGGAAAGCTGAGAAAGAACGACATTACTTGAAGATATCGCCCTGTCAATGGTGGCAAATATGTTATCTATCACAACCTGGGGACCAGCTTGAGCAGAAGTAGAACCATAGCCCCGAGAGATGACTTTCCCCTCCCCGGTGACAACTGCAGCAGCAATTTTAGTGCCTCCAACATCTACTCCGAGGACTAACTTATTCATTTCAAGAAAGTAATGGGAGAGTGCTTACTAACCTCACCCCCTTTATCCCCCTCTCCTTCAAAGGAAAGGGGGAAGAGATTTATAGAGAGGGGTTTCACCCCTCTCTTACCTACACTCCCCCTTCCCTTGCTAAGGGAAGGGGGTCAGGGGGATAGGTTGCTAAACAATCTCTAATGGGTAACGGGTAATGCATAAAGGGTAACTCATCACTCATTACTCACTTACATACTATTTCGCCAATAACAAGCTTGTCAACAACGTACTTAAACAGCTAAAATGAGATAAGATGATTGAACTTGAGCATATAAAAAAACTGTCACACTCATCTCCCTCCAAGATAGTGTTCTTGGTAATAGATGGCGTGGGGGGATTACCCCATCCCCGAACTGGTAAGACAGAGTTAGAATCAGCAAAAAAACCTAACCTGGATGAACTGGCCCGGAAATCGCTTTGCGGACTCATTGACCCGGTAAGCCCTGGAATTACCCCTGGTAGCACGCCGGGGCATCTAGCACTCTTCGGATACGACCCTATTAAATATAATATCGGGAGAGGAATCACCGAAGCGCTCGGGGTAGATTTAGCACTAAAGAAAAGCGATGTCGCCGCCCGGGGTAATTTCTGCACCGTTAATGAGCAAGGAATTGTTGCTGATAGAAGGGCAGGGCGGATTTCTACGGAAGAAAATACTAAATTATGTCAATTATTAAAAGAGATTAGTATCTCTGAAATTGAAATTATAGTATCACCGGTGAAGGAACATAGATTCGTGCTCATTTTTCGAGGCGATGGGTTATCTCCCCAATTAACCGATTCCGACCCTCAGCAAACAGGATTAGCCCCAAAGAAGGTAGAGGCATTGTCCACGGAGGCAGAAAAAATGGCGGAGATTGCCAATAAATTCGTACACCAAGCCGCGAGATTGCTTCGCTCTCCCAATAACATCTCCCCGGCCAACATGGTGTTATTGCGTGGATTTTCTCGCTATCCCGATATACCTTCCATGTCCGAGATCTATAAGTTAAAACCCGCAGCCATCGCGATATACCCCATGTATCGAGGTTTAGCTAAACTAGTAGGAATGGAGGTACTTCACTCAGGGAACAACATAACAGACCAGCTAGAAAGTCTGCGCCGTAATTATGAAAATTTCGACTTCTTCTTCATCCATTTTAAGAGCACCGACTCCAGAGGAGAGGATGGAAACTTCGAGGCTAAAGTCCAGGCTATTGAGGAAGTTGATGCCGCGCTTCCCCTGTTGCTCAAATTAGAGCCCGATGTTCTCATTATCACTGGAGACCATTCCACACCAGCAGCCTTAGCCATGCATAGCTGGCATCCCGTCCCTTTCATGCTCCACTCTAAATGGTGTCGCCCTGATAGAGTGACCGAATTCTCAGAGCAAGCCTGCCTTGCTGGTGGCCTGGGAAGGTTCCCCGCTATAGAAATCATGCCGTTGGCTATGGCCAACGCTCTAAAATTAGACAAATTTGGTGCTTGAAAGTGAAAGTTAGAAAAGCAGTTATTCCCGCCGCTGGCTGGGGCACAAGATTTCTGCCCATTACCAAATCCGTTCCTAAAGAAATTCTGCCACTGGTAGATAAGCCAATTATCCAATATGCCGTGGAGGAATGTGCCGCCTGCGGAATTGAATTGATAATCATAATAACATCCCAGGGGAAAGCAGCCATCGAGGATTACTTTGATAAGAGCGTAGGGCTGGAACATATCCTGGAACAAAGGGGTAAGGAAGATTTGTTAGCCAAAATATCTCACCTCTCCAACCTACCCAGTATCTGCTTTGTCCATCAAAAGGAATTACTTGGATTGGGTCATGCTGTGCTCGCCGCTAAAGATGTGGTAGGCAAAGAGCCATTTCTCGTAATACTTCCCGATGACCTCTTTGAGCAAAAGGAGTTGGTGCTTAAGAAAATGCTGAACATCTTTGAACAATACCACGGCAGCGTTGTTGCCGTGAAGCAAGTAGAGCCGGACGAGATATCAAGATACGGCGTAGTCAAACCGAAAAGGATAGCAAAAGATGTCTATCAAATCATGGACTTTATAGAAAAACCGGAGCCGTCCCAGGCCCCCTCAAATCTTGCCATAATGGGTAGATACGTGCTTATGCCCGAGGTCTTTGAAGAACTACAATCTACCTCCTTCGGTATAGGTGGCGAGCTCCAGATAACCGATGGATTAAAACGGTTGCTCCGAAGACAAGCTGTATTTGGATATGAAATTGAAGGTGACTACTATGATGCCGGCACAATATTAGGGTGGATTAAAGCTACAATAGCGCTGGGATTAAAACATCCTGAAATAGGCCCAGAATTGAAAGATTACTTGAACCACCTTGTCCATTGACTACTGACAACTGACTGCTGACCGCTCTTTCACATTGTCAAATCCCCCTTACTCCCCCTTTAGAAAAGGGGGATTTAGAGGGATTGTGGCAAAGTTTAACTTTCCCCCTTTGGCGGAGGAGTTCGCACCGAGCCTTCCTGCTGCAACGTATCCATAAGACGAGCAGCTCTGGGATAACCAATACGAAGACGGCGTTGCAAGAATGAAACAGAGATATGTTCATACTCCTTCGCCATCTGCCTCGCTTCTTCCAAAAGGGGATCCTCATACATAGCAGCCTTTTCACCCGGAGAAGGTAGCCGTCCCATTTCACCAAAGTTGATAAGGCTTGTCCCTGACCGGCGTTGATTCCCCAAAAAATAAACCAATCTTTCAATTTCAGAATCAGAAACGAATGTTCCTTGAAGCCGTTTGGGCTTGCTAGCCTCGGTAGGCATATAAAGCATATCGCCTCTGCCAAGCAACTTCTCAGCTCCTACCATATCAATAATAGTACGTGAATCAACCTGTGAAGTAAGTGCAAAGCTAATTCGAGTGGGGAAGTTAGCTTTAATAAGTCCGGTAATTACATCAACGGAGGGACGTTGTGTGGCTACAACAAGGTGTATGCCGGTAGCTCGAGCTAGTTGAGCCAAGCGGCAAAGACCACGCTCCACCTCATCAAAAGCCGCCATCATTAGATCAGCCAGCTCATCAATGATAACTATTAAATATGGCAGCGCCTCTTCAGGCGAACGGTCTTTATTATAACCCTCGATGTTGCGCACCCCCGCCTGAGCAAACTGACGATATCTCCTATCCATTTCTTGATTAAGCCACCTCAATCCCTTCAAGGCCATGTCGGTATCGACAATTACCGGCGCAACTAAGTTAGGTATTGCATTAAAAACCACCAACTCCACCCTCTTGGGGTCAATCATGATAAAACGGACATCATCAGGGCTATCATGTAACAGCAAGCAACAAATAACGGAATTTAAACAAACAGTCTTACCGCTACCGGTAGCACCAGCAATGAGTAAATGGGGCATTTTAGCCAGGTCAGCCACAACTGCTTCACCGCCAGCACCTTTCCCCAGAGCAACAGCTAGCTTCGACTTAGCCTTCATCTTTTGAAAAGCTGCGGTCTCTATCACATTACGAAGAGAAACCACCCCAAACACGGTATTGGGAACCTCAATGCCCACCATTGATTTTCCAGGAACAGGAGCTTCAACCCTGATGCTGGAAGCGGCTAAAGCCAATGCCAGGTCGTTAGCTAGAGAAGTTATCCTCTCCACTCTAACTCTAGTCCGCGCTACCTCCCTGCCATCTTTATACTTCCGGTCCCAGCCTGGCTCAACACCAAACTGTGTTACTGTAGGTCCGATATTTGTTTGCACCACCTTAGCCTCCACCCCATAGCTAGTTAAAGCTTCTTCAATTAACTGAGCTCGCCTATTGACATCCTCCGGGGACAACACCACTTCCACTGGTTTATCCAGAATCTCAATCGGGGGAAGCTGCCAACCACCAGGGGTAATAATAGGTTCGTGCTCCCTTATTACCTGCTCTACCTGTCCTGTTTGTTTTACTTCAGGAATCTCAATATGCCCGGGTTCAGCAGGAGCAGTTTCAGCAGGGACACCCGGAGTTATGATAGCCCGAGGCTTACGAACTTGAGCCCGAATACTTCGAAAGGCACGCCGAAATTTTCGACCGACAATGGTTATCGCATGCCACACCCTGGCCGGGGCGATAAAAATAATTCCCAAGAGGACAAGCCCGGCTATTCTAAGACCACCGATAATACCCTGAGACCCGGCTATCCACTGTCCAATCCAGCCTCCCAATGTAGCCTGGCTGAGAATGCCAACACGGAAAAAGGAAAGCAGCCCCCAGATAGCTATGATAAAGATAATCCCAGCCACAATCCAGTTCCAGTGCCTTGCAACCTTTACAAACGAATTCCAGCGTTTTTTAAGCAACTCATAATGCTCCCCCCTGGTCACCCAGATTGTGGCGCCCACTGCGACGGCTATCAGGGCCAGCCCAAGACCAAACAAGCCAACTATACCAGCTCCTGCCGCGACTAAAATGGGATAGAGCAGATAAAGCAACCCCACTATGACCAGAATTAATATGAACCTCCATACTAAGGGTCTGGCAAGGAAACCCAGAAATCGCCTCACTGCTGATTGGCCCCCTGTTTTCCTCCGCCTTAATTTAGGAGTTGCTTTATGTTTTACCCTGGACATGGGACAAAGCTATGCCTCCAAAGTTACCGGAATGATTATAGGGTGGCGACGAGTTCTCTTGTAGAAGAAATCCGCCAGGAGAGTCTTGACCTTGGTATCTACGGCACGAGGGTCAGATAAACATTTTGGGGCATTTTTTAAGCCTGCTATTACTACACCCCGACTTTGTTCAATTAGTTTCTGCCCATCCTTACTATCAACAACCCCCCGACTTAGAACTTCGGGCTTTCCTACTAATTTGCCACCTTTAACATTAATGACAGTCACTACCACTACAACTCCATCTTGAGAAAGCTGCTTTCGGTCACGAAATACAGCACTATCCAGGGCATATGTCTTTGAACCAACCACATAAATATCCTTTAACGGAGTCTTGTCCACAATCGCTCCTTTATCCCTCCCTAATTCAAGCATCTCTCCATCCTGAAGGACAAAGATATTATCCTTAGCTATACCCAAACTCTCCGCTAATTTAGCATGCAAGCTTAAATGGCGGTATTCGCCATGAACAGGGATAAAGAACTTAGGCTTAACCAGGGTAAGTAATAACTTCAATTCTTCCTGACTACCATGCCCATGGACATGAACTTGAGATAACTTGTCGTAAACCACATTAGCACCTTGCCGAAAAAGGCTGTCAATGGTTCTATTAATCAACGCTTCATTGCCAGGAATAGGGGTTGCTGATATCACCACTGTGTCACCAGAGACAATCTGCACCTGGTCATGGTCCCCATTAGCTATACGCACCAAAGCAGATGTAGGTTCACCTTGACTCCCAGTAGCTAGTATCACAATCTGGTTGTGCACCAAATATCTAAGCTCATCACTCTGGCAAAAAATGCCCGGAGGCGCAACAAGATAACCTGACTCTAATGCTATTGGCACTATCGCCTTCATACTTCTCCCGGTGATAAACACACGACGATTGTGTTTAGCAGCAGCGTCGATTACCTGTTGTATGCGGGAAATAAGGGAAGCAAAGGTAGTTATAATTACTCTCCCTGAAGCTCCAGCAATGATATTGTCTAAAACACCGCTGACCACCTTTTCAGAAGGAGTATATCCCGGAAGCTCAACATAAGTAGAGTCGGAAAGAAGAAGCAAAACACCCTTCGCCCCTAATTGCGCCAGCCGACTAAGGTCAGTTGGCATACCAATGACAGGGGTATAATCAATCTTGAAATCACCACTGTGGACTACAATGCCTAAAGGAGTACCAATGATTAACCCCATAGCATCAGGAATGCTATGACATACCGGGAAAAACTCTATGGTAAAGCTACCGAGGTTAATCTTATCCTCATAAGAAACTATGTTTACCTTGGGTTTAATCTTTACACCGCGCTGTTTGAGTTCCGCAGAGAGCAATTTTTCAGTAAGTCGAGCAGTGTAAATAGGGCAATCAAGTTGCGGCAAGACATAAGGCAAAGCGCCAATATGGTCTTCATGCCCATGAGTAATAACCATCCCCCTTATGCTCTGCTGCCTCTTTAGAAGATAGCTGATGTCAGGGATGAGAAAGTCGGCCCCGAGCGTTTCCGCATCAGGAAACATAAGCCCGGCATCAATGACAATAATATCATTGTCATATGCCAAAGCCATCATGTTTTTGCCGATCTCTCCCAGCCCACCTAAGGGAATTATACTCAGTCTCCCCTGTGTCATTGTTTTAGCCTAGAACAATTCTAACTGCCGCACACCAACTTCCTCAGGTATCCTTTCCCATTGAGTCAGTATTTGCGGAATCCGAAGCATGTCCTCCTGAATAATTTTGCGTAGACTTCCTTGATGGAGAGCAGCAGCGGGGTGATACATAGGGTAATAAATAATATCATTCTGTTTCCGCGGCTTTCCATGAATTTTACCTATGCTTTCCCCGGGAAAATACTTGGCCAAGGAATAACGCCCTAGAGTGACAATCACTCTAGGTTGGATTATTTCCACCTGATGGTCAAGCCATTTGGAGCAAGCTTGTATTTCATCGGGTAAAGGGTCACGGTTTTGCGGGGGACGGCACTTAATTACATTGGCAATGTAAACCTGCTCACGCCGCAATCCAATCGAGGCTAACAGCTGGTCTAAAAATCCCCCCGCTGCCCCGACAAAAGGGCGCCCCTGCTGGTCTTCATTCCAGCCAGGTGCCTCACCTATAAAAAGCAAATCAGCATTCTCAGGACCTTCACCGGGCACTACTTTATTGCGATGCTTAGCTAATTCACAATCCTGACAACTGGCAATCTGCCGATAAACTTCAGTTAATGCTGACATCTAAATTTGAGGATAGCATAATCATGAGCCGTTTATAAAGAGC
>Ga0210030_1001620_pt1 | contig 15973 bp, 14 predicted proteins | sample CryGeymeta201523_FD_183986 | JGI IMG/M metagenome (GOLD analysis project Ga0210030, IMG submission 183986) | Groundwater microbial communities from Crystal Geyser aquifers in Utah, USA - Crystal Geyser metaG 2015-23 (SPAdes) (version 2) | ecosystem: Environmental > Aquatic > Deep subsurface >...
CTCGCGGGTGCCAGCGACACGACCAAGCCGACCAAGGCCGGGATGATCAACCAAGCGGCCGGCCTTTTCTGCAAACAAATCATCGAGAGCCAGCGCGGCGGCCGGGTTGTCGGCCTCGATGTAGTCATAGATTTCGTCGCGGTCTTGTGTCGCCTCTGGAGTCCAGAATAGCTCCATCATTCGGCAGAGGTTTCAAGTCGGCGGCGCGTTGCTGCCCGCTTGGCCGCGAACTTCGCTTCGACCTCGGCCGCTGGAATCAGGTTGCCAGCATTGGCTGAGTCCAGGCCGATCTGCACCTGGCGACGAAACCAGGTGTCATGCTCGGCCGCTTCCTGCTGCTGACGAACGAAGTCGCGCATAAAGTCGCGCAGGAGCTGCGCGGCGTTGCGGTCGCGGTTTTTGGCTGCGGTGGAGAACTCGGATTTTAGGGCTTCATCGACCCGGAAAGTAAAGGTTGCCTCGCTCATGGCTTTGCCCTCATGTGTTACAAGATAACTGCATGGTAGCACAATGCTGGGCGCACTGTGGTCGCCGTCGTACTTCGCCGGTAGCTGCGGTGGTGCGCCCATCGAGATCATCCGCCAGTACATCGAACAGCAGCAGACGCCGCACTGACCACCCAAAGGACGCCTACGGCGTCCGCGCTATCCTTCCCCGGCCTGAAGGCCGAGGCTTGCCGCGCAGCGGGTCATAAGTTCTGCGACACGCAGCGCGCGCATTGCCCTTTCCCCTAACGTTGCCGTGTTGCAAAAATCAGTCGCAAATGGTTTATCAACCAGTTGCTCGCCGCCGTTCCGGGATGTATCGCAAATTCCACAAAATGATGCTTTTGGTAAAATGCTATCAGATAGTATATATTGATGGCATTGAGGGTTCGCGAAACAGGAGGCCACCATGGCAAATCTTACAGTCAGAAATTTGTCCGACGAGGTGCACCGCGCGCTTCGTGTGCGGGCGGCTCATCATGGCCGCAGCACCGAGGCTGAAATCCGCGACATTTTGGAGAGCGTGGTAAAACCCGCGCAACGTATCCGCATGGGCGATGCCTTGGCCGGGATTGGTCGCAGCGTCGGACTTACGGATGCCGAAGCCGAGCACATTAACCAGATCCGAGACAAGACCCCAGCCGAACCGATGAGGTTTGAATGATCGTTCTCGATACCAATGTTGTTTCCGAAGCGATGAAACCATCAGCGCATCCGGCCGTTCTGGACTGGCTGAATCGACAGGCGGCGGAAACGCTTTTCTTGTCCAGCGTGACGCTGGCCGAACTGCTGTTTGGCATCAATGCTATGCCGACTGGCCAGCGAAAAGATGCATTGGCCGACACGTTAGATAGGTTGCTGGTGGAACTCTACGGTGACCGCATCTTGCCGTTCGATGCCGACGCGGCCCGCTGTTATGCGCAGCTCGCCACAAAGGCCCGGGCGGCAGGGAGGGGATTACCCGCGCCGGATGGCTATATCGCTGCAATTGCCAGCGCCAAGGGGTTCATGGTCGCCACCCGCGACACAAGCCATTTTGAAGCCGCAGGCGTCCCAACTATCAACCCCTGGAATAGCCAGTGACCATGCCAGCATGAAAGCCGCTTGCGTTTTGGTATCGTTTATATACAATGGTATCATTGATGTTTGTTTAGTGGAGAGAACCAAATGGCAAACGTGAACGTAAGGAATCTGCCCGATGAGGTGCATCGGGCTATCCGAATCCAAGCCGCCCACCACGGCCGCAGCACCGAGGCCGAAATCCGCGACATCTTGGAGCGGGCCGCGAAGCCCGAGGGCCGCGTGAAACTTGGTTCGTTGCTGGCTTCTATCGCCCGCGAGGCGGGCGGCCTGACCGATGAAGAAAACGCCTTGTTTGAGAGCGTGCGCATCAAGTCTCCGGCCCGTGCGGCGAGCTTCGAATGATCCTACTCGATACGAACGTCATTTCGGAACCGCAGCGCCGGGAACCCAATGCCCGCGTCCTTGACTGGATCGACGCGCAAGCGCTGGAAACGCTCTACCTGTCAGCGATCACGGTCGCCGAGCTGCGCGCGGGTATCGCTCTAATGCCGGCCGGAAAGCGCCGGGACAGCCTGCATGAAAACCTGGAAAAGCGCCTGCTGCCGATGTTCGCCAATCGGGTGCTGTCGTTCGATATGGCTTGCACGAAGGCTTATGCCGAGTTGCTGGCCAAGTCCCGCGCTGCCGGCTTGGCAATCGAAACGGCCGATGCCTTCATTGCGGCCGTGGCCATCGCCAACGGATTCGCCGTCGCCACCCGCGACACCAGCCCTTTTGAGGCTGCCGGGCTGAGCGTCATCAATCCGTGGGAGGGGGCGCAATGACCACGGCCCAGGAGGGCTACAACGCATGGCTGGCTGCCGAAATTCAGGAGGCCATCGACGACCCACGGCCAAGCATCCCGCATGAAGAAGTTATGGCCCGGATGGATGCGCAGCTTGCCCGCTTGCAAGCTACTGTTGCAGGGAAACACCGCAAACGGGTAGAGGCCGCAGCACGACCGGGCGAGACGTTCGCGCAGGCTGAAAGCCGCTTGCGGGCCGAGGACGTGGCCAAGGAGCGGGAGGCAACCCGAGGCGCCGGCCGGCAGCGTGACCGTGTGCGCAAAAAACCCCGGCGGTCATGGCCTGTCGATTGGCCAGCCGAATACGCTCATTTCTTCTCCCGCAACACGGCAATGTTTCCGCGCAACTCGGCGGCCTCCTCCCTTGCTGCAGCTGATGCTTTGCGCTCTGTCGCCAGCTCTGCTCGAACCTTCTCAATCTCCGCCTCGATCCGCGGTACCGCCTCAAGACGCAACTCAGCCTTGGCCAGTTGAATTCGCGCGTTCTCTGCAGCCTGGCGTTCACTTTCCAGCTCGGACGTTGCTCGGGCGAGGTCGGCCGAAAGCTGCTCGATCTGGCCAGCCAGCCTTGCGCCATCTTCCTTGTGATGGGCCGCATCTTCCGTCAGGTCGGAAATTTCCTTGGCTTGCCGCTCGTTTTCCTGGATCACGGATGCCAGTTCGCCCTGCATGTCTGCCAGCCGCGCCGTTGCCTCGCTGGTGGCCGCTTGGATATTGGTGGCAATATGCAGACTGATCGCGCGCGCAACGGCTGGGTCGATCGTGTCATCGGTGGCTTGACTCTGCCGCGCTTGCCCGGTTTGCCATTGCTGGAGAAACTTGCAGACGGTGGCCATGCTTCCAGAACCCAAAGCCTCCCGCACTGCGCGGCTTGTAGGCTTCAGGTTCTGTGCTTTCAGGTTGTCTGCAGCCTCTGCAACCTGCTCATAAGTGATTGTCGATTCTCGTGCCATGGGGTTCCTTGGAGTTGTTTAATGATGTGCGGCGGAGGCCTGTGCAGGCTTGCGCTTACGTTTTGCAACGGGAAGTGGGTACAGCAGCGTCAGTCGGCCATTCCTCACGCGTGCGCGGATGGCCTTACCCACTTTGTCGCGCCATGCCTGTTGAGTTCAGTTTGCCAAATTGAGAAAGTCGCTCATTCTGGCAAGTTTGGATTTGACGTCCTCACCGGCATGAATGCCGGAGATTCCTACGGCGCTAAACAAGGGCAAGCCCTTGAGTAGTCGCTTCGGCGGGTTCCTGCTTCACGGAACTGCCTGAATGCGCCAATTCTCCACAGGCTAACAAGCGATCCGAGGGATGCGCATAGTTTGCCAAACTTTTATTGCAACATGAAGGTCTCGTATTCCAGCAATTCCAGCTTGCGCGAGAGCAGTTGCATCCCTGCCAGCACGGTGATTAACAGTGACAAGGCGAAGCCGTAGCCGTAAAAGCTTGCCCCGAGGTAGAGGCTCAGCGAAGTCAACGCGATATTCGAAACCAGGAATATCGTGCACAGAAACACCACGATGTGGCGCTTGTCCAAATAGAAGAGGATGTTCAGCACGCCGAGCAGCACCACCTGCAAGCCCGCCGCCACCACATCCACATACAGCAAGGGCAGATACAGCGTGGAGATGCCCAGCCAGGTGAGCAGCTTCTCGCCCAGCACGAACACCAGCAGCACCGCGATGGCTTGGATCTTGACGATCTCGAACAATCCCTGGCGCACGGTGAACAGCATGTTGTCGCGCATGTTCATGATGTGGTCGAGCGAACCGCCTTCGCGCACGGCCTCGTAGAACTTGTCGTAATACTCGACGAAGTCGGTCTCGATGCGCACCAGAAACACCGCCATGCCGGGAATGATCGCCAGGTAGGCGAGAAAGATCGGGAAATCGTAAATCAGCGAAGCGCGCAGCGGTCCGATGATGGCCTGGCTGGTGTCCGGGTAGAACCAGAAGATCAGCTTGTCCGCCCACACCGCCATGTTGTACAGGAATCCCGACCAGATCAGGCTGGTGTACATCGCGCCGGGACGCATAAAATCGAACGCGAAGATTTCCGTGTTCAGCGGAAAGGCACGCAGGATCAACGCGACCATGCCGAGCAGCAACACCAGATGGCCGACAACGAAACCGAGCAGCAAGCCTTCCATCCCTTCCGCGCGCAGCAGCAAAGCACCCAGCACAGTGACGGTATAGCCGACGGCAAACATGAGCACGATCTCTTTGTACTGCTTCATGCCGGACAGGAAGATGGTCGCCACCCAGATCGCGCACAGAATGACGAAGCCGGACAACATCAGCATCCGGTACGACACGCTCATACCGTTGAAGAACAGATAGATAACCAGCATGCCGCACAGCCCGCTGATGGTCGTCACCAGCAGCAACACGGCGGCGAAGTTCGGCAACACGATCTTTTCCTGTTCTTTGAACAGGCTGTCGGCGATGAAGCGGGTGAAGCCGAGCTGGATGAAGCCGGTGAGAATGAGCGAGCTCATGATGAGATAGGTCACCGACACCTGGAACTGCACGATGGCCACCTGCGGATACACCACGCCCAGGCTGAGGAAACCGACGAACAGGATGCCGATGATGGACAGCACCCACGGCCCCGAGCTGATGATGCCCGCGTAGGCGTAGGCCTGAAACAAGCTGAAATAGCTTTCCTTTTCCAGCAGTTTGCGCAGCTCGAAGCCTATGCCCGCCATGACAAAGCCTCTTCGTAGATCGCGCGATAGCTGTCGAACATCCGCTCCTGCGTGTAGTACTTCTCGACGCGCTTGATGCCCGCTTCGCTTGCCGCGCGCCACGCCGCTTCATCCGTCAGCAGTTCCAGAGCGGCCTCGGCCAGCGCCTGCGGATCGGCGATACCCACGATGCGCCCGGCCGCGCCCAGCGCCCGGTCTTCCTCACCCAAACCGTACACCAGTTGACGGCAGGAACCGACATCGGTGCTGACGGCGGGCACCCCGGCAGCGAAGCCTTCCAGCAACACCAGCGGCAGCCCCTCGCTGATCGAACTCAACACACCCAGCCCGACCTTGGGCAGCAACTCGGTCATCTGCTGGAAGCCGAGGAATTTCACGTTGTCGTTCAGCCCCAGACCGTCCACCAGATCGCGGCATTCGTTCACATAGTCGGGATCCTCGTCTTCCGGCCCGGCGATCCAGCCCTCGGCTTGCGGCATGCGGTTGACGATAGTGCGCATGGCGCGGATGTAGGTCTTGATGTCCTTGATCGGCACCACACGTCCGATCAGACACAACACGGGAGGCGGTGCCACCGGGCGCAATGCGCGCAAGGCGGCGAAGCGCGGCACGTTGATGCCGTTGGGAATGTTGCAGGTGCGCTCGGCTGCTGCTCCGTCTTCAACCTGGCGCAAACGGTTGGCCTCGAACAGCGCCACGATGTGGTCGGAACTGTCGTAGCAGCGCGTGCCCAAAGCCTGGAAGAAACGTATCCACAGCTGGCGGAAATAGCTGATCTCGGTCGGGTCGCGCTGAAACACATTGCGGTTGTCGCGCACCCACTGCGCCTGAAACAGATCGATCTTGCGTTCCTTGGTGTAGATGCCGTGCTCGGACAGGATCAAAGGACAGCCAGTGCGCTCCTTGAGCAACGCGCCAAGCAGACCGGCATAGCCGGTGGAGACGGTGTGCAATGCGCGCACCGGAATGAAGTTGCGCGCGATCTCGGCCAGCATCCACACCGGCGTGTGCATGGAGCGCACGGTCCAGAAGTAATCGACGAAAGACGGGTCGCTGCAATGCTGCTGGTATTTCTCTTTTACGAACGCCCAGGATTCCTCGCTATACAAAAAAGTGTCCAGGCCCGCACCGCCGCCTTCGCGCATCTCCGGAATGAGTTTGCGGAATGTCTCCAGACCATCCTTGTGCGTTGCAGGAAAACGGAAGCATTCATGCATGTGGCGGACGTTGGCGAACACCTTGGCATCGCCTTTGATTGGACGCACGGGCGGCATTTCCTGTTTATTGTTCAGGTAATGGACTTCCAGATGCACGACATTGTCCGGTAGCGAATATTTGATATCGCCGTAATCATCTGGCTGGCTACCGATGAATATCAGCGCGAACTTGTACTGCGGGAAACCACGGATGATCTGATTGACCCAGCTCGATACGCCGCCCGAAACATAGGGGAAAGTACCTTCCAGAAGCAGACCGATGTCAGCACTTTCAGCACGCGGAAAATTCATATTGCAGGTTCTTTCGACAAGACCGGGGAGTACGCTTCGGGCTGAAGCACCCAGAAGTTGATCGCGTTCTTCATCATCGGTGTGATCGGCGAAGCAGAGATACGCGACAGCTTGTGCTGCACGGCAGAATAATCGCCGCGCTCAAAATAAATCTCGACAACGTATGGCAATGCGCGCAATTCAGGAAATCCATATTCCATTGCCAGTTCCAGCATCTGTTGCGCCGCTTCCTGATTTTTCAATTCGTGCAGGATGTGCCCCTTGAGAAACAGCATGCCGGTATCGCGTTCTGCGATTTGCAAAGCGGCATCCGCGTGGCTCATAGCCTGATTCAGCGAGTGGATGCGCAGATCGCCCTGCGCCAACCCGGCATAGACCATCTCCCAATACAGTTCGGCCAGTTGTTTGTGCCCGATCAATTGCATGTCCTTGCTCTGCGCGCCGCGCAGGTTGCTCAGTTCGCGATGTATCTGCGCGGTGATTTTTTTTTCGCGGCTGTCGAGCAGTCCGTAGGAGACCAGTCGGATGTCCTCCGCCGAATCGCCCAGCATGCCATGCAGCAAGGGGTTGGAAATACGCGCCGGAATCCCCTGCAATGCCAGCAGCGATTGCAAACGCCGGGCGGTGGGAATGGATGCGTGCGCCAAACGGGATTTGATCGCGCCCTGGCTGAACTTCATCTCCGGCTCGCGTAGCGACAGGACAAACTCCGGGAGCACCAGCTTGCTGAACGGATGCGCGACCTTTTCGCGCCGACGATAACCTGCGAGCCACACGGTCGCTAAAATTCCGATGCCGCCCAGTACGGACATAAAGAACGCGACGTTGAACAAGAGCAGCAACATCGGCCAACGTGGATGACGGAACTTCTGCGGCATGAAGTACCAGCCGCCGCCCACCCACAGCACAGTGGCCGCCGCATGCTGCATCAGGAATCCGACCAGTACCCGATCCTGGTTGCCAACCAGCCACAGCAGCGCCAAGGCGGATATCTCCAGTGCCAGCGCCAATACCAGTGCCAGCGCCACCAACAGTACCCTGTTCACGCTCTGGCCTCCAGAATGTTCTTCAGGGACGCCAGCGGATCTGCTTCGTCCAAACCGATGCGAATCGGCGTCAAACGATACTCTTCCAGTCCAATCTGGATATAGTCCTGCAGCATACTCTCGATGCGGAGCAAATAGCCTTCCACAGCCGCCCCGTTCGCCAAAGGCATCAGGTTCACCGTCCAGATACGTTCGCCGACATTGACTTGCCAAGCGACATCCAGTCCGCGCCGGATGCGGGTCAAGTTGGCGGCCGCCTGACGGCCCTGTTCGTCATTATCAAAAGGCAGGGCAACGATGTAACTGTTGATACCGAAGTCCCGCTGCAAGTGCAGCAGGCGGGAGAACTCGGCGGCAAAATCCGCCGGTGCACCGGGCAGCTCCGCCTTGAACCGGCGCGTACTCTCGGCGTCATTCACGCAATCCGCGTAGTAACCCAGCATCACCGATAGCATTTGCAGATTTTCCTTATTCAACGCCAGGAACGGCATACGTTCAATCACGAGCACGCCCAATATGGCCTTCTCGCTGGTCTGGATAGGCGCAACCACCAGATAAGGCGATGCCAACGATCCTTCCGCCACACTCTCGATCTGCAGGTGAGATAAGGTCTTTTTCTCCAGCGCATAGTGCAGCAAGGGATCGTCAGCCGACAATGCCGGCGGCTCGCCCACCGCGTAGACGCGCTCATATCCCCCGCCCTCGGCCGGCATGAAGATAGCGGCCGATTCCAGCTGACAGTATTGCGTCAACAGCTGCACCAACAGTCCCGCTGCGGGCAGCCGGGTAGCGTTTTGTTCAACCGTCAGCTGGCGCAGGCTCCCCAATGCATCGCGCAGCGTAATCGGCTTAGTGAGTATCTCCTGCTCCATGCGGTCGTGCGAAAGGCGCAACAACAGATGGCGCAAAGTGATGCGACTCAGACGCTCGTCCAAATACTGGTTGGTCTCTTCCGCCCGGCGCAAGCGCGTGCTCCATGCCGCGCTGAACTCTCCACACACCAGCACCAGGATCAAACCGCCCAAAAAGAACTGCTCGGGGAAAGCCTCATGCGTCTCCGACAGGTAATCCATCAACTGCCATATACCGATCAGCAGCAGCGACGACACGAAGCCCGGTGCCACGCCATAGCGCAGCGAAACCAATACCGGTGCCAACCATATCCACGGGAACTCGCCGCGCACCTGAAACGGGTTGTCATGCTGAAAGAGTATGCCCACCACGACCGCACACAGCGTGATGAACGCGGTCTCCAGCCACACCAGCCGGTGCTGGCGCAGCGGCGCCACCACCCTGTGGAAGCGCTCGATAAAGATGTCGGTTGCGTTGCTGTTATTCACGGAATGATCACTTTAACGGTGCCTCGGACAACATGTCCTTGATCAGCTTCTGCGCCACCCCGCTCAACGCCTCGCGACTCCAGCCGCTCTTGCTGGCTGCCGAGCTCCACACAACACGCGCGCCATCCTTGAGGTCGATGATATGCAAGGTCATGCCGACCGCCGGCTCGCCGTCGATACCGACTTTGTAATGCCACTCTTCCACCGCGCCTGTCACCGCATAGCGCACGCCCTGATCGCGCGCCCAAGCCAGCGCCTCATCCACCACTTTGCGTTCCGCGGGTTCAAACAGGCTGTCCTGGTTGAGCAGCGCCGGATAGCGTTGCAGGTTGCCGACACCTTCCGCGCGCAACAACACTTCAGTGATCGCTTCCGCGCGCAAGCCCGCCTGCGGCACCTCGGTGTGATTGACGATAGGCAGCAATGCCCATTTTGCGTTCGGCTCCAGCGGTGCCGTAGCGGCCGACCGGTCCAGCACCGCACAGGATGAGAGCATGGACAGTGCCAGCAAAATGCCAAATTTAAATATCTTCATAGTGTTCTCCTGGTCTAAGTTGCGAATGGAAATCTCGTTCAATCAAAATATCGGCGGTAATTCAACGCAAATTCGTGGCTCAAGCCATTGATGAGGTTCGCCCCGCCGCGCTCTTGCCGCAATGTAAAAGAAAACTGATCGTGGCCGATGACTGCGCCCGCAAAACCAAGCGTCGCATTATATCCTCGACCGCTGACAGCATTATGCGTGGCGCACACATCCGCGTAAGGCCGCCAAGCCCGCGTATAGGATATCCGCACGCCATCGCCGAATCCGCCGCATACGCCGTAGACGTTGGCATCCCCGGGCAAGGCCAAAGCACTGATCGCGCTATGGTCGAAACGGGTGTGCGTACCGTTCACGCGCATATTCAGATCCGGGTATTCAGTGCGCGCACGATAGCCGAGCTCCCATGCAAGACGTTTGCCGCCGCCCATCTGCGCACCGGCCTGCGTGCGATAGTTTGCCCATGCCGATTCCACTTGCAGATATTCGCGCTTACTGAATGTGTAGAGCATTTTGGCCGCAAACTGATCGCGCATGCCGAACAGTTGCAGCAGGTTGGACTCATCGGCGGCGGCATTGAATTGCGCCCCCAGTTGCAAGTGCAGGCGCGGAGCGATCTTCATCGCGTGGGTCATATGCAATTCTGTCGTGTCGGCGTATTCGTTCCTGCGCCGCAGCACGAACGCGGAATCGCCAATTGCGCTGCGGTATTTGAGCGACAGCCCCGTCACGCGCTCTACCTGCGGCGTGACGCCGAAGCTCGTCGGCTCGTCGTTGCTTTGCTGCGTCTTGCGATATTCGACCCTCATGCGCAAAGCGTGCGCAAGCGGCATCTCGACGCTGACTGTCTGAACCCTGCGATGCAGGCCGCCGATCTTTTCGGCGCGCCATCCGACATCGAGTTCGCTCGCGGCAGCCAGCATGTCTTCGGATAAGCGCTGATGTTTTTCGTCGCTATCGGGATCGTCCGCCATGCCTTGAAAGATGATGGACTGTGCCTCGCCGAAACGCCCGACTGTATTCGCCGCATCGTGGCGCGCCGCCAGAGACAGGCCTTCGCCCTGCTCATCCAGCAACGCGGCGAGATGATCCGTGTCTTGCTCCGTCGCGGCTATCAATGCCTCCGCCCACAACGGGCGATCGAGCGAACGCGCGTAACGCTGCCACAGCCAAGCCTTGGCATTGGCCGATTGCTCCCGCGAAACCGCCCAGCCCAATACCAGCTCGCCCACTCTGCGCTCCGTCTCTTCGTCGTACGCGTTGAGCGAAAGGCTTAGCGCCAAAAACATGCCGTTAATCTTGCGCCGCTGCACGTGATCCCGTTTAAGTAGGCGATCCTGACGCAGCACCGCGCGTACCAGTGTCACAGCGGCATCGCCGGGATCGTTCTGCATAGCCAGCCGGGCTGCCGCCAGCATCTGCTGCGAGTACAGCTGCCCGGACGACTTGTCGGCCATATCCGCGCGCGCTTGCAACCATGCGTGACGCCGCACGCGGGCTGCCATACCCGCCTGCCGCACCTGCTCCAGCGCATCGGCATAGCCCATCAGCCACAGGAAATCCTGTTCACCCTGCCTGAATTGGCGGGTGTAATAAGCGACAGCGCGCGACGGTTGATCCAGCGCCTGATAGGAAGCTGCCAATACACCCCAGAAGGCAGGATTATCTTGATCTCCGCGCGCTATGACTTGCGCCAACATGGCGCGCAAACCGGCAAGGTCATGGCTGTTGATCAAAAACCAGAGCCTGCTTTCCACCTCGGCCAATTGGTAGGGTGCGATGCCGATTGAGCGGTGGAAATCATTGCGCGCCGCCGCGAACTCGCCTTCCGTCAGCCGGTACTGCGCACGCAATTGATAGAAGCGCGCGTTGCCCGACACATCCAGGCGGGCATCCATGGCGGCAAGTTTGAACAGGCGCTTTTGCACCGGCATGTCGCCCCGTTCCGCCCCCAGTTCCAGCGCCAGCAGCAGCATGTCGAGCCCGCCGTAAAGGCGGTAGGCCTGTTCGGCGAGCACCGCTTTCTGTTCGCGCCGCGAATCATCCAGCAGATAGATCAACCGACTGAAATCCTCGCGCGCCAGGCTCCGCGCCTTGGCCAAACGCAGGAAGCTTTCTTTGGCATCGGCATCCTGCTGGAGCTGCCAAGCCAGGATGGCCAGCAATTTCCAGTAGGCGGCATCGTCTTCTTTCACGTTGCTGCGGTTGGCCTGCAACAAGTCATAGGCTTTGCGGTACTGCCCTTTGCGCAAATACAGATTGGCGAGTTTCATGTGCGATTCGGTATGGCTGCCATGCCGCGCCAGCAATCGCTCATACAGTGCGATGGCCAGATCGTCGTCCCCGCTGCGCTCGGCCAGACGTGCCGCGATCTCCAATTGCAATTGCTCATGCTCCCTTGCGTAACGCTGCTCGAAAAAGCGTATTCCTTCGCGCTGGCGTCCTGTCAGCTCGAACAATGCGGCCATGTTTTCCCACTGCGCGGCATCCATCTCCTGCATGGTCGCCACCCGCTTCCATGCATTGAGCAACGCATCGAATTCATTCAGGGAAGGTGCCAGCCGCAACACGCCACTGAGCGATTCCATCGTCTCGTGATGCCGAAGCGACCAGCGCCACTCGCGCAAAGATTCTTTAGGACGCTCTGTCCATTCCGCGACCTGTGCCAGTCGCAGGTGCCACACCGCTTCTGCAGGAGACTGGCGGACGGCGGCGGCCGCCACCTGGTACGCTTCTTCCAGATTGCGGTTTTCGATGAACACTTGATAGGCCAGCTCATAATCCTTCTTAACGTAGGGGCGCATCCTGGGCGAAACAACCTGCGGCATCTGCTCGGCCGCATCCGCATTTGCAATGCCGAGCCAGCTCAGATCGACCTGCTGCAACCAAGCCAACACCGACCCTGTCACTCCCGCGATGTTCAATAGTTTTTTTGCATAACGAACCGCACGCGGCTGATCGTTCGCTGCGCGCGCGGCCTTGATCAACTCGTAAAGCGTTTTGGGATCGCTTTCCAGCACACCCGCATGGCGATCTATGCCTCGCATCGCCTGTGCCAGCAAGTTGCCCGAGATCAGCGCATGGATGCCCGCCAGGAAATATTCACGCTGCATGGCGCGTGTCACAGCCTTGTGACGCGCGATGAAATACAGGTGCGCCGACAATTGGTAATCGCCTTCGCCCAACACCTGATATGCCTTGGCGGCAAAACCATCTGCGGACATGCGCGCCGATGAGTCGGCTATGCGCTGGTATAACAAAGTGCCGACACCATTCTCACCCAATTGATCCGCCTGTCCGGCCAGATAGATCAAGGTCGGCAACGGCCACTGCAAGCGGTGCAGCTGCATAAGCATTTCGCGGCGGCGTAGCTCCGCGCGTTGCGCGGAGCCGGGTGCGCTCATCGCAAAGCGGCTGGTCAGGCCTTTATATTCCAGCAACATGCCTTTTGCCCGCCATGCGACGGATTGGCTGCGAATCACCGGATCGAGCAGTTCTTGTATGCCGTCTGACTCGCGCAGGAATATCCGGTGCTCGGCCAGCAACACGCGCAGCTCCAGACTCCCGGGGTCGGCTTTCAGCAGATTGCTCAGATAGTTGACGGCCAGCATATCGCCCAGCTTTTGCTGCGATGCCTGATGCAGCAAATCCTGCTTGTGGAAGATCATCGCCAGCGTGATCATCACCATCATGGCAAATCCCGCCAATGTCCACGAGGACATCAGCTTCGGCCGCACGCGAGCCTGCTTAGCGCGGGCAGTGAATTCGTAGCTCGTCGATGACATGGGTACGCGTGGAGAAATGGCTGATGCCGTTACGTATCGAGTCCGCCCGTATCGCCCGGTCGTCGGCGTGCACGCTACAGCGTGCCCCCATGGACAGATCGAATTGCAGTGGCACTTGTCCGCTCAAAGCCAGATTGAGTGTATTGCCGTCCGCCGTCTCGCCGGAAGACGCATGCGCGATGCGCGCATTGGCTGAAACCAAATAGGGCGCGGAAGTCGCGGCGGGCGCAAAGCGGATACTGGCTTCGCTATCGCCAAGATGCAGATATTGCCGGTTCTCGGAGCGATTGAATCCGACCACGGCACTGCCCGCTTCGATGACCGGCTGACCGAGCGACAACGGTGCGCGCAGTTCGCGCAAATTGCCATCGCCGCGCACCAGCCAACCATCGCGCGAGCGCGCCACCACCAGGTGATTGAAGTCCTGTACTTGACGCACGTAATCGGAAATATGCACCGGCGTGAGCGGCTGCGCCAGCGCCCACTTGAACACGCGATCCAAAGCTTTGAGCGAAGCGGGCTTGCTGGCGGAATAGGTATGGAAATAGATATCGACAGGCTTCAGACGATAGGGGGTGCCGGTCATCTCGAACGTTTCGATGACACGTTCGTAACCATAGAATGGGCCCTGCCAGTCATTGGTGTAGACGTTCTCGTTCTGGTTGGGGGCGTAGACCTGGAACTGCCTGTCCTTGCTGACACCCAGCGGGGCGACCAGCGTCAGCGTGGGGAAACTGCGCGTGATGGTGGTTTCCCCGCCGTTCATGCTCGCTACACCAGCCTGCGCGGCAATCCCCATTGCATCGCTGCCGACATTGCAGTCGCCTGTCCACAAAAAGACTTTCACTTTCTTGCCGGGCGGTGCCAATCTCGTTTCGATATAGTTGATCGAACCCGTTATCTCTTGCCGCAGATCGAAATCGTAATTCTTCAGCTTGAGGCGATAGCCCTCTTCGTCCGGATTGGCGACCGCTTTTCTCCACTGGAAGGGGTGCGAGAAAGAATGGCTGGCGATCTCAACGTGAGGCAAAGCGAATATCTCGCGCGCGATGCCTTCCAGCGCGGCGGACTGCGCCGGATAGAGGCCGTTCGTAGCGATCTCACCCTGAATGACAGACATCGTCATCGGCAGGGGATATTTCTTCAGTATCTGATCGAGCAACACTTCCGCGCCATATGGCGAGCCGGAGAACTCTCCCTTGTTGGCGAATCCGTCGCCATCCATGTGCACCATCAGCATGCGCCTGCCGCTTTCCGTGGTCACATCCGGCACCGGCATCTCCGGCAACTGCAGCGCACGGCGCAAGAATTCTATCGGGTTGATCACCCAGCGCAGGTTTCTGGAAGTATTCCCCGCCTTGCCGTTGTCCAACATGCTGGGCAATTCGACCAGCACGTGCGGATTGAGCGCATAGCCGCCCCAGGCGGTTAGCGCTATCGCGTCCTGCGTCTCGTTGAGTTCGTTGGCCAGTGTTAGCAATACATTTGCATCCCGCGCCCGCAAAGGGAAGAAAGCGGCGCGGTCGAGTGCCGGTTGCACTTCGAAGCCGAGCAGCGCATCGCGTTGCTCAACATGCAAGCGCATGCGCCCATTGGCTGATTTTGAATATTTCAGGCCGAATTGTTCCGCATCGACGCTCTCGAACAAGAACGCGCCATCCCCCAAGATAACGATAGGCACTCCGACTTTTCTTTGCTGCGTCAGCCAGGCACGCAATGCAGCCCCTTCCCTGCCTGTGGCCTGATCCAACCAGACGACGATCCCCGCGTAGCGCCCGGTCAGCTGTTCTGCAGGCAACGGGCGGCGCGCGTCCAGATACTCGGCGCTGTATCCCAGATAATTCAGCGGCATCGTGGCGTAGTGCTGCACGTTGGTATTGATCAGGTCGTATTCGGTATTCGCGGTGTTGTGGATCATCAGCACCTTGCGCGGCATCACTTCGATCTCGCCCACGCCGAGCATATCCAATTGGGGATTCGTCACCCACGGAACGAATCCCAGATCGCTTATCTTTGCCGCCGTTGCACGCGCCAGATCGCGCTGACCGGGCGGCACATAATCAATGGACAACACCGGCAGCCGGTATTTCTGATGAATGTGGTTCAATTGTCCCAACAACCATTCGCGATCATTCGGTGGTACCGCAACATACTCCTGTTGCGCGGCATTCCAGCGCCGGAACAGCGATTCGGCCGCCACGGCATAGACCTCCCGATGCACCTGCGGCAGGATCTCAAAGCCCCGATTGAAGATCAGTTTTGCTTGCGGGTAGCGTTTTTTCAACTCGCGGATTACCGCGACCAGCCCCGCTTCCTGTCTGCCTTTTTCCGCCTCTGCTTTAGTGTAGAGCTGGTAGGAATCGAGCGTATCCAAGAAGAATCCCCGATAGCCCGCCTCCCACAACGGCTTGATGACACGTTCAGCGAAGAACACCGGCCACGCGGGTTGCGACTGATCCAGCACGACACTGCCCCAGTCGCTGTTCTGCTCCAACTTCCAGGCAGCGGGAATCGCCTTCAGATAGGCGCGCTCGGGCGAAACTTCACCCACCGCCACATAAGCGAAGAGCGTAGTCCGGGCGTCGGCATGCAATTTGGGGTCGGGAACGTGCAGCGTTTCCACCACGACCGCATCGAAAGCATGCAGTTCGTCCCACGGCGGATTCTCCCCGTAGAACATGGCAATACTGGGTTGCGCGGCAAATG
>Ga0210030_1001621_pt1 | contig 15972 bp, 10 predicted proteins | sample CryGeymeta201523_FD_183986 | JGI IMG/M metagenome (GOLD analysis project Ga0210030, IMG submission 183986) | Groundwater microbial communities from Crystal Geyser aquifers in Utah, USA - Crystal Geyser metaG 2015-23 (SPAdes) (version 2) | ecosystem: Environmental > Aquatic > Deep subsurface >...
CGTGATTTCAACCATAAAATAAAGCAGGTTGGTTTCTGATGACCACAAAACCTTGAATTTACCCGTAAAATCATCAGGGCCTTCCCATAACTGCAACCCCGCTTCCTGTCCTAAATTCGATGGCAGGTTGTTATACGGCATCCAAATCTGGCTGATTGGTTTCCATTCAGCGTCAAGCCAGGCCTCATCGTTATTCAATCCGTCAATGACCGGAATTTGTTTCGATTCAGGAATATACAAAGTATCATTTTGCGGCACCTGGCTTTTTGCAAAAAACGCAATGAAAGAAAAAATCAATAAGACGGTAAAAAACAAATATTTTTGCATCGGTATAGTGTTTATATCTGGTGTAAAAATAGGAAAGTTGCTGAAAAAACAGCCTCTTATTTAACGCTGTATTAAATAATTATGCATATTTAATGCCGCTAAACCAGAAGTTGTGTCATCGAATACAGGGTTTTTCTAATTTCGGGCATCTCATGAAAGTAAACAACCGTAATTAATTTATTTTGAATACTAATTTTGATATTAACGAGCTAATTGTCAGGAAGTTTTCGGGTGAAACAACTCCTGAGGAAAATAAAATAATTGAAAACTGGGTAAACGAGAGTCAGGAGAACAAAGATTTTTTTAATGATTTAAACGATATCTGGCATAGCTCAGGTTCCAGTAACAGCAGCGAGGAGGAATATGATGTTGAGCAGGCTATCATTAATTTCATTCAAAGAACACATGTAGCCAAAGAGAAAGAAATTCAGAAAATTCAGATATTCCATATTTTGGGGTATGCTGCCATGTTTATTTTGGCGCTGGCTATTCCGTTTACTTACTGGATTGCCCAAAAACCTAACCCAGTGTCCGACTCAACCACCACTGTTTTTTGTGCTTTTGGCGATAAAACATCCATCATCCTCCCCGACAGTTCGAAGGTTTGGCTTAACTCGGGAAGTAAAATCACTTTCAGTAATAATTTTAAAAATGGTTCGCGCCAGCTTTACCTTGAAGGAGAAGGTTACTTTTCGGTAAAAAAAGATATTGATAACCCGTTTTTTGTAAACACCGCCAACCTCAACGTAAAAGTTCTTGGAACAGAGTTTAATTTAAAAGCCTACTCCGACGAGGAAGATGTGGCAGTTACGCTGGTAAGCGGCAGTTTGCAGGTAAAAAACGAAGAATCGGTAGAAATGATAAATCCCGGTCAAAAACTACTTTATAAAAAAGACGACCACACCATAACCGTTGAAAACCTTACCGATTTGGCCCCGGATACCGAATGGACCGATGGCCGCCTGGTTTTCAGAAATACCTCGCTTGAAGAGCTGGAGAAAAAACTGGAACGTTGGTTTGATGTTGAAATTGAGTTTGCCGATGAAACTGTGAAAGGACGCCGTTTTTCAGGCACATTGGAACGTGAAAGCATTCTCGAGGTTATCTCCTATTTCGGAATATCTCAATATGTTGATTACAATATCAAAGGAAATGTAATTACCATTTTCTCGGAAAAACCCCGCAGCAATTAAGTTAGTTAAAAATCTCTTCTGTTTAAAAACCCTGATAATTACAAATCTCCCTCACTTAAATCCAGAGAACCCATTTTTAAGGTTTTTGATTAAAAATCTTTTATAAATTTAGCCCTTTGTAAGGACAAAATTTGCACTGTTTTCCTGTGTAATAAAAAACATTTTCGGTAATGAAATTATCCTGGATTTTCGTTTTATTCATTTTTCTAACATCGGTTTCGCCTGTTTGGGCCCAGAACAACAAACTGACGTTGAATCTGAACAATATCTCATTGCAGGATTTTTTCAATACCCTTGAAAAACAGACCGGTTATCGCTTTTTTTACAATAACGATGAAGTTGATGTTTCAATGAAAATCAATGTCGATGTTAAAAACAAAACGGTGACTGAAACATTGACGCAGGTATTTGGAAGTCTCCCCTACTCTTTTCGCGAACTGGAAAACAGGTTAATTTTAATTGAATTTGGAACTGAAAAACCTATTGTTCAAAAAGAAGAACGCCATGTTTCGCAGCAACCGGACGAAATTCTGGGTAGAGTTATCGACGAAAGTAGCAATCCGCTTCCCGGTGTAACCGTTATTAATGAAAGCGGCACATCAGGTGCGATTACAGGCATTAATGGTGAATTTTCGCTTGTACTCCCGCCAAAATCAAAAGAACTAAAGTTTTCATTTATAGGAATGAGAACACAACAGGTTCCATTAGACGGAAGACGTTTTTTCAGTATTGTTTTATCTGAAGAACCAATCGGACTGGAAGAAATTATTGTTATTGGTTATGGTTCGATAAAAAAATCGGATTTAACGGGTTCTGTCGCAGTGGTTACATCAGAGGCGCTGAATAAAATGCCGGCAACCAGTTTCACCAGGGCTTTGCAGGGCAGGGCGCCGGGAGTTTTGGTGGCACAGTCGGGCAGCCCGGGCACCGAGGCACAGATTCGGGTCAGGGGTGTTGGGTCAATTAATCAGTCGTCAAATCCGATTTATGTTATCGATGGAGTTATAACAGGTAATCTTTCAAACACCGATCCTACCGATATTGAAACCATTCAGGTTTTAAAAGATGCATCAGCAACAGCTATTTATGGCGCCGATGGCGCTAATGGCGTAATTATTATTACAACGAGACGTGGTGTAAAAGGAAAACCAAAAGTTTCTTATTCCGGCTTTTTTTCGGTTAAAAAAGTGCCTGACCAGTTTGAAGTAATGAACGCCGGTGAATACAGCTCGTTCTATTCAACCATTTTAAAAGAAAATGATATTGTTGTTCCGACAGCCTATGAAGATCATTTCAGACAATGGTATTACGGGGAAGGCTGGCAACAGGGAACCAACTGGCAGGACGAGATTACCCGCACGGCTTTCGGACAAAACCACAACGCACGTATTTCGGGGGGAGGCGACGACTCGAATTACTCTGTTTCGGTTAACTATTTAAATGAAGACGGAATTTTGTTAAAATCCTCATCAGAGCGTTTAAGCCTCCGCGCCAATTCCGACTTTAACATCAGTAAAAATGTAAAGATTGGAGAAACTTTTAGCCTGGCTTTTCTCAATTCGCAAACACCAGGTACCTGGGAAGGAAATCCCTGGCAGGTGTCGCTCATTGCTTCACCATTAATGCGCATGTACAACGAAAATAATAAAGGAGGTTTTGAAGGCCCGCAGATTCCGTATGAATATGTAATGCCCGACGGGACAACAGAAATTGTAAACAACACCGGTTACAACGACAAAGTAAATCCGCGTGCACCAATTGAAATCGGAGATTTTCAAAGTTACAGCAACAATATTCTGGCAAGCATATATATTGAAGCTACATTTTTAAAATGGTTTGATTTTCGTACCATGCCATCGATCGATATCAGTTTCGGGAGATCAAAAAACTGGTTTCCCGCCTTCGATTTGGGCGTTCGAAGCCGCGGCCAGGCACAACTTACCGAAAGTTATTTTGAGGGGAAATCCTACTCCTGGGAAAATCAGTTGACATTCGGCAATAAATATGGCAACCACAATATCAGGGCAACAGCGGTACAACATATCCGAAAAATCCAAAACAATGATATCAATGCCGTTGCACAGGGGTTTCCGTATGAACAACTGAATGTAATCAGCCAGTCGTATGAAGAAGGGCGACAAGTGAGAAGTTATTATTACCCTTTTACATCAGAATCCTATTTGGGTCGTGTCAACTATGATTTCAAAAGTAAATACCTGCTTACCGCCAGTTTGCGTTACGATGGAAATTCGCGTTTTGGTCCCGAGAACAGGTGGGGCAGTTTCCCGTCGCTATCGGTTGCATGGAAAGTAAATGAAGATTTTTTAACCGGAATTGATGAGATTTCGATGCTCAAATTGCGCTTTGGATGGGGGAAAACTGGCAATTCAAATATCGGTTATTTTCAGTATCAGTCATTAATGGATGCGTTCAATCAGTTTTCGCCGGTATTTGGTATTGATCAGCGACTTGTGCCGGCGCTGAATGTATTGAATAGTTTTGGTAATCCATCAATCAAATGGGAAGCCGCCGGGATGTCGAATTTTGGATTTGATTTGAATATGTTCGACAACCGGTTACAGTTAAGCGCTGAATATTACATCAAAAATCAGGACGATTTGTTGGTTAAAATTCCCATGTCAGCCGCTTATGGCCGTATTTCCGGATCAGGAGATCCCTGGGTGAACCTGGGTGAAATACAAAACAGGGGGTTCGAGTTTACCGGAATTTATCAGAAGATGAAGGGTAAATTCAATTATAATATCTCCGCCAACTTTACTACCTACAAAAATGAAGTCAAATATATTCCCGGAGAAATTCTTTCGGGCAACAATTTAACCTCACTCGGGCATACCATTGGCAGTTTTTATGGTTATGTAGCTGAAAGAATACTTACTTCCGGCGATTTTAATGAAACAGGAAAATACCTCCATGCCAAACCAGTTACGGGTATTCCAAGCCCAGGCGATCTTAAATTTAAAGACCTGAACAACGATGGCGTTATCAATGATCTTGACCGCACAATCATCGGAAAATCGGTTCCCGATTTCATGTACAGCCTGAGCCTTGAAGCTTTTTACAGTAATTTCGATTTCTCGGTTTTTTTCTACGGGATGCAGAATTTCCAGGTGTACAACCATTTAAGAGCTTCTGTTGAAGGATTTTCTTCGCAGGATCTGGGGCACAACAAGTTAAAGGATTTTGCATTCAATTACTACACCACTGAACGGCCTTCAGAAAAATATATTCGTGCTGATATAAACAATACCAACATAAACGACCGGGCTTCAACATGGTTTCTTGAAGAAGGTTCTTTTCTGAGAATTAAAGATATTCAACTGGGTTATAAATTGCCAAAGAAGTTTCTCTCCGATATTAAACTGAACAATACCCGCATTTATTTAAACGCAACCAATATTATGACTTTTACAAGTTATTCAGGACGCGATCCTGAATCGCCAACCGTCAGCGAACCGCTTAATCCCGGAAATGACAATGGAACTTATCCTTTGCCACGGGCAATTACGATGGGTATTCAGATTGATTTATAAAACACGTAAATTATTATTATGAACATAAAACCTGTGTTAAAAATTGTTGTTTTCCTCCTTGTTTTTTTCGTATTCGCCAATCAAACCAAAAGTCAAACCATTCACAAATGGGAAGTTTATTCTATTTCTTTTCAATCGAAAAATAAAATCGCCAATCCTTACGCAGAAATTCCCGCGACAAAATCAGTTGATTTACTGGAGGTTCATTTTAAAGGAATTTACGGGGAAGCAAAAGGAAAAGAAATTAAATTGATTGGTTTCTGGAACGGAGGAAACGAATGGCGTGTCAACTTTGCAGCGCCTTTCAGCGGAAAATGGGAGTACAAATCGGTTTCGGCAGATAAAGCTTTAAATGGCAAAACAGGTAAAATTGAAGTAATCGACTGGAGCAGTGACGAATTAAAAGAAAATCCCACCCGGCACGGAGTAATTAAAGTGAAACACTCGGGCGAAAATGCAGGCCGTTATTTTCAATATGCCGATGGCGAACCCTTTTTGTGGATTGCCGATACCTGGTGGAACTGGACAAAAAGAACCATTCAGTTCGAAACTTTTCAAAAGTTGGTTGACGACAGGGCAGCAAAAGGATTTAACATCGGGCAGCTTTTTGTTCCCGGAAATGGCTGGGGGGCAGAAAGTTCGCTTCTCGACAAAACATATTCAGAATTGGATACCGACCAGATGAAAAAAGTGGAGCAAATGATTGCTTATGCCAATTCAAAAGGGATCACAGTTTGGATTCATGGTTGGTGGAGCCGGCCTGAACTAAACAAAACCATTGGCGAAGAAAAAATGCGGCGCTGGTGGCGTTATTTAGTTCACAGATTGGGCGCTTACAATGTAATCTGGGTGCTGGCCGGCGAATATAACATGCACAATAACGGGGGTTTCGGACTTGATTTCTGGAAAGAACTTGGTAAAATGGTAAAATCGGAAGACCACTATAACCGCATTGTTGGTTTGCATAATACCCCGCCATTTTGGAACGGAGGTGCTGAAGCCCCGCAATGGTCCACTGGTGAGGTTTTGCATAATGAAAGTTGGCTCGATTACAATCAAAGCCAGACGGGACATGGAAAATATGCCAATGAAATGATTCCTGTAATTATTAAAAAAGAATACCAGCGCCAACCGGCAAAACCCATTGTGATTACCGAACCGTGGTACGAATTTGTGGAAGGAAATCCTGCCGGGCAGGATATCCGGCTGGCAGCCTGGGGATCGATACTCTCGGGCGCAGCAGGCCATACTTATGGCGGAGGCCACGTTTGGCTGGGCAGTGTTCCCGAAGCGCCATCCGGCTCAGGGGGAACCTGGCCGCTGGAAGTGGGCGCTGAACTTTCTTCATTCAATTATGAAGGCGCTGTTTCAATGCAGCATGTGGCATCGTTTTTTGCGACTATCAACTGGTGGAAAATGTCTCCGCATCCCGAACTGGTTAGCGACTATCCGCAACCTTTTTGTCTCGCAATTCCGCGCAAAGAATATATCGTTTACCTGAGATATGGCGGAATGATAAACCTGAATATTGGAGAGAATGACAGTGAAAGGGAATTCAGCTTTTACTGGTACAATCCGGCAACCGGGGAATCAACGGGTAAAAAACACATTAAAGGAAACAAAACCCTGCAATTCACGGCGCCGGGGATGTACCCTGGAACGCTGAATTACAGCGATTGGGTGCTGCATGTTTATACCGATTAACTTATAAAATCTTAAATAAATGGAACAGGAAATCAAATCAGAAGGCAGATGCCTTTATTGCGATGAACTTTTATCTCAATCTGAAATTGGAAGACACCTTGCAAAACACCTCAACCTGATGGAAAAGGAGGTCAATGGTAAAAGTCATTCAAACTATTGCCATATTGAAGTTGAAGCTGGTGAAATGTTTCTTCACCTGCTGGTAAAAGGCGATGCTCCGATGAAAACCATCGACGGATTTTTACGCGATATCTGGCTCGAATGCTGCGGCCACCTGAGCGGATTTGGACATAAAAATTTCAAAATTAAAATGAAACCAACGCCGCCCGACTTCTCGATGCCAAATCCATTAGTTATGAACTTGTTGAATACGAGGTGGATGAAACCGATCTGAGTGTTACAACCCTGGCCGAAAAGATAGGCGAAAAAATTGAACAGATTTTTAAAACTCTGGTTCTCCGGGGCGACAAAACCGGTGTTTTTATTTGCGTTATTCCCGGAAATGCTGAAGTTGAACTGAAAAAGGCAGCCAAAATCTCCGGGAATAAAAACTGTGCAATGGTTCATCAGAAAGAGTTGCTGCCGTTAACGGGTTACATTCGTGGCGGATGCTCTCCATTGGGAATGAAAAAACCCTACCCGATTTTCATCCACGAAACCTGCCAGTTGTTCGATCACATTTTTGTAAGCGCCGGCCAGCGCGGGTTACAGTTCAAAATCAATCCTGAAGATTTGATAAAAGTAACCGGATCGGAGGTTTACGATTTGGTGGAATAATACAATATTGGGACACCGACTACACTTTTATCAGGGAATAAATGTGCTTTGACTACACTTTTATCAACTTATGCTATTCTGTATCTTAAATTAAAAATGAAATTCTCGAAATTCTCTCTTCCCCGGATGAAAAGAGGGAAGAACTTTTAAGAGTTTATGAATCAACATTTTCTTCTATAAAACCTTATTTCATTCTCTTAAACCTTAGTAGCCAATAGTTTAGAAAAATGAATTAACCATATTTACCTTATTTCTATGAAGATCGAATTTGACAATTTACCCAGCCGATGTATTCTTATGACTTCCAGCAGAAAATTCATCGTTATATGAAAATAGAAACACGCTATAAATAAGGTTCATAAGATATGGGCGTGTTATTTATGATGGGCTGCTAAGGTTAAAAACAATGAGAAATAAAGTTAATTCACAATTGATCTACAACTTTTCAGATCAATTCATTTTCTCGGCTATGAACGCAAATAAAAACGCCGTTCAAATCAATATCTGAACGGCGTTTTTCCTGAATATTTCAATCTACTTAAAGCAATCCTCTGTTTTTCAGCAGCGGTTCAATTCCCGGTTCTTTGCCACGGAAATTCATATACAATTTCATTGGTTCGTCGGTGTTACCACGTTCGAGCACGTTGGTACGGAATGATTTTGCAACATCCTGGTTAAAAATATCACCGGTTTCCTTAAAAGCATTAAATGCATCGGCATCAAGAACTTCTGCCCAGGTATAACTGTAGTAACCGCTTGAATATCCCCACGAAAAAGCGTGGGCAAAATAGGTTGGACGGTATCGCGGAATGATTTCCTTAATCAGCCCGATTTTTTCCATTGATTTCTTTTCAAAAGCGTTTACATTGATTTCGCCCGGTGTTGTAATGGTGTGAAAATCCATATCGAGGAAAGCGGCAGCGATAAACTCTGAAGTAACAAATCCCTGGTTAAATTTGCCGGCTTTGTCCATTTTATCAATCAGTTCCTGTGGAATCACTTCGCTGGTCTGGTAATGTTTTGCATACATTTTCAGCACTTCTGGTTCTGCTGCCCAATGCTCCATAATTTGCGACGGTAATTCCACAAAGTCGCGCGACACATTGGTTCCGGCAATACTAACATAAGTACATTGAGATAAAAGACCGTGCAAACCGTGGCCAAATTCATGGAAGAATGTTTCCACTTCGTCGTAACTCAAAAGTGCAGGTTTGTCGCCAACAGGTTTCGAGAAATTGCAGGTGAGCGAAACAACCGGACGTACATTTTTTCCATCGGCAGAGGTTTTCTGTTCCCGGTAGTTGGTCATCCAAGCACCGCCTTTTTTCGATTCGCGTGGGAAGAAGTCGAGATAAATCACACCAATATGCGAACCATCAGCATCTTTTACTTCATAAACCTGACATTCGGGATGGTAAAGCGGCATGTTCTCCAATTTTGTAAAAGTCAGTCCGTATAATTTGGTTGCCACGGCAAATGCGCCATCCCGAACATTATTCACTTCGAAATAGGGACGAAGCTGCTCTTCATCAAGTGCATATTTTTCTATTCGAACCTTTTCGGCATAATACCACCAGTCCCAACTTTCAATTTTAAAATTCTCACCTTCCCTGTCAACCATTTTCTGCATATCGGCTACTTCTTCCTTTGCACGTATAATGGCCGGATTAAAAACTTTTTGAAGCAACGCATACACATTCTCAGGTTTTTTGGCCATAGTATTATCCAGTACATAAGCCGACCAGCTTTCGTAACCCAGAATATTTGCTTTTTGCAGCCGCAGGTTTACAAATTGGTTAATAACGGCTTTGTTGTCGTTTTCGTTGTTGTTATCACCACGGTTAAACATGGCTTTGTAAATTTTTTCGCGCAGTTCGCGTTTTTCCGAATAAGTAACGAAAGGAATCCAGCTTGGCTTTTGTAGAGTAAACACCCATTTACCTTCCATTCCATCGGCTTTTGCCTGTTCGGCAGCGCCTGCAATTACATTTTCGGGCAGCCCGGCTAAATCGTCCTGATTATCAATTACCAGTTTAAAGCTATTGGTTTCTGCCAACAGGTTTTTGTCGAACTTCAGTTCAAGCAACGAAAGTTGCTCGTTTACTTTTTTGAGTTCCTCTTTTTTATCTGCCGGAAGATTGGCGCCACCCCGCACAAAATCCTTAAAAGTTTCGTCGAGTAAACGTGCCTGTTCAGGATTGAGTTGCAGGTTTTCTTTTTGGTCATGCACCGCTTTTACTTTTGCAAACAGGGATTCATTGAGAACAATTGCGTCATTGTGCTGAGAAAGTAACGGCGCTACTTCTTCGGCAATTGAATTAATTGAATCGTTGGTGTTGGCCTCCTTTATATTGAAAAAAACAACAGAAACTCTGCGGAGCAAATCGCCGCCGCGATCAAGCGCTTCAATTGTATTTGCAAAATCGGGTGTTGCAGTGTTGGCTGCAATTTTTTCAATGTCGGAGTTGTGTTGTTTCATCCCTTCCTGAAAAGCAGGCAGATAATGCGCGTTCAGAATTTTGTCAAACGGCGGAACTTCAAAAGGCGCCGTATAGGTTTCGAAAAATGGATTCATTTCCTGTTTTGTTTTTGATGATTGTTCGCATGAAAATATGATTCCTGCAACAACGGTTAAAAGAAATAGTTTTTTCACTTTATTTAAATTTTAAAATCAAGGCGCAAACTTAATCGTTTGGGTTCAAATAAATACTGATAAACACGTGGATTTTTAAAACTGAATCTGATTAAAAAGAGACTGTATTTAAAATTTCTGCGAACGCTGTCAGATTTAATTCAAAAAAGACCTTTCAGCGTCCGTAAAACCTGGAAGTGTCAATATCACCAGCGAAAACGAATTTACTGAAATCTTCGAAATGGCTCAACCAACCAATGTTTTGAATTATATTCGCTGGAATATTTTAAGAGAAAATAACAAAAATCAATATAATCCGACATGAAACCAATTTGTGCTAAACTTTTTGCACTGCTTTTTTTGTGCTTTTACTTTGTTTTAAGGTCAATGCGCAGGATCGGGTAATTTTATCGGGTGGTGACACTTTAAAATGTTTGATTTATAAAGAGAATAAGAATTTCCTTTATTTCAAACAAAACTCAAAAGGGGTTTACACTAAAGGAAAGATATCAAAGAAAGAAGTTGTCGAATGGACATATCAGGGTACGAACCCAAATCAGCTTAAAACCGACGTACAAACTTCTTCCAGTTTAATAACCGAATAGATATCAACCGAAAAAAAATAACCGAAAAAAACTGAGCATGAGAATCCATTTCGGGTGAGTATCAATTTAGGATCAGGTTTAATGGTCGGCAATACCGAAAAGGTAATTGAAGATCTTCAAAACCAAGGTATCCCGAAAGAAGATGCAGAAAAGTACGGCGATGATCTGGTAGTTGGAAATATCGGAAAATTTACCTTGAATTATCAGATTTCAAAAAATTATTGGCTTGGCATTCTTTATAATGGTTTTTACAGCAGCGCAAAATTACTAACTCGTAAAGAATATGATGGTTACAACTTTTTATATGGCGAACTGGGCCTTGTTTTTTACCGCGACGAAGTTGAAGTAATGAGGCAACAGACTTTACTTACCGGAGTTGCACTTGGGCAAAATGTTGACTTCGGGTTTAAATATTTCATAAAACCTCGTTTGGCAATTTCTTTGGATGCATTGCTGTTCAGTTCAAAATTGGGAAAAGTAACTGCAAAAACTATTTACTCGACCGAAGAAATAAATCTCAATGAAGAAGAGAACAATAATTTAAGCAGGTTCGATTTATCTTTTGGTGTGGTTTTTTATTGGTAATAAAATAACCTTATATTTTACGGCAATGAAATTTAATCAGAAAATACAAATATTTAAAAAAGTCAAACTGGGTTCATTTTCAAAATGGATAAATGCAGCTATAATATTTCTGTGAGTTATGGTGTGAAACCAGGAGCCGATCCTAACACCAACCCAGACCAACCCTTTTTGATTTGCAGTGTGGCATATTTGAATTTTGAATCGGAAAATACTTTGTCTTTTACACTAACAAATCCAGGAAGTTTCGACAATTCGTGGTATGCAAGGGATATTCCATCCTGGTTGCAACTTTCCGAAAGTTCCGGAAACATATCCGGGGGCAACCAAATCACTGTTCAATGCACAATTAACAGAGAAGGATTGCAGCCTGGAGACTATTCGCAACATATAAATATAGAATCCACAAATCCACGGTTGTCATCCGGAATACTTGTAACTATGAAGGTTACAAATGCTGATCCGGTGGTCAATCTGTCAAAAATAAAATGGATTGAAGGCAAAGTAAAAGATGCCTATTTTTGCAAAACATCCGGTTATTTGTATGTACTTACCCAGAAACCAAACCAGCTTTTATATAAACTCCCTGACAACGATTCACTTTATGCTGTGCCACTTAGCAAAACCCCAAATTGCATTGATGTTTCAAAGGATGGAAAAACTTTGGCAATTGGGTACAACCGGGCAATTGTTGATTTATTTGACGCGCAATCATTTGAAATTAAACGATTTTATGAAACTGATTGTGTACCATTTGATATTGTCATTAGTGAAAATGACTGGTGTTATATTGCTCCTGACATAGATCAATGGACGTACTTATACAGTCTGAATCTTAAAACCGGTGTAACATTTCGTGCAGGAACAAATGGAACTATTTATGAGAAAACCCTAGTAGTTAAAGCACCTGATCAGCCTTTATTATATGCGACCCGAACAGGATTAACACCCGGTGGAATACTGGTGGTAAATATTGCCAATGGAGCAGCCAAAGATACAATTCCCCTTTGGCTGGTAGAAACCGGGCCAGCAATTTGGCTGACACCAGATAGTAAAAAACTGATCGCCGCAAATAAAAAGATTTTTAAAACTCCAGATTACCTATCTCCTGCTTTTAACACGAATCTTCCAGTGGTTGGCTCTATCGATATCCCACGTAACATTATCAAATCCCTTGATTATTGCGAATCATTGAATACTTACTTTGTTGTTGGTTCAGATTATTATTGGACTGCATACAATGCTGAAACTTTATACCAATTAGATGCTGAAAGTTTTACAGCCACAAAATCAGTCAAAGTTCTGCCTTACCCGGGTTACTTATCCAACCAGAACAAACCAAGGATGGATATCCACCATGTATTTGCCAATAAACCGGGAACTAAACTGTTTGCTTTAAAAAATGTACAACATGATTTGGAAATGGGCAAATGGGCACTCGAAATTATTGATTTGCCGTTGAAATAGAATCATAGTTATCTTCATTTACATTACAGCATATAATTGTCACGTAACAATTTCACTTTGAAAATTAATTGTTGGTGAACCGATACAAGTTATATTTACAAATTAAATATCTATCCCAAAATGGATTGATGGTGTTTGTAACCATTTTTAGTAACGCTGAAAACAAAATCAAAATGAAAAACCTAATGACTTTTTTACTGGGAATACTTAGTTTCACAGCTTTTTCCCAATCGCCCGATAAATTGTGGTATAACCAACCTGCCCAACATTTCGAGGAATCGCTGGTGCTTGGCAACGGAACTGCCGGAGCCTCTGTTTTTGGCGGGGTAGAATCCGACAAAATTTATCTGAACGACATTACACTTTGGTCGGGCGGACCGGTTGACCCGTACATGGACCCGGAGGCTTACAAGAATATTCCGGCCATCCGCGAGGCGCTGGCCAACGAAGATTACCAACTTGCCGACCAGTTACAAAAGAAAATCCAGGGCAAATTCTCCGAATCGTATGCGCCTCTCGGAACCATGTACCTCAATTTTGCCAATCAGGGGAAAGCGGAAAACTATTACCGCGAACTCGATATTTCAAATGCGATTTCGAAAGTAACCTACGAAACAGGCGGCGTGAAATACACCCGTGAATATTTTATCTCGAACCCCGACCAGGTGTTTATTATTAAACTTACAGCCGACAAAAAGGGTAAACTCGATTTCGAACTTAAATTCGACAGCCAGTTAAAATACAAAATCAAAACCGGAAATACTGAAATGTCAGCCAGCGGATATGCCCCGACAGTGGCGCTGCCAGGTTATTTAGGCAATAAAGAAAATGCAGTGGTTTTCGATGAAACAAAGGGAACCCGTTTTGCTTCGATTTTCACCATAAAAAATGCAGGTGGAGAAGTGGTAAAAACCGACAGTTCGTTAATTGTTAAAGGTGCAACCGAAGCGGTTATTCTTGTTTCCATCTCCACAAGTTTTAACGGGTTCGACAAAGACCCGGTGAAACAGGGAAAAGATTACCTGGGAATTGCCGCATCGAACCTGAAAAAGGCATCAGGTAAATCTTTCGAAGCTTTGAAAAAAGCACACATTACAGATTACCAACACTTTTACAAACGGGTTGAATTGCAACTTGGTGCAACTACCGCTCCCAACCTGCCCACCAGCGAAAGGTTAAAACGCTATGGCGAAGGGAAAGAGGACAAAAATCTTGAAATCCTCTATTTTCAATACGGAAGATATTTGCTGATTGCCAGCTCGCGGACTCCCGGAGTACCGGCCAACCTGCAGGGACTGTGGAACCCTCACATTCGTCCGCCATGGAGCAGTAACTACACCATCAACATCAATGCTGAAGAAAATTACTGGGGGGCCGAAACCACCAATCTTTCAGAAATGCATAACCCGCTGCTCACTTTTGTAAACAACCTGTCGAAGACCGGCGAAGTAACAGCAAAAACATTTTTGGGAGTACAAAAAGGCTGGGCTGCCTGTCACAACTCCGATATCTGGGCCATGAGCAATCCGGTTGGCAATTTTGGTGAAGGCGACCCGGTGTGGGCCAACTGGTACATGGGCGGAACCTGGTTAAGCACCCATTTGTGGGAACATTACTCATTTACGCAGGACAAACAATGGCTGAAAGCCGAAGGATATCCTGTGCTAAAAGGCGCCGCCGAATTTTGCCTAAGCTGGCTGGTTGAAGACAAAAACGGGAAACTCATTACATCACCTTCCACTTCACCCGAATTGCGTTATATCAACGATAAAGTGTATCAAGGTGCTACATTGTATGGTGGCACTGCCGACCTGGCGATGATTCGCTCGTGTTTTGAAAATACCATCGATGCGGCCAAAGCGCTGAACACTGATGAAGCATTTGTAAAAGAACTTGAAAGTACGCTTGCCCGTTTACACCCTTACCAGGTGGGTAAAAAAGGTAATTTGCAGGAGTGGTATTATGATTGGGAAGATGCTGAACCGCAACACCGCCATCAGTCGCATTTGTTCGGATTGCACCCCGGCAACCACATTACACCACTGAAAACACCTGAACTTGCCGAAGCCTGCAGGAAAACTCTGGAAATAAAAGGCGATGAAACCACCGGCTGGTCGAAAGGCTGGCGCATTAATCTCTGGGCGCGTCTGCAGGATGGAAACCGGGCCTACAAAATGATTCGCGAGTTGCTGCGGTATGTGGAACCCGATGGCATTCGCACCAACATGAGTAACGGTGGCGGAACTTATCCGAACCTTTTTGATGCCCACCCGCCGTTCCAGATTGACGGTAACTTTGGCGGATCGGCAGCCTTTGCCGAAATTCTTGTGCAATCAGGCGAAAACGAAATAACCCTGATGCCTGCCCTTCCCGAAGTATGGAAAGAGGGTTCGGTAAAAGGACTTTGTGCCCGTGGCGGATTTGAAATTTCGATGGACTGGAAAGACGGGAAAATTACAAAAGCCAGTGTTTTAAATAAATCAGGGAATCCGTGCAAAGTGATTTATGCCGGCAAAACGTATGATTTGAAAATTGAAAAGGGGAGAACGGCTGACCTGAAATTGTAATGACTTACTTTTATTGATATGAACAGAAATATTTTTGCATTTGCATTGTTGTTTCCAGTTGTTGGCTTATCCCAAAACAGTCAGAAAACTAATCAACAAAACGATGTAACCACACCATTGCATTTAATGCAACCCGAGTACGAAACACCTTACAACATTCCGACTGCAGAGGGAATTATCAAAGTAATCGACAAAGTTTACAACTATCTCGAAGCTGTAACACCGCCTCATTTGGTTGATGCATCGGGAGCGGAACTTTCAGACTTTGCCAAAATTAACACGCAGAGGTGCGGTCATTCTTTTTCAGGCTGACTCGATAACCAATGGAAACTGCGGGCGAAACGAAGACCCGAACCACATCATGGGACACGGTTATGCTTTCAGCATTGCCAGCCGCGTGGGCGCTGATTATCCCAGGAAAAACTGCAAATTTCACAACCGTTGGAATCAGCGGCAACAAAGTAACCGACCTCGAAAAACGCAGGCAGGCTGACACGATTGATTTAAAACCCGATGTGTTAAGCATTCTTCGGGTGTGAATGATGCCAATTCAATAGTGTTTAACCG
>Ga0210030_1001637_pt1 | contig 15904 bp, 7 predicted proteins | sample CryGeymeta201523_FD_183986 | JGI IMG/M metagenome (GOLD analysis project Ga0210030, IMG submission 183986) | Groundwater microbial communities from Crystal Geyser aquifers in Utah, USA - Crystal Geyser metaG 2015-23 (SPAdes) (version 2) | ecosystem: Environmental > Aquatic > Deep subsurface >...
GTCCTTAGAATGTTTTTGATAGATTCTATTTCCTTTACCATCATAGATTTCAATAGAGCCTTCACCTTTTTCGCTTAAGCCAACGCCAACTTCATCTATTACAGGGTTAGGATAAATAATTGCTTTGATTTTAGACGCTTTAGATTTAGACTTATCATCTTTGCCGTTTTTATTTTCGTCATCGTCATCGTCATTGTCATCGTCATTATTGGCGTGGTCATCGTCATCATCATTATTGGCGTGGTCATCGTCATTATTGGCGTGGTCATCGTCATCATCATCATCATTATCAACAACAACATCTACATAAGATGAGGTACAAGTTGCCCCACAAGCGCCTAAAGTATCGCCGTGATTTTTGAGGTGTTTTTCTACGGCATTAACACTAATTTCAATAGTATGACTACCATTTCTACTGCTGTGATCAGTATCGTGGTCATCATTTCCTGATGATTCTTTGTGACAAACCAAAACTTTACCTTCGTATTTGCCGTGTTTATCGATGGCTCGGGCATCAATTACACAAACCGAAATGGTTGAAGTCGCTTGACATCCATTAGAATTGGTTACGGTTACCGTATAAATTGTGCTCAATTTAGGACTTACAGTAGGATTGGCAACACTCGCTACGAGTTCGCCAGTTGAACTTGACCACTGGTAAGTAAAGCCTGAGCCTCCAATTGTTTGGGTGCTTAGAGTCATACTTTGAGGTCCATAACCTAAGAAAATGGTATTTGTTGCTTGGGTAGCTACGGCAGTAAAGGCGTTTACACTGATGCTTGGCACATCGCCTAAAACCGTTACGGTAGCTGTGCCTGTTGACACATTGCCGTGAACATCGGTTACCGTTAAGGTAACGATATGAGTACCTTGGTCGCCACAAACAAAAGTGCTAGGCGATACGCTCATACTAGCAATGCCACAATTGTCGGTTGAACCATTGTTTACTTGGTTGGCAGTTATGGTTGCCACGCCATTGGTTAAGGTAGTTGATATATTTTGAGTAATAAGCGTTGGCGCTTCGGTATCATTTACGGTAACATTAAAGGTGCAAGAAGAAGATCCAATAGCATTAGTAGCGGTTGCTGTTACAGCAGTAGTTCCAACGGCAAAATAGCTTCCCGGAGCGATTGAATAAGTAATCACTGAGCTAGGGATTCCAACAGTTTCAGTAGCGGCGAAAGACACATTTGCGCCACAGCTACCTAAATCATTGTTAACGGTAATATCAGCAGGACAAACAATTACAGGCGCAATGCCAACAACGGTTACATTAAATGAACAGCTTGCGGTGTTACCTGAAGCATCGGTTACGGTATGGGTAACTACAGTAGTGCCAATTGGAAAAACAGAACCACTGGCCAAACCGGCAGTTAAAGCAGTGTTAGCCGAACAATTATCGGTGCCAACAGGCGCAACGTAAGTAACAATAGCTCCCGCAGCACTGGTAGCAAATACATTAATATCAGCAGGGCAACTAATTGTAGGGGCAATATTATCGATTACCGTTACGGTTGCGGTTGCACTTTCTGCGTTACCGCTTGAATCGGTTGCAGTTAGGGTAACGGTTTGAGGCGTACCTACTTCAGTACAGCTAAAATTAGATTTATCCAAACTTAAGGTAACAGGGCCCGAAGGGTCGGAAGAGCCATTGTCAATTTGTTGAGGGGTAATGCTAGCATTACCTGAGGCATCTACATAAATAGTTACGTCTTGTGTGAGGATAGTTGGAGCGTCAACATCAACTATGGTAACAATAGCAGGTGCGGTTGTTACATTGCCACTTTGGTCAGTTCCGGTTAATATTACGGTGTTGGCACCTAAATTGGCAACGGTAAAATCCATTATATCTAGGGTAAGTGTTAAGCTACAATTATCAGTACTGCCATTATCAATTTGATTTGGGGCAATACTTCCAAAGCCATCTTCATCTAATTCTAAAGTAATATTTTGGGTAATAACTGTTGGAGCGGTGTTATCGACTACCGTTACAATTGCTGGGGTGCTTGTTGAATTACCACTTGGGTCGGTTCCAGTTAATAATACCGTATTAGGCCCTAAATCAGCACAAGAAAAAGTAGTTTTATCTAGGGTAAGCATTAAGCCACAATTGTCGGAACTGCCATTGTCAACTAGAGATGTTGAGATAGAAGCGACGCCGTTAGCATCTAAGTTGACGCTAATTGGTTTGGTAATAACCGAAGGGGCGAGGTTATCTACAACGGTTACTTTTGCGGTAGCAGAAGCAGCATTGCCGTGTGTATCGGTAACTGTTAACGTAACGGTATTAGGACTTGTTGCAATATCGGCACAAGTAAAATGAGTTTTGTCTAAGACATAAGAAGCAATACCGCAAGCGTCTGTAGAACCATTGTCAACCATTTGAGGGGTAATGGTTGCATTGCCTTGGGCATCTAAATTAATTGTAATGTCTTTGGCTAAAATGCTAGGAGGTGTTACATCTTGAATTGTTACGATAGCGGTGCCCGAAGCCGTATTTCCTTTAGCATCAGCAGCTATTAAAGTAACGGTATTTGGTCCAACATTGGCACAAGAAAAATTTCCTTGGCCAGCACCAAGACTGAGCGTAACTGTACTACAATTATCGGTTGTGCCACCATCTATATCCGATGGGATAATACTTGCAGCACCACTAGCATTTAATGAAACCGTAATTGGTTTAGTGACTACGGTTGGAGGCATGGTATCGCTATTAGTTGAAATCACGACGGTGTCAGAGCTCGTTGCACCTTTGCTATCAGTTACCTCAAGTTTAATAGTGTGAATACCCGGCACTGTGTTAATTGTTGGTGCAACACCGGTTGCTAAAGTAGTCCCATTTTCTGACCACGTATAAGTCAAGGCGTCTCCGTTTATATCATTAGAGCCTGAGCCATTTAAAGTTACAGAAACTCCTCGTGAACTAGCACAATTAAATAATTGGTCAGCTCCTGCATTAGCTACGGGAGGAGTGTTGACCGTTACCGTGCGGGTTAAAGGGGCAGAAGTATTACCCGACGCATCTACAGCAGTGAAAGTTAAGGTATAATTACCAGGCACATTTGTATTTACGGTTCCTGATACCAATGAGGCTGGATTTAAATCACAATTATCTGTTACGGTTGTGCCAGCATCTGTATAAGAAGTACCAAGATTTATATTTACTGATGCACTTCCATTTAAAGTAATTGTTGGGGCGATTGTATCAGGATAATTGGTTGAAAAATCTGCTCCAAATGCAAAATTTACATAATTTTCATAAGTTAAATAATCGAACGAAATACTTGTAAAAGTACCATTCATTCTGACAATAGCATAAGCTTCTCGTCCAGTAATTTGCGTTGGAGAATTTTGTACAAATGAGGAGCCACTACCAACATGAGTTGACCATAAAACATCTACAGGCGCACTAAAATTAATAGGGACTGAAATGGAACCATTTCCAATTGATGAAAAAACCAAAACAGGATTCGTCATCGGACTCGCAAAAGTTAAAGTATTAGAACTTGGTTCAATATTTTGAATAGTAGGATTGGCATTAGGCACATTAAAAGAAGCCGGAAAGGTACTATGAGAATACACGTTGCTTGTACTTTTAACATTTACAGAAGATGTATAAGTATAACCGATGCCATTTATAGTTCCTGAAGCAGTCTTGCCATTAATTGTTGGCGCGTTTGACCAAAAGAAATTTGATTGAGTACAACCACCCGTGTTGATTGCTACGACCTGTCCATTAACATTAACTTTTGCGCCAGTTAAGTTATTTCCTGATGGGCAATCGTCAAATTGAACAATTACAAGTCTGTTAATTTCACCCGCAACTGCTAAAGAAGCATAATCGGCTGAAATAGGATTTTGTCCTAAACTTATTTGACCAATGAAGGCACCATTTGGATGAACAGAATTAAAAATATAGGCTCTTGCCCCATCATCAGCAGCAGCGAAGGCAACATTTAAACTGGAAATATTAAAATTAGCAGGTATGTTTAAAAAGGTTTCAAAATAGGTAAAATCAAGTTGAGATAAACAATAACTTAAAATGGAATTTACAGAATAATTTATTTCACCATTTGCATTTACAGGAGCTGCAACCCAATTGGGATCTGATGCGTTAGGTATGTTAGCTTGACTATAAGCCGCAGGATTTCCGTGAAAGCCTACATTATAACTAATAGCGCCTCCGCCGTTATTCATTTTCCAAGGAGAAATGGTAACTTGTGTAGTAGCTGTTTGTTGCGGCGCTTGCATATTTATTGATGTTCCGCGAAATGCTACATTCACACTAGCGATAAAATCGGCAGCAGTGGCTTTAACGATATTTGATAATTGACTATTAACTTGTAAAACATTGTAATTATGATTTTGTTCTACATTTGTGTACCTTAACATAAAAGGTAAAACTTTTGTATTTACTTCATTTGTATTTGAAGCAAATAAACAAGTGCTCACAAAAAGTATTAGAATGAGCTTGGTTAAAAGTAATTTTGTTTTCATAACAGTTGGTTTAATTTAGAAATAGTATTTTCATAGTTTATAAAAAACAAACGTACTATTAAGCAATTAGTAAACCAAAAAAATGGTGTGAATGACGTGTTTTTGTATGTGAACGGTAATTTTGGGTCAAATTTGAATGTTTATAGCAACAAAAAGCGGGTTAAAGTTTAAACTTTAACCCGCTTTTTTTAGATGAATAACCCCCCGGTTATACTACCTATTTTTTATAAATATTTACAGTATAAACTTTGCCTTTGCAAATAACCCTGGCAAAATAAGTGCCTGATTTTTTTCCTCGCATATTAATTGAGACTCCTTGTTTTAAATCTTTAGAGCCTTTTTTATAGATTCTAGTTCCTTTATTGTTATAAATTTCAACAGAACCTTCTCCTTTTTTGTTTAAACCGATAACAAAATCATCATCAACTGGATTTGGGTAAACAACCGCTTTGGTTTCTGAACCTTTAGATTTTGAATGGTGGTCTTCATCACCGGAATGATTATTATGATCATCGTCGTCATCTTTGTCTTCGCATTTGCTCTCGTGATCATCATCATCATCATCATCATCATCATCATTACCTGCGTGGCTGTTGTGGTGGTCATCATCATCATTGCAATCGCTATTGTGGTCATCATCATTATCAACAACAACATCTACATAAGAGGTAGCACAAGTTGCATCACAAGCGCCTAAAGTATCCAAATGAAGTGTTAAGTGTTGTAGAACAGCATTTACGCTAATTTCAATAGTATGAGAGCGACCGCTTTTTTGTCCCTCATTATGACAAACCAATACTTTGCCTTTATACTTGCCGTATTTATCAATAGCACGAGCATCGATTACGCAAACATAAATTGATGCTGTTGCTAAACAGCCATCGGCATTGGTTGCTATTACTGTGTAAGTAGTCGAAACTTTTGGGTTTATGGTTGGATTAGCAACGTTTGCAACAACCTCGCCTGTTGAACTTGTCCAGCTATAAATAAAACCTGTACCGCCAGTTGTTTGGGTGCTTAGAGTCATAGTTTGTGGCCCATAACCTAAAAAAATGGTATTTGGTTTTTGGGTAGTTACAGCAGTAAATGGGTTTATAACTATGGTGCTATTGCAACTAACTGGACTCTGAGTTACGGTTACATTAAACGAACAGCTTGCGGTGTTACCTGAAGCATCGGTTATGGTATGGGTAACTACAGTAGTGCCAATTGGAAAAACAGAGCCACTAGCCAAACCGGCAGTTAAAGCAGTATTAGCCGAACAATTATCAGTTCCTACTGGTGCTGTATAATTCACAATAGCACCTAATGCACTTGTGGAAGTAACTGTAATATCGGCAGGGCATGTAATTACTGGTGCAAGATTATCGACTACAGTAACTATGGTCTGAGCAATTGTTGCATTGCCAAAGGGGTCAGTTCCTGTTAAGGTAACTAAATTTTGGCCCAAATTTGCACAGGTAAAATCTGTGATATCTAAACTTAAAGTTAAGCCACAATTGTAAAAACTGCCGGCATCTATATCTGAAGGGACAATAGTAGCCAGCCCAGATTCATCTAAATAAATCGTTAAATATTTTGCAATTACCATTGGTGAGGTCAGATTTGATACAGTAACGGTAGCTTGTGCAGAAGCGGTGTTTCCACTTGCATCGGTTCCTGTTAAAGTTACAATGTTAGCACCTATATTAGCACATGTAAAATCGGTTTTATCTAAGGTTAGGTTAAAACTACAATTATCACTACTTCCACCATCTATATCTGTAGCAACAATAGTAGCAGAGCCTGTATCATCTAAATCAACTGTAAAATTTTGTGCAATAACCGTTGGTGCAATGTTATCAATTACAGTAACGGTAGCTTGTGCAGAGGCGGTGTTTCCACTTGCATCGGTTCCTGTTAAAGTTACAAAATTTGATCCTAAATTAGCGCAACTAAAAGTGGTTTTATCTAAACTTAAAGTAACAGGGTTGCAATTATCGGTTGTGCCACCGTCAATATCAAAAGTGCTAATATTTGCATTACCTAATGCATCTAAATAAACCGTTGTAGGTTTGGTTACAATTGTAGGGGCAGTTGTATCGGTATTTACAGTTATGGTTACAACGCTTTTATTGGTGCTAGAAACTCCAGCTCCATTATCTATTACAAGTGAAATGGTATGTGTGCCAGGTAAAAGTGTGATGGTTGGATTAATTCCAAATGCTATAATTGACCTTTTTTCTCTCCAAGTATAATTTACTGTATTGGTTGAGCCAGAGCCGTCTAAAGTTACTAAAGTGCCCGTTAAAGGTGCGCAATCAATTGTTTGATTTGAACCGGCATAAGCAAGTAAGCCCCTGTCTCTAATTTGCGCATTAAGATTGACTGAAAATAAGCATCCAATCAATAAAAAACTTGCTAAAAATCTTAGGTTAAGTTTTTTTGGTTCATTAATAAAGTTAAGTAAAGTTGTTTGCATAGCGCTGATTTTGGTTAAAAACATTTGATGTTAAGGGAAATAGTTAGCAAAAATACAAATAAAATTGTAATTATAAAAGTCTTAAATTAAAAATAGGTCTTTTTTATAAAAAATGGATTAGCTATTCTAAAACAAACATTTGCAAGTATTTATAATTTTTATTATCTATTTATTATCAGCTTTTATGGGTGTCAATAAAGAATTGTTTTAGCAGTGGGAGGTAATTTCTTGAAATCGGCAATTTTTGGTTGCCAATTTCTATTTCGTTTATGGTTAATGATTTGATGTGGGTTTTGTTGATAATGAAAGAGCGGTGGATTCTGATAAAGTCTTCCGATTGCATTTTTTCATTCAGATTTTCTAAGCTATTTCGGTCGATATATATTTTGTTAGAAGTGTGTATTTCAACATAATTATTATCTGCCTTCATAAAAATAATATTGTAATAAAAAACTTTTACCTGTTTAATGCCATCTTTTAACATTAAAAAATTATCTGTTTTAGGATTTCTAAACTTATCAGAAGCAATGTGAATGGCGGTGTAAACATCCATCGGTTTAAATGGTTTAATTATATAGCCGCTAGGCTTTGTTGGCAGGGCTTTTTCTATAATTGCTTTGTCAGAATGTGCGGTGATGTAAATAAAAGGAATTGCTAAATTATACTGAACATATTTTCCTATTTCTATGCCGTCATATTCGTGCTCCATACGGATATCTAACAAAATTAAATCGGGCTTTAGTTTAGTTATTAATTCTATAATTTCAGCTTTATAATGACCAATGCCAACCACTTGGTGATTAAATGACTTTACAATATCTGCCAAATGCTCGGCAATTAATATTTCATCTTCTCCAATAACGATTCTCATGACCTCCCTTTTTTATAAGCCAACTTTTAGTTTTTAATAAATTTAAGTTACAAATCGCAACCCATTTCATTTCGCCTTTCTAGGCTACAATTTTCGTGATGTTCGCATCTAAATTTAACCAGTATTTCGGTACCGCCTTCATTCTTGATTTCTAATTGCGCATTTAACTGCTTTGAAAAAATAGTTATCAAACGCAAACCGAGTGACTTATTCTCGGTATTTAAATATTTAGAATCGATGCCTATACCGTTATCTTTGATTGAATAAACAATTAATTTGGTTTTTGAATCGCAATACAAATCAATTTTTACCTCGGGTTGTTTTTGATGTTTAAAAGCGTGTTTTACGGTATTCGAAATGGCTTCGTTGGTTATCATCCCCAAAGCAATGCAATACGAAATATCAATATTGATATCTTCAATAGACTTTGTAATAACAATCTTTATTTTATCCTGATTCATCAGTTCATTAATTGAATTGATTAAATTTGATAAATAGGCTCTTAACGAAATATACGACACGTTTTCTTTGTAATAAAGTATTTCGTGAACCATAGCCATCGCGTTGATTCTGTTATAAGTTTCGGTCAATATTTTTTTCGATTTCTCACTTTCTAAAGCGTTTAATTGCATTGAAACCAAACTTGAAATTAATTGTAAATTATTTTTTACCCTGTGGTGGACTTCGTGAATCAACACATCTTTTTCTTTTATTTGGGTATTAATTTTAAGATAACTTTTTTCTAAAGCTTCCTTTTCGGATAAAATTTCTTTGGTTTTTTTATCGATGATGCCTTCAAGTTCGTGTGCTTTTTTAAGAGCCAATCGTTTTTTATACTGGTAGTAAAACAGAGCTAATCCGATAAGGATTATCCAAAATAAGATGTGATAATAGATGTTTTGATAAAAATAAGGTTTAATCTCGATAGGAATTTTAATAATATTGCTTATTCTGTTTGCCGATAGGGCGCGGATTTGAATTTCAGAATCGTATAATTCAAATTTTTGCAAATCTAAATTTGGATAATTGCCCAGGCTAATCCACAAGCTGTGATTATTTTTGTTTAAAATTTTATATTCATATTTCAACGTGTTTTCTTGCCCCCAGTTTAACGCATAAAAGTCGATAGCCAAACTTTTATTTTGAGCGACTTTAATTTTATTTTGAGTTGGCAATTTTTGCAGAATTGTTCCGTCAAGGCTTATTTTTTCTAAAAAAAGCACAGGTGTATTTAGCTGCGTTCGCTCAAAATCTTTTTGATAGACCAACACACCTCGGTTGGCACCAAAAACAATTTTATCAGAGTCATAAACTTTAGAAGCAGCAGATAGCTCCACCAAATTAATGCCGTAGTTCTTGTCAAAATTTTTAATGATTGGTTTTTGATTATCGTCAAATGACAACCTTGTTAGCCCTTCGGTTGTAGTTATCCAAAAGTTATTTTCGTTTGTTTGTGTTATCCCTAAAATATTATTTGACAAGAGTCCTTTTTTTACATTAAAGATATAGTGCTTTTCGCCGTCAATAATTTGAACGCCCTCACTTAAAGAGCCTAGCCAAAGTCTTTGTTTTTTATCTTGAAAAAGTACGTTTATGTTATTTGAGATGAGACCGTTTTTTTTGTCAACATACCGTATAGAATCCTTATTTACAATAGCCAGACCATGATTTTCAAGTGCTAGCCAAGTTTGTCCTTTTGCATCGCACAACAAAGTGGTAATGCTATTACAAGCCAATCCGTTTTTTTTATCAATCTTATAAAACACGTTATTTAGGTGATAAATTACCCCGCTTAAATTACTAGCAAACCACACCCGGTTTTCTAAATCGCGATCTATTTTATAAATTTCATTGTTTTTGCCAAAGTTGAAAAAGGTATAATTTTTTTCGGTAAAATAAACAATTCCAGCACCTAAAGTTGCCATCCAAGCCTTTCCGGGTGCTTCAAAATAAGCGTCATAAGCATGCTGAATTTTAGGGGTTTTTATATCGCCTTCGTTTAGGTAGGAATAAAATTTGGTGCCTTTTTTTGCCGTGATTTTACCGCCATTTGGCAAATACCATTCTGTTCCAGCTTGGTCAGTAACAATGTTGGCAACCCTCGAAATGGGCGTTTTGTTATTAAAGTTATTTTTGTAAAACACATTTTCATCAAACCTTAAAAATCCGGCAAATAAACTACCTAACCAAATGTTATTTTGATTGTCTATGACTATTTTATAGATATTATTATCTGTAAGGCCATCATCTTTGCCAATCAATTTCAATTTACCTTGCTTAAAATTTCCAAGACCATAGCCATAAATACTAAACCACAAACCATTATCATTTACCGCAAAAGAATAAGTGGCATAAGACAAGGGTTTAAAAGCTTCGTAAGTGTATAATTTACCCTTAACATATTTTGTTAGACCCGCGCCAAAAGCACCTATCCAAATGGCTCCTTCAAATTCAATAAAAGGTTTTACATTAGCTCCAAACTTATTTTTATTTAGAAAATAGTGATTAAAATGGGTTCCATCAAAAGTGCTAAATCCCTTGCCATTGTTCATTCCAAACCAAAACATGCGGTCAGAACTTTGATAAACGGTTGAAACGTCATTATCTGACAAGCCCGATTTTGAATTATAGATTTCAACTGAATCCTTTTGGTATTTTAAGGCGCCCTTGTTGTAAGTTGTCAACCAAATAGCATGGTCTAAATCTTCATAAGTTGAAGCATATTGCACCTCATTATTAGGGTGTTTTAAGGTGAAAATACTGTCATTTTTTATGTAGCAAATTCCTTTTTTGGTGGCAATCCACAGTCTGTTTTGTGAATCGGAATAGAGTTGTTCTATATTTTTTGAAGGCGCTCCCGAGCCTTCATCAATTATTTTAAAAGTATAACCGTTATAAATGGCAACGCCATCATTTTCCGATCCCATCCAAATAAGGTTTTGAGCATCTTTTTTAATATCGGTAATGGCATTCGAAAACGCGCCATGTGCCTTGTCTAAATACTTGATATTATAGTTTGAATTATCCCTGTATAACAAGGGCGGTGCATTGATAATTTTTGAATAGATTAATTTTTTACCGACAAATTCAAAACGCTCTTTTTTTGGTTTTTCAACAGATGATACAGCTGTAATTATGGGCTCTATGGTTACTAATGTTGGCTGTGGTTGTTGTGTATCAACATCAATAGGCGTAATTATAGTTTTTTTAACCTTTAAACTAGCGCTTAGTTTTTGTGGCGGTATAAGCAGTGCCATTTTGTGAAAAGTCAAAGCAGCAGAGTCTTTAAAATACGATAAATCTTGCGCTGATATTACAGTGCTTGCGCTTATCATTACCAAAATTAAGAGTGCCTTTTTCAAAGAAATTAGTTCTAAAAAAACAAATGTATTAATTAATCATTAATCACAATGAAATATAGTGTGAATGACATGATTTTGTATGTGAACGGTAATTTTTAACATTTTTGCATCGCTTTTTACCTATATTTGTGAGTACAACACAACATCCTATTTATAGTTATGAATCTATTTTTAACACCCAAACTCGAAGTAATCCTTCCCAAAATCAAAGCGCTAGTTGAACAACAAATTATCCCACTTGAACGCGATTTTTTGCATCAAAATTTTAGCAAAATCAAGCCAAAACTAGACACCATTAGACAATTGGTTAAAAAGGAGGGACTCTGGAATCCGCATTTAAGTACCCACCACGGCGGTTTGGGATTGAGCTTAGCAGAATTTGGTCAAATTAGTGAGCTTTTAGGGCATTCGCCGTATGGCCATTATTGCTTTAACTGCAATGCTCCCGATATTGGCAACCAAGAATTACTCTTACAAAACGCTTCTGATGACCTCAAAAATGAATTTTTGAAACCCCTACTTCAAGGCGCTATTCGCAGCTGCTTTTCGATGACCGAACCCGAATTTGCAGGTTCAAATCCCACCGAAATGGCTACAACAGCAGTTAAAGAAGGCGATTTTTATATCATCAACGGGCATAAATGGTTTACCTCCTCAGCCGATGGCGCAAGTTTTGCAGTGGTTATGGCAAACACCAATCCCGATGCTAAAAACAAATACCAACGCGCCAGTATGATTGTGGTGCCAACAAATAACAAGGGTTTTGAACTGGTGTGCAACATCCCGGTAATGGGCGAAAGCAATGACGATTATTTTAGTCACGGTGAAGTGCGCTATACCAACTGTAAAGTTCCACTTAAAAACCTTATCGGAATAGAAGGTGCTGGTTTTAGTTTAGCGCAGCAACGCCTAGGACCCGGCCGCATTCATCACTGCATGAGGTGGATTGGCATTTGCGAACGCGCATTCGATTTAATGTGCCAGCAAGCTGTAACACGCGATTTAGGAAATGGCATCAAACTCGGACAAAAACAAAGCATTCAGAATTTTATAGCCGAATCACGCGCCGAAATTAATGCCGCCCGATTTATGGTTTTGCATACCGCATCAAAAATTGATAAAGAAGGTGCTAAAGCCGCCCGCATTGAAATCTCAACCATTAAATTTTTTGTCGCCAACGTGCTGCAACGCGTGTTAGACCGTGCCATTCAAACGCACGGCGCACTTGGCATTACCGATTATACAGTCTTGGCATTTTGGTACCGTCATGAACGTGCTGCCCGAATTTACGACGGACCGGACGAAGTTCATAAATCGGCCTTGGCGCGTCAAATTTTAAAACATTACGGACTAGAAATCAAAGAGCTATGAGCGAAACTGTGTTAGACCAAGCCGGCAATGTGCGCCCCGAAGAAGCTTTAGATATAAAAACCTTGTCGGATTATTTATCGGCAAGCCTACCAAATTTTGAAGGCATTACAGAGCTTAGGCAATTTCCGGGAGGCTATTCAAATCTGACTTACCTTATCAAAACGCCACATCGGGAATTTGTGTTGCGCAAACCGCCAAGAGGGGCAAAAATTAAATCGGCACACGATATGAAACGAGAATATCACGTGCTCACCTTGCTGCAACCCGTTTATAAAAAAATGCCAAGTCCTTTTGTTTATTGTGAAGATGAATCCGTTATTGGCGCACCTTTTTTTGTAATGGAGCGCGTAAGTGGCATCATTTTACGCCACACACCTCCAAAAAATTTGCACCTAAATGCCGATGCTTTTAAAAGGCTTTCTACAAATTGTTTGCTAAATCTGGTCGATTTACACAATTTAGAACTTCAAAAGTCTCAGTTAATCACTTTAGGAAATCCCGATGGTTATGTTGCACGTCAGGTGAGTGGCTGGATTGAACGCTATTTTAAAGCCGAAACAGACTCCATTATGGGGATGAACACTGCCGCCGAATGGTTGCAAAGCAACCAGCCAAAAACTTCTGCAACGGCTTTTATCCACAACGATTATAAATACGACAACTTGGTTTTAGATGAAAATACACTCGAAATAAAAGCCGTTTTAGATTGGGAAATGGCAACCATTGGCGATCCATTGATGGATTTAGGCACTACATTAGCTTATTGGGTTGAGGCGCAAGACCATCCAGCACTTCGCGCTTTTAACCTCACTTGGGTAAAGGGAAATTTAACCCGCGAGCAATTTATACAAACTTATGCTAAATTAAGAGCGGTAGATGTTGATGCTATCTTATTCTATTATGTGTTTGGCTGTTTCAAAATTGGCGTCATTGGGCAACAAATTTATGCCCGCTATCAAAAAGGATTTACCAAAGATGCCCGTTTTGCCAATCTTATTTATGTGGTTAAAGCCTGTGCCGATAACGCTCAAAAGGCCATTAAAGATAAGAGAATATAAAATAAGTTCATAGCCTTTGGAGTTCATAAAACAAATCATAAATCACAAAAAAAGCTAACTAAAAAATACAAAAAATGAAAGCAATCCGAATTTACAAAACTGGTGGCCATGAGGTCTTAAAACTGGAAACCTTACCCGATTTAATTTGTCAGCCCGATGAGGTGTTGGTAAGCATAAAAAGCGCTTCGGTTAATTATTCCGATGTACTCATCCGAAAAGGCGATTATCCTTATATGCCCCAATTTCCTGCTATTTTAGGTAATGAAGCGGCTGGAATTATTACCGAAACGGGTTCAAAAATTAAACATTTAAAAGTCGGTCAACGCGTCATCGTTTTTGGAAAACCGAGCTACGCTACTCAAGTTGCTGTAACCGAAGCGGGAATTATCCCCATTCCCGATGCCGTTGATTTTGACGAGGCGGCAGCGCTTCCAATAATTTATCTCACGGCTTATCACATGTTGCACACAGTTAGGCGTGTTAGAGCTGGCGAAACCATTTTGGTTCATGCGGCCGCTGGTGGCGTGGGAACAGCATTAATTCAGCTTGCAAAATTGGCGGATATTCACCTTATCGGATTGACGAGCGATGATAAAAAAGCAGCCATTATTTCTAAAATGGGCTATGAACAAGTGATTAATTATAAAACAGAAGATGTCGTGGCGCGCGTCAACCAAATTACTGGAAACAAAGGTGTTGATTTAATTATCGATTGTGTCGGCGGCTCGCGCTTTGACGATAATTTTAAAATGCTCGCTACCTTAGGTCACATTATTTGGTATGGCATTGTTGACGGACAGCCTACAACCGATTTTAAAAAAGCTTTGGGAAGTAAGCCTCACAAATGCCATTCGGTTAGCATGTTCCATTTATACGGCATTTTAAGTCAGCCGGCTTTAATGATGGACTCCTTTAAAACGCTTATTGGCTATTTGGTAAAAGGACAAATAAAACCGGTTATTCATGCCCGATTGCCTTTAGCAGATGCCGCCAAAGCCCACGCCATACTTGAAAATAAAGAAAACATAGGAAAAGTAATTTTAAAACCATAAACGATGAAAACTATAAAAGACATTAAAAATATTCTCATTTTAGGAAGTGGCACCTTAGGTTTACGCATCGGTTTAGCTTGTGCTTTAAACAATTATAAGGTCATTATTTACGACATCCATGCCAAAGCCTTTGAGTCGGCTAAAAATAGTCAAACCAATTTGCTCAAAATTTTGGTCAAAGCTGGTACTTATTCGCAACAGCAAGCCGATACCGCACTTCAAAATATCCAATTTACAACCGATGCCAAGTTGGCTGTTAAAAATGCCGACTTGGTAAGCGAATCGGTAACCGAAAATTTGGATATTAAAAAGCAAGTCTGGCTTCAATTTGGAGCGCTATGCCCCGAAAAAACACTGTTTACCACCAATACATCCTCTTTATTACCTTCGCTTTACGCCGAAGAAACCGGCAGACCTGAACGTTTTTGCGCCCTTCATTTTCACGATGTATTTTATGCTAATGTGGTTGACATTATGCCCAATCCTAAAACTGAACCCTGGATGCTTGCCCTGTTAATTGATTTTGGTAAAAGTATTCAGCAAACCCCAGTAGTAGTTCAAAAAGAGTCGCCTGCCTACCTTTTTAACGCGATGTTGATTGCTTTAATAGGCGCTGCTGGCGCTTTGGTAACCTATAACGTTGCCAGTATTGAAGATGTTGACCGCTCGTGGATGGGGAATTTTAAAATGCCACGCGGACCGTTTGGTATTATTGATGAAATTGGTTTAGACACCGCTTGGCATGTAACAAATCCTAAAACAGATGAAAAGAGTCAACGCTTTGCCAAACTTTTAAAAACGTATATAGACCAAGGAAAATTAGGGCGAAAAACAGGCGAGGGTTTTTATAAATACCCAAATCCACGATTTATGGAAGCTGACTTCATCTAAAATGAAAGTTGAGAATTGAGTTGAATGTTAAAAGGTTATGCAATGAAAATAGGTTGAGAAACGTGCTTATTATTTTAAGATTAAAGAAATTGATTTTTTAACTGGTGGTTTAAAAATTACAAGCCAAAAAGATTGGTAAGAAACAAACCACAAAGAGCACAGAGAAAAAAAATTGGAAAATTAAAAGATTCGAAAAATGGTTTTAAAGTAACGCAAAGGATATTTGAGTGCTTTTGCCGGTATCAAATTTGGTCAATGTTATTTGACCTAGGCAATTGGCACAGGCAACACAAGCTAAGAGGTTTTATCTTTTACATAAGCGCTCCAACCCGAATAATGCT
>Ga0210030_1001666_pt1 | contig 15756 bp, 16 predicted proteins | sample CryGeymeta201523_FD_183986 | JGI IMG/M metagenome (GOLD analysis project Ga0210030, IMG submission 183986) | Groundwater microbial communities from Crystal Geyser aquifers in Utah, USA - Crystal Geyser metaG 2015-23 (SPAdes) (version 2) | ecosystem: Environmental > Aquatic > Deep subsurface >...
GAGACCAGTCAGTGGGGTAGAGTATCTTCTTAAACATATTTATGCAGTATTGTTCGACTGTCTCACCCGCTATTTCTTTCAGAACATGGTATTTTGCCACCAGAACCGGGAGCGCTGATTTTCTTAGGGTCTACGACAAAAATATAGGTAATGTTGACAGAAGTTTTTATTTACCTTATAATCTGAATGCTATAAAGCAATCAGATTATAAGGAGGAACACATGGAAGAGATACTTGAGAGTTTAGAGCATAAAAGGAAATCTCTGTATAAAAAGCTTGAAAAAATGGGGGACTTCAGGCGGGGGCTGATATCAGTGAATTACCGCAGGTGCGGGAAAAAGAATTGTATTTGTGCAAAGGAAGGACATCCCGGGCATGGGCCTCAATATCTATGGAATGCAACGATTAAAAGAAAAAGCCATGCAAAGAATCTAAAATTAGGAACCGAACTACAGAAATATACGAAAGAGACAGATAATTATCGTAGCTTTATAAAACTTTGTAACGAAATAGTTCAAGTGAATGAACGTATCTGTGATTTACGGCCAGTTCCTGAGATAGATGATACAAATGAATTGAAAGAACTTAAAAAAAAGTTACAGAGGCAGTTCATGAAGAAATACAGAAAGAGGGTGACCGAATAGTGACATTATTCTATAAAGCTCAGGGCAACGATGAGCATATAGACTTGGAGTCCCTTGAAATGTGTATTCGGTCATCCATGCATCATATTGGCAGCATTATGCTGGAGCAATTGCTTAACGCCGATGAAGGTGGTTACAAAAGCAGGAGCATACCATGCAATAAAGGACATAAATGTGAGTTTATAGCTTATCGGGATAAAGAATTGCTTACTGTTTTGGGACATGTAAAGGTAAATCGGGCTTATTACTATGACAAAAAATGCAATAGCGGATTTTGTCCTAAAGATAAGAGGCTTGATATAGAGGGGACATCCTTCAGCCCCGGCGTAAGAAGAATGATGGGTAAGGTTGGAGCATATAGACCTTTTGGTTTGGGGCATGAGGATATGAAAGAAATGGCGGGTATTTCTTACCGGCCATAAAATATTCATTGCACGCTTCGGTCGTAACAGTAAAACCTCCGGGGACAGGAATCTTCAGGTTCGTCATTTCCGCAAGTCCGGCACCCTTTCCACCGAGAAGGTCTTTCATGTCCCCCTTGCCGTCAGCCTTTCCGCCACCGAAAAAGTAAACATACTTTTTGACTGCTTTCTTCGTCATTAAATTGTCCTCCTCATAATCATTTATAAAATTATTAACCTGATGACATTAGCCGTATTCCTTGAATTCCGCTTATATATGACTTGATCAAGTCGATCTCACCGATTATTTACCAGTAGGAGTTATCAGTCCTGATTAAGCAGGACATTTAAAAGAACGAACCCCATCGTTCTAAAGATTTTGCTTATAATTTTATGAAGTAACCTTTTGCTATATTTGAATCAGTGTTTCCTTTCGTTATATTTTTGCTCTTTCAGCAAAGTTACAAAAGCGCCTGAATGATAAGTACGATAACCAGGCTAATCAGAACGTAGGCTGCATAGATGTTCACGCTCCCAGAGTGCATTCGTCCAAGCAATGTAGCCATTGATTGAATCCATTTAACAATAGGCTGAAAAACTGAACGGTCCACGATATGAACTTCTTTACGTTCATTGTTGATAGCCGTACGGAAATGTTCAGCAATAGTCTCTTTCCTTTCATCAAGCATTGAAGGGCGAAAGATCGCCTCAAAGATAACGCGTACAGGATTTGAGAACCCTGTAGCAGTATAAGTCATCTCGGGCATTAACCGACGTACTCCTCCATCCCAGACGGGTTTTCTTGTCACCATCCTTGCTTTTGTCAGTACCCGAATCAGAATGAAGACCCCTGTCAAGAGCAATACCAGCACAACCAGAGTATATGAGGTTGACATAGCAAAGACCACAGGATTCCTCTCTGTACCCCTATGCAAGACAACCAACCCCCTACCGGGAATAACATTACGACCGGTCTGCGCTCCAAGGTCATGGAACTCAGATACAAAGGCGTCGCTAAACTTTGGATCACTTTTGGCAACAGTAAAGAACGGTGGCACTAGTTCATCCACGACACTCTCCTGTGTCAGAGGGGTTATAGTATGATCCAGAACAGGAATTATATAAGTCGGGAGAATTCCAAAAAGAAGACAAGAGACAGCAAGCACCCCCATCGGAATCATCATGGAACGTCTCACCTCAATAGCCTTTTCAGCTTGTTTTGTTCTGGCGATTCCTAAAAAACTCATCGCAAAGGCCTTGACAAAACACGTGACAGCCAATGCAGCCGTTAGCGCTAACGCCGCACCGCAGAGGGCAAATACAATTTTAACTGCCTTTGATTGAAGTGCCGCACTCTGAAGCATCGTTTGCAGTGTCAGCCATTCACTCACAAAGCCGTTAAATGGCGGTAGGGCAGCAATAGATAGAGCACCTATAAGAAAGAAAAGCCCTGTCCATGGCATAACTTTCATCAAACCCCCGAGACGATCCATATTTCTGTCACCTACACTTGAATCCACCGCCCCTGCACCCAGAAAAAGGAGGGCTTTATATAGGGAGTGATTAGTCATATGATACAATGCTGTAATAAAGGCAATACCTGCTAAAACAGGATATCCAGAAACAGTAAATACAAATCCCGCACCAATACCAGCAGTAATGATCCCCATGTTTTCAATAGAACTATGGGCGAGCATCACTTTCATGTCATTCCTTATTGTGGCATAGAGAATACCGACAAGGGCAGAAACAGTCCCGACAAACAGGGTGATCAGACCCATCCCAATCTGAGTGACCGGAAGAATATCTGCATTGATCCGAAGGATGCCGTATATCCCGAGATTAAGTATCACCCCGGATAGGAGGGCTGATACGTTGCTGGGTGCTGCGGGATGGGCTTTAGGAAGCCATATGCTGTTAGGGACAAGACCAGCCTTGACACTGAAGCCAAAGAAAGAGAGTAAAAATATCGCCCAACGACTACTGTCTCCAAGTCCTGCGGACACTGATTTTAATGAAGCAAAATCAAGACCTCCTGACCCATTTGCCAGAAGAAGGAACGCAAAAGCTGCCATTATTGTTCCCGCTTCGCTCATGGCCAGCATCAGGTAACCTGACGATGTATTCTCATCTTTCTCATGCTCATAATTCACGAGTAAATAGGAAAGGATCGACATAATTTCCCATGTGAGCAAGAATGAAAAAATGTCATTTGCAATTAGAAGAAGGACGATGGATGCAAAGAGGAGATGATAAAAGACACTGAACGTCTTCAGGTTGTATCGGCTAAAATACTTTTTCATATACTCTGCTGAGAAGATCGAAACGGGCAAAAACACCAACCCGGTTATGAAAACGAAAAGGGCAGAAAGACGATCCATCTGAAGAACCATTGTTCCTAAAAAAGGCAATGTCCAGAGTTCAATTTGAAAAGGAAGACCATAAAGAAGAACATTTCCACTTGACCATAAAACTGAAATCGCTGCTATAGAGGATATCCAGGCCAGAAGCAGGGGATTCCTGCGCTCAGGAAGAAAAACGGATAGAACGACACCTAAACTGCATAGTATTAGAAAAAGAATAAAAAAATCGCCCGGGCTAATCATGAGGTCTTTCTCCTTCAGTGGACTTCGGGGATGTAAGTGAAGCCGAAGGCTTCCGTGAAACCACTAAAAGTAATCCATGAATGATAGATAGCGGTGGCGGAGGGCACCCTGGCACCACAATATCCGCAGGAATTAAATTTGATATGCCTCCCTCAGACGCAAAGCTTGGACCAAAGATACCACCTGAAATGGCGCATGTACCGATTGCTATGACTCGCTTGGGTGCAGGCATTGCATCATAGGCCTTCTCGATCGGAAGGCGCATGTGGTCTGTAACTGGACCGGCCACCAAAAGTACATCAGCCTCCCTGGGTGTTGGAGTTATAAAAAAACCAAGACGATGAATATTATAGTAGGGCTTGTTTATCTGTTCGATCTCACTTATACAGGCTCCACAGGCACCGCCATCTACAAATCTGATATGGAGGGAGTGGTCAAAAGCCTTCCCCAACATACGAGACGCATCATCAATCTCTTTTATAGATACTGCCCATTCATATCCCTTATCCCAATCAACCGGGTTATGTATCCCCCGCAGGCATCGAAAACAGTGAATACAGCGCCTGTAGTCCACCGAGATCATATCTTTTATATGGTTAAGCGCTTGTGTCGGACATCGAGAAACCACTTGAGCTTCATCACCCATAGTTTGCTTCCCTTGTGGTAATCCCGGTGATATCCCGGGAGATGTTTCCTCCTTGTCCGGGTACAATGTTGTCTTAATCCCTGTTTTAAGTCCCTTTAAAACCCATTTATTCATATTATCTTCCTCCTACCGATAACATTCTGCATTTGATAAGCCGAAAGTGGCCATTATGATTGGAAAATCCTGAAAGGCAAAATCTTCTGCTGCCAGATGAAAACCGTGCCAGTTGGTAAAAGAGGGCGTTGTTAAACGATAGCGGGCTACCTTACCATCTTCACCTAACCTCACCCAGTGAAATGCAGCACCACGTGGAGCTTCTACCCATCCGAGTGACGATCCATGAACTATTGGAAATACAGGTGAGACGACAGGTCCTGAAGGAAGAGAAAAGGCTACCTGATTAATAATTTGTGCGGACTGCTCTGCTTCGCTAAAGAGAACCCTGAGACGGGCATAACCGTCACCTTCTTGCTCACATGGCACAATAAAATCAACCTTTTCATACCCGGAATAAGGCAGCACTTTTCGAAGATCCCTGATCATATTCGATGCGCGGGCAATAGGGCCGACCAGTCCGTAAGAGACTGCCTGTTCTCTGGAAATGGTTCCAACTTCTTCCAGACGATCGAGAAAACTACTGGAGAAACAAAGCATCTCCTTTAATTCACTTAATTTTTGGAGAACGTCATTGATGGTTGCAGCAAGATTTTTGAGTATGTCGTTGTCGAAATCGATCGATAACCCACCCGGAATGTTCAAGCCAAAGAGGTAGCGGTGTCCAGTCAATGCACAAGAGAGCCGAAGAAGTTCTTCTTCAAGAATACTTGCCTGGCTTGTTGGCACTGCCATAGCTGTAGAGCTGCAGATGCCTGCTATGGCAGCGATATGATGTCGAAAACGCTCCAACTCAGCCATAAGTATGCGCAAGGACTTTGCACGCTCAGGGACTTCAACACCCGCAATATCTTCCACAGCCTGACAAAAAGCAAGTGAGTGGGCAAACGCAGAGGTTCCTGAAAAACGCTCAGCCAAAAGAATGACGTGTTCAACAGATTTCCGCTCTGCAATCTTTTCTACACCTCGATATTTATAAAAAAGTCGCGGGATGGTTCTGATAACATCTTCTCCTACTGTCTCAAGGAGAAAATGGGCAGACTCAGCGAAATCAGAATAAACCGGACCTATTGGCATCATAAAAGCACCAGGGGTCTGAACAATCCTCACAGGTTTCCACTCCGGGTCTACTTCCCGATGGACATAAGGCTTCAAAGAATCAAATTCAGTCCGCATTGGGTTAACTCCCTCGGGCCATTCTTCATGGAGTATGAAGTCACCCAAACGAGGATGTTCTTCGAATGCGAGACCAAAAAGGTCTTCTGCCTCTCTTTCGTGCCAGTCAGCAGCATGTATTACATTACTGATGCTGGGAACAATCTTCTCTGTCTTAGATAGTTGACAAAGGATATGAACTTGTCCTCTCTCTAAAGCTCCATAAAAAATATATCTGAGTAACCACTTCTCAGGTTGATCTTCAACTACCAAACTGGCAAATCTATATCTCAATTCAGAAAAAAGCCAGTTACAAACCTCTACCAAGACATCTGTGTTGCATTCTATGAGACAAATAAATTTTTCTGGATAAAGACTTACCCGAACCTTGCTGTGCCAGCGGGAGGCAATAGTTTCAGGTAAATTTATCAGCTTTACTGTTTTGTTCAAAGGTTCTTCCATGGGTTATCACCTCCCTAAAGAAGCTGCTGCCTGACGGAGAAGTTCTTGAAGAGGTCTTGGTACATAGAAGCCGAGTAAAATTACAGGTACAGCAGCCACGACCAACGCAAAAATATTTGTCACTGATAAGTTTGTTTTCTCAGAATATTCTGTTGGTTTTCCAAATACCATACGATTAATTGGAAACAGAATGCCGCAAAAAGCAATTATTATGAACAAGGCAAGAAGTCCGGTAGTAATGTACTGACCATTTACGAGTCCTGATTTGAGTATCATAATCTCACTTAAAAAAACAGCAAATGGCGGAGCGCCAGCAATAGCAAGCCCCCCAGTAATGAGCGCAATAGCTGCTACTGGTGAGGTGCGAATGAGACCTCGCACCGAAGCAATATCCTGTCTTCCGACAAAAAGAAGCGCAATTCCTGCTGCAAAGAAACAGAAAGACTTTGTGATGGCATGACTCACAATCTGGAGGGTGGCGCCATAATGAGACCCGTAACCACCCAGCCCGGCAGCAACCATGATAATTCCCATATGTTCTATAGTAGAGAAGGCGAACAGGCGTTTGTAATCTTTTACCTGAATTATCAAAAAGGCAGCTACGCCGACTGAAATTATGCCAAAGACTATGAGCCACGTCTCGGCTCCGATAGATGGGTGTATTTTCAAAACTGGCAATAACCTCAGAATGGCATAGAGGACTGTTGTAGTCTCAACACCGGAAAGAAGCGCACAAACAGGAGACGGAGCCTGGCTGTGGGCATCAGGAAGCCACGTATGTAAAGGCACGAGTCCTACCTTGGTACCAAAACCAATCAGGACAAAAACAAAGGCTGTCTTAAGAAGTGCCGGAGGAATATTTGGTGAAGCAACAATCAGTCCTGCCCAAGTGAATTTTTCATGACCGGGAATGCTCGTCCCCCAGTAAAGAATAAATATGCCAAGGAGTGCAAATGCTGCACCCATACAGGTAAGCACGATATATTTCCAAGAGGCTTCCAGAGCTTCAGGAGTATTTTTGAAGCTCACCAGGAAGACCGACATCAGTGTGGTTAGTTCAACTGCAATCCAGACGAGGGCCACCTGAGAAATAATAGGCACTGCCAACATTGAAAGGAGAAAGAGGTTGTATTGAGCATAATAATGTCGTATTTTTCTTTGATTTTTCTCTTCAACATTTTTTTCAATGTATCCCATCGAAAATATAGCGGCAGTGAATCCTACAAAGGCTACCAGTAATAAAACCAGTGCCCCTAAACTATCGCAAGAAATCCAGTTTTTAACTGCTACAACTTCCATCCCATCGGCTGCACTAAAAGCTATGTTTAATGAAAGGATAAATACGACTAATGTTCCAAGGATTGTTACTAACGAAGCAAATTTCCTATGAGCAGGGATCAAAGACAGGCCAGCTAATAGCGCAGGGATTATAATAATATAGATCAGTTCCATCGATGCTCACTCCTCCCTTAAAGAGGTCAGTCTTCCGACCTCTGTTGTCCCGATTCTTTCATGGATTCTTCTGGTTAAAATGCCCATAACAAGAACAATGATTAATACATCAAAGGCTGCTGCCAGCTCTGCAATAAGGGGAAGGTCCGGGGCGATTGAAATGCCAGCAAAGAAGGCGCCGTTCTCCATCGACAGAATCCCGATGACCTGGGGCACTGCTTCCCTTCTTACTATCACCACATAACCTCCGAGAAGGAGGCCGGCTACACCAATAGGCAGATTGAGCTTCACGAAAATTTCGTCAGTAACATTTGAAAGGGGACTCGAAATAAAATAGGCAAAAATCACAAGTGCCACTGCAATAAGCAGCGATGTAGGTATATTTAATACCTGAGAAATCTCTCGACGAGCATAAACTTCCTTGCTGATTATTCGTTTAAGAAGATAGGGAATCAAGATTGTTTTAATCACAACGGTAATCCCGGCCACAACAAAGAGATGGATTGAGGAATGTTGATAACCTAAAACAAATGCTGAAGCTGCGAGAAGAATCGATTGGAAGACAAATATATTTAAAGATGCGAGTACCTGGCGCATAGCTATAATTCCGAATGCAGTAAGGATAAACAATCCCCCAGTCAGTGCATCTATTTTAGTAAGAACTGAAAACACCACATTGTAATCTTGCATATTTTCCTCCTACATCTCTAAGAGTCGCGTGATCATAGCTGTTATTGAAGTTACGAAGGCAGCTCCAAGAAACTCGGTAATCCGGAAAAGCCTCAGCTTAGCAAGCGACGACTCGATGACTACCAGAATAAGGACGAAAACAAATACCTTGAGCAGGATAAAAGGTATCGCTAAAAGTACTTCCAAGAATGTCTCTCCTTGAGCCAGCCCCCATGGAGTTACAAGGACATTTAAAAATATGCATAACAGGACAAAGAACTTCATAGACCCCCCCCATTTCATGAGAGCTGCAGCCTTTCCAGAGTATTCCAGCCCTTTAGATTCATCGATCATCGCCAATTCAAAGTGCCCTGATGGATTGTCAACAGGAATGCGCCCTGTTTCTGCAATGATGAGCATTAGGAAAGCGAGCATCAAAAGAATGTGTGAAGGTTCGAAGAAGTTTGACAGCGGTGTCACCCAGTGCTTCTGTACAATATAGGGAATGGTCGAACCTGCAACGAAGGAAACGGTGAAGAAAACTATCATGAAAACAGGTCCAGCAAGAAAACCCACCATACGGGTGCGACTGGCCCCCATCGCGCCATAAGGATTTCCAGTATCTATTGCAGCAAGCGTTGCAAAAAACCGCCTAGTGCGAGAATAAACCCGCCACCCAACATGTCACCCATAAAAGCGAAAAAAAGTGGATATCCTGTAAGAACTGGAATAAGAAGCGCCACAAAGATTGGTGTTATAAAAACAACATAAGGGGTGATCCGAAATATCCAGGAGCTATGCTCTGATATAACTTCATCTTTATGGAAAAGTTTCCAGATATCCAGGTATGGTTGAAAGATGCTCGGCCCTCGCTTGGACTGTATATTTTCTTTAAGACGGTTAAGTAACCCTTTTATAAGAGGAGCGAAGGCCATTACCACCAAGACCTGAATTACATTAAAGATGATTTTATTCGCCATAGATCACCTCCTTTAAACATGTGACCCTGCTATTTTTATTTTGGTAGATAGGATCTGGATACTAAAAACCCCTACCAAAATTTATTTCATTCCAGTAGGGGTTATCAGTCTACTAAGGACGGTTATTGACGAACCCCATCGCCTTTGTTAAATTACCGTTAAATTACCAAACAATCTGTTATATGTCAACTAAATTTTAATTGCTTTGTCAAGGCAAAATGAAAATGTCCTATTTAAGGGTTGCCTGTTAAGTTGATGGTTATTGACGGTTTTTGAAGATTTATGATATATTTTAACTTCTGTAAATCATTGAAAATATTACTTTTTGGGGAGTCGTCCAGTGGCAGGACGGCAGACTCTGGATCTGCTTACAGGGGTTCGAATCCTCTCTCCCCAGCCAATCGGTGGTCCCATCGTCTAGAGGCCTAGGACATGGCCCTCTCAAGGCTAAAACACGGGTTCGAATCCCGTTGGGACTACCAATAAAATTAAGTACTTACAGCGAAACTGCACTTTCAGCATTCCCTGAATATAGTAAAATTGCAAATACTAAGGTTTATTTACTCTAATATTCTCTCCAAATGCCTTATAGGTAACGCATAAACATTCTGTCCAATTGGATAGGATTTCTCGCCTGGGTATACGACAAATCCTTTCTTGCACGATAAGTCTTCATATGCGATCCAATATCCTTTTTCAACTTTTGGGCTTGCTGAATATTTAATCTCTATAGCTATCGGTCTATTTTTTTGTCGAAGAGAAGTAAATCAATTGATGCTGATCCGAGTATCAGAAATCTACCACCAATTCTCTTTTTATCAACCAGAGCACATAAGAGTGGAAAAAGGTGGTTTTCCCAACCTGGTGTGGTCCCACAATGCTGACAATTGACGTTAGTCATTCACAAATTTTATTATAACCACTATGCTAAAATCCGAAAAACAACTTGAGGCAATAAAGAGGGGTGCTGTTGAGATAATTATCGAGGCTGACCTTCTTAAAAAATTAGAGAAATCATATAACGAAAAAAAGCCACTTAAGGTTAAAGCTGGTTTTGATCCAACTGCACCTGACATACATCTCGGGCATACAGTATTGCTTGAAAAGATGAGGCAATTTCAGGAATTAGGACACGAGATTATATTCCTCATCGGTGACTTCACAGGTATGATAGGCGACCCAAGCGGGAGGTCTGAAACGAGGATACCTTTGACAAAAGAAGACGTGATAAAGAATGCAGAGACCTATAAAAAGCAGGTGTTCAAGATATTAGACCCTGAAAAGACACAGGTCAGATTTAACAGCGAATGGCTTTCAAAGATGAATGTAACGGAACTTGTGAGACTTGGGTCAATGCAGACAGTTGCAAGGATGCTTGAAAGAGAGGATTTCAAAAAGAGATATGAAAGCCAGCAGGATATAACAATACTTGAATTTTATTATCCCTTATTCCAGGCGTATGATTCCGTCTATCTCAAATCAGATGTAGAGATAGGGGGAACTGACCAAAAGTTCAATATATTGATGGGAAGGACGTTGCAGAGAAAGATGGGTGTTGAAGAACAGGCTGTTGTTTTGATGCCGTTGCTTGAGGGTCTCGACGGAGTAAACAAGATGTCTAAGAGCCTGGGGAATTACATCGGCATCACTGAGCCACCTAAAGAAATGTACGGTAAGATAATGTCTATAAGCGACGAACTTATGCTCAGGTATTACAATCTTTTGAGCCATATATCATTAGATGAACTTAACAGTTTAAGAGAAGGGCTAAGAAACGGAACTATTCACCCTAAGAAGGCAAAGGAAGACCTTGCACTTGAGATTGTTGAAAGATATTGGGGAAAAGACGAGGCTCTAAAAGCAAGGGAAGAATTTGAGCATATCTTTAAACAAAAAGGCTTGCCAGATGGAATTCCGACTTATAATATTATAGTAGAAGGAGGTAGTAGATCAGGAGGTACTGTTGATATAACAATAAGCAAAAATATTAATTGGCTTCCTTATATCATGAAAGAGACCGGACTTGCCAAAAGTACAAGTGAGGCTATCAGACTAATTAAACAAAATGGGGTAAAAGTTAATGACAATACAGTAACAGACCCTAATATAATTCTTGATAAAGGCGAACATATTATTAAAGTTGGCAAGAGAAAATTTTATAAGGTAATAATAAAAACCACTGATGTTGCAAATTATTCTGATTTCTGATATTCTGAAATCAGAATCTAAAAATAAAGGAGGTTCGGAATGGAGACAGTCAAAACAGCAGTAGCAGAAATAAAATCCCGTGGGCAATTGACTATCCCAAAGAAAATAAGAGATATAAGCCATCTTGAAGAAGGACAGGTTGTTTCTATAATCCCGGTTGGAGACTCTGTCATAATTACGCCAAAAAGGCTTGAACTCGATGAGGCAAGAAGGCAGATAAGGAGAATAATCAAGGCTTCAGGACTTTCAGAAGAAGAACTGCTGGCAGGACTTAAAGAAGAAAGAGAAAAACTTTATAAAGAAACCTATGGCAAAAAAAGGGGTTAAGGTTTTTCTCGATTCTAATGTCATAATTTCAGGTCTTTTCTCAGATAAGGGATCGCCACGCATTATTCTTGACCTCTTATGTCTTGATCTCCCTATGCTTGCTGGCGCAACAGGTCAATATAATGTTATTGAAATTGAACGGAATTTATCGAAGAAAATGCCTGATGTTCTATCTGTGTACAAGAAGTATCTTCAGATGCTTAACCTCGAGGTCATACCATTGCCTTTATCTAAAGATATAGAAAAGCTATCCGGTCATATCTCCGACAAAGATGTACCTGTCCTTGCCTCAGCCATAATTGGCAATGCTGATTTTCTTGTGACAGGAGATAAAAAAGACTTTGTAAAATCAAAGTTAAGAGGTAAATATTCTTTTAGAATCCTAAGTCCAGCAGAGTTTCTTGATATAATTCTCCCTGAGATTCTAATGGCCATGGAACCTGATTAGTCTACCTATCTTGGCAAGCTCTATGAGTCCATAGATTTTTAAATCTATATAGTTCCCTTCTGATCGAAAAGCATCTAATTTTTGATATAACTCATTAATTGGAATTTTCAATACCTCGATATCTTCTGTTTCATCCCTCTCTCCAATGCCTTTGAACTCAAGGCCTTTTGCAAGAAACACAGTTAATATTTCTCCAGAAGCACCTGATGACATAACACCTTCTGTAAGAAAAAACAATTCTCTCGCAGAATAACCTGCCTCTTCAAGCAGTTCTCTTTTTGCAGCCTCCTCAAGCGTATCTCCTTTGTCATTCAGACCTGCTGGAAATTCGATGACATATCTATTTACAGGCGGCCTAAACTGTCTTATCAGAAGCACCTCTTTATTATCTGTCACTGGCAGTATTGCAACTATCCCTTTACAATTAACCCTCTCAAATGATTCCCATTGTCTTATTGCACCGTATGAATCAATATATGTGGTAAGGACAAACCTGAGGAACTTCCCTTCCCATATAGTTTTTTTCTCTAATACCTTGGCTATATCCTTTTTCATAGACTACCTCTATTGAATTCTTTTATTTTTATCTAAATTGAGCGATTCTTAATAATATAATCATGGAACTTGTTGAATTTATTATCAAACACCCCCACCCTAACCCTCCCCCGTCAAGGGGGAGGGGATAGAGAAAACCCTCCGTCAAGGGGGAGGGAATATCTATATAAATCCCCTCTTGAGAGGGGTGTAGGGATGTGTTATCCCCCCTCCCCTGGCGGGAGGGGCGAGGGGAGAGGGGATTATAATCGCTTAATTTAGGTTTTAATAATCTCCCCTCACCCCTCTTTAAAAAAGAGTCCCGAAAGCCTTCGGGATTTTATAAAGGGGGATGAAGGGGGATTACTTATAAAGGGGAATCATGACTCGGAAGGTCGTAGAATCAGCATCAGTGAAGACCTCAAGCTTCCCATGTATTGCCTGTATAAAACGATAAATAATATTTAGCCCCCGTCCCTTAACCTCACCCTTCCTAATCTGTTCGATATTCTCTTTCGGTATCTTCCCGGTATTACGAATCTCAAAGCATACCATATCTTTTTCACGATAACTCCTTATGGACAACTCACCACCTTGTTCAGGTATAGCCCTTGTAGCATTATCAAGGAGATTGTCCAGAACCCGTTCAAATCCAAAGGGGGAACAATATATGAATAACCCTTGCTGTAATTCATGTCGTATAAGTTTGATATTTATTCTTTTCTGCTCCCTGATTGCCTCTTCATTAATCCTGAAACGACTCTTAAGAACCTCTGTAAGGTCAATAACCCTTTCACGGCCTTCAATATTAGGATAGATAGCCAGTTCCTGCATTCTAATAATTTCTTTTATAACAATATCTAAATATTCTGCTATTTTATCCTTTACACTTACAACATCCTCTTTTTCAAGAAGTTTCTTTGCCCTCTTGGCAAAGCCTGCAATGGCAATACCAGGGTTCTTAAAATCATGCAGGACATCATCCAGTTTCTCAATCCTCAGAGCCTTCATGATTTCTTTACCCAGAAAACTCAATAGTTCGATTTCCTGCTCTGTAAATTCCTGGCGGCGGTCTGTAACATAAAAAACCAGAAAATAATTAATCTCATCCATGGCCTTGAGTGGAATCAACAATACAGAATTGACATTATGCTTGGATGTATATCTTTTCAATTCCTTATTTGACAATCTGCTATTTAAAGGGTCCTTAATCAGGATATAAGACGAATCGATCCTCTCATACGCATAATCACCACGTTTTTCTGTACCATTGATTAACGAATCAAAATAAGCATGCTCTTTTATTGCGAACATACAGCCTGACTCATGAGTTTCCTGCCCTATGGGATATTCAAGTTCAATTTGAACATGACTTCTGTCTGGCATAATAGAGTAGAGCGAACAACTCTGTATCTGTATAATATCTACCAGTTCTGGAATCATCATACTGAAGACATCCTTCATCTTGATTCCTTCCCGATGGCTGAGTTTAACAAAGATTTTTTCAACAATCTTCTCTTTCTGGAGATTAAGTTTTTGTAGGTCCAGAATACGCTTTTTTGCCAGCACATAACTGACTCTCCTGGCCAGCAACTCAGCGTTTGTTACCTCGAGAGGATCAAACTCCCTGTTTATCTCGTTGTAATATATCTGAATAGTGCCCTGAATATCCGATTTGTTCTCAAGAAATCCTGGAATATTTATCGGTACTGCCATAAGAGAGTTAAATCCATGCTCTTTGACTACATCCTTATTAATGTAATCCGGTTCTGACAGAATATTCGATACAAGATAACTTTTACCGCTCTTTATTACCTTCCCCGCTACAGACTTCTCAACAGGAATACTTTTCAATCTGTGGGTCTCTGCATACTGATATGAGCCAAAAGCAACGAGTCTGTCTGACTCTGGATCGAAAATTCGGATGGAAGCTGCCTGTGCATGAAGAAACTCAACGATCTTTTTTGCGGCTGCCTCCAGTATTTCTTTCCAGCCCAGGGTCGGACTGATCCCTATCACATCTTCTACCATTCTGACTATCTCCTCTACATGCGCTGAAATGCAATGTCTTCTAAGGTATTCTGAGAGTTCGTGGATATCACGCTCGGATAGATTATATTTAGCGAGGATTGGACTGGACTTAAGATATTTTACTAATGTTTCTTGCATATCAATTCTTGTGCTTTTTAAAAAATTTTTCAAAGGGTTATTTATTAGATTAATGACCTTTTTTACCGGCGGCTGCTTTTGGAAGCTCTATCATCTCGATTTTTCCTGTTGTGATGTTGTATTCACCTGCAACAATTTTTAATTCATCCTCTTGCACAAGATGGCTGATTATCTTACTCTTCATAACATCTTTGTATACATTTTTTACGTTCTCCTTAATAGCTGTTTCAAGGACTTCATCCTTGGTCCCACCCTTCTTCTTTGCCTTTTCAGCAGCAGGCATAATCTTCTTGACTATCGCACCAATATTTCCCTCTGGTTCACCTTTTGCATCGATTGTAGCAGTAACAGCGCCGCACTTTGAATGTCCGAGTATGAATAATAAAGGTGCATTAAGATGTTCTGCTCCATATTCAATGCTCCCGAGTGCTATTTGGTCAACAACATTACCTGCAACCCTGATAATAAAGATATCGCCGAGGCCCTGGTCAAAAAGTAATTCGGGTGGAACCCTTGAGTCAGAACAGGTTACCACTATAGCAAAGGGTTTCTGCCCCTTTGCTAATTCCTTTCTCTTTGTGTCGCCCAGGTCCTTTTTCACAAGACTGCCTGACACATATCTTTTATTACCATCCATCAATTTTTGCAAGGCATCATCGCCTGCGCTTCCTGCAAAAACAACCCCCGAAAAAACTAAAATTACGAATAAAGCCAAAACTGCTCTAAACTGCTTCATAGCCTTTCCCCTCCTTTGTTTTAGATAAATAGGCCCTCAAAGGGACTACAAGTATTATACAATTAGTTGATATAAAAGCAAGATAGCGAATTGCCTCATCAAAAATCTATATGAAACCGAATCGTTGCCTCATTTAAAAATCTATACGAAAAGTTAGACAATTGTCTCCTGAAAAAAAATATAAAACAGGAGGCAGAAATGGGGT
>Ga0210030_1001669_pt1 | contig 15749 bp, 14 predicted proteins | sample CryGeymeta201523_FD_183986 | JGI IMG/M metagenome (GOLD analysis project Ga0210030, IMG submission 183986) | Groundwater microbial communities from Crystal Geyser aquifers in Utah, USA - Crystal Geyser metaG 2015-23 (SPAdes) (version 2) | ecosystem: Environmental > Aquatic > Deep subsurface >...
CGCTAAAGCCAAGGCCAGGGGATACCGCACCATGAAGAACCTGATCACCATGATCTACCTCATCGGAGGTAAACTCGAATTTAGGCTACCCACCTGAAACAGCGAGGAGCCAAAAACTTAATTGCCCTCTCCCCTTTCATCAAGAGACAGATAAGGAATGCCTTTATGGGAGTCGTGTATCAGAACCCGCATCTTGGCTTAAGGATGGATATAAGCTCAGGCGGAAATATTGCGGAGCGGCTAATAATGGCAAACTGGAGAAATATCGCCATGATGAGAGACAGGGCATCGGAGCTTCTTGAAAAAACAGAGATACCTGTGGAAAGGATGGATGAGCCACCGAGAAACTTCAGCGGCGGTATGCAGCAGAGGGTGCAGATCGCAAAAGCCCTCTCAAATGAACCGCTGTTACTGTTTCTTGACGAGATAACTACCGGGCTCGATGTCTCTGTACAGGCAAGGGTGCTGGATCTAATAAGGAATCTACAGCGGGAGCTTCAACTTTCCATGATTGTCGTATCCCACGACCTTGGAGTTATAAGGCTTCTATGCCAGAGAACAATGGTCATGAAGTACGGGAGGATTGTGGAAAAGGGTTTAACTGACCAGATACTGGAAGACCCCCAGCATCCGTATACCCAGATACTCGTAAGTTCACAGTTGTAGGAGAGACAATGCTTAAGGTGAATAATTTATCAAAGGTCTTCAACATACATATCCTCGGGGATAAACTCATTGAGGGATGTGACGGGGTCATATTCAATGTGGACAATGGAGAATTCCTCGGCCTTACAGGGCCCAGCGGCGCAGGCAAAAGCACGATCCTGAAGTGTATTTACCGCACCTATCTGGCAACAGGAGGCGATATCTGGTATGATTCAATACTCTATGGACAGGTCAATCTCGCCGTAATTGCAGACCATATGGTTATCGGCATCAGACATAAAGAAATTGGTTATGCATCGCAGTTCCTGAAGGTAATTCCGAGGGTATCGGCTATTGACATAGTGGCAGAGCCATTGTTATTAAAAAACGGTGTATCGCCAAAGGAGGCAAAAACAAAGGCAGGAGGGCTTTTAGAAAGGCTCAATATCCCCCCAAAACTCTTTGACGCCTATCCTGCAACCTTCAGCGGTGGCGAACAGCAGAGGGTGAATATCGCAAGGGCAATTATATGGAAGCCGAGGTTATTGCTTCTTGATGAGCCGACAGCTTCCCTCGATAAGGATTCCGCTACCATCGTTGTGGAATTGCTGAAGGAACTGAGAAGCGAAGGGACTTCAATGGTAGGCATATTTCATGACAAGGAACTCATGAAGTCAATTACAGACAGGGTGTACAGAGTAAATCCGGAGATTGACGATGTCGGGTAGGGATTTTGTTATAGAAGATGCCACAGTAATCTTACCTTCAGGAATAGCTGAAAGGACATCAATCAAAATTGAGGACGGCATTATTTCAAAAATCAAGGAAGGAAATATAAACTCCGGCGGCATGAGAATTAATGCTCAGGGCAGATATATTCTGCCGGGCTTTATAGACCTACACAGCGATGCCATAGAAAAGGAGATCGAGCCGAGACCAAACAGCCGCTTTCCGGTAAATATCGCCCTCTTTGAGCTGGACAAAAAACTTGCAGCATGTGGCATTACAACAATATTCCACGCACTCTCCTTTGCAGGAGGAGAGATCGGCGTCCGCTCCAATAAAATGGCCGCAGAGATAATAATGGAGACAAACCGCCTTAATGCGAAGATGGGGGTGAGAACCAAAGTCCATGCACGGTTTGAGATAACGGATGACGGAGCCATTCCGTACCTTGAGGGCCTGATTAAAGATGGATGCATCAGCCTACTCTCCTTCATGGATCACACGCCGGGACAGGGGCAGTTCAGGGAGGTCACTTCCTTTAAAAACTATTACGGTATGGTTTATAAAAAGAGCGATGCAGAGCTTGCAAAAATTATAGACAGAAAGCTTTCTGTAAAGGAGTCTGTGAAATCATCGCACATAGATTATGTTGCGGCGCTGTGCGAAGTCATGGGTATTCCCATGGCATCCCATGACGATGACTCCGAGGAAAAAATCCTGTGGCTCAATGAGACGGGGATCAGGATATCCGAATTCCCTGTAAATATGGATGCGGTGAGGGCTGCAAGCAATGATGGGATTTATGTATGTCTCGGCTCCCCCAACACCTTAAGGGGGAATTCGCAGGCAAAGAATCTCAGCGCCAGAAATGCCATATCATCAGGCTATGGCGATATACTCTGCTCGGACTATTCGCCGATGACCATCCTTCATGCAGTATTTACCCTCGCAAGACTTGGAATCCTGCCGCTTCATAAGGCTGTAAATATGGTGAGCCTCAATCCTGCAAGGGCAGTGGGGATTTCGCAGCAAACAGGTTCCATAGAAGAAGGCAAGGATGCCGATTTAATTATGGTTGACTGTAATAACGAAGTCCCGAAGGCGCTAAAGACTATTGTTTCCGGCAGGGAGGTATTTTCCGCTTTGTAACCAAAACTTAATTAATCAAATCGTAACTCAACTGTAATAATAGCGTAACAAAACCCTGGTATATGTAATTTCAAATTTGGTTAAGGTGGAAAAGAGGCTATGGAGATGATTAAGGGGATATAAACCGGAGAAAAGCCACTATAGGGCAGCCAAAGGAGGTGATAAAAAGCAAAGGATCTAGTTCTAAATAGAAGACTTGGGGATGATTGAGTGACAATTTTTATCAATAATTGTCTTCTCAAGAAAACTCCGCGCATTTTTGAAAAATTCGAAGGTCTCAACAGGAAAGCAATTTCCCAGATAAAAAAGGAGGCAAGTAATGATTAAGAAAATAGTTTTAGGGATGTTTACTCTCATGGTTCTGGCCATGACATACTCAACGCCCGTGGTTGCGGCGGATAACCTGATCAGGATAGACGGTTCGAGCACTGTCTATCCCATAACAGAGGCGGTAGCTGAGGAGTTTCAGAAGGCAAAGAGGGGAGAAGTTAAGGTTACAGTAGGCATTTCAGGAACGGGAGGGGGCTTTAAAAAGTTCTGCAGAGGAGAGACAGACATATCCGACGCCTCGCGCCCGATCCTTAAGAAGGAAATGGACATCTGCAAGGAGGCCGGCATCAAGTATGTCGAACTGCCGGTGGCGTTCGACGCCATAACCGTCGTAATCAATCCCAAAAACAACTGGATCAAGAGTATGTCTGCGGAAGAGCTCAAGAAAATGTGGGAGCCAGCGGCCCAAGGCAAGGTCATGAAGTGGAGTGACGTCAACCCCAGGTGGCCGAACCATAAACTCTCGATGTTCGGACCTGGCGCCGATTCGGGCACGTTCGACTACTTCACCGGCGCCATCAACGGTAAGGAAAAGGCATCGCGCGGCGACTTTACCGCGAGTGAGGACGACAACGTGCTGGTGCAGGGCGTGGCGCACGACAAGTACGCCATTGGCTATTTCGGCCTGGCCTACTACGTGGAGAACAAGGACAAGCTGAAGGCGGTGCCGATCGTCAACAAGGGCGCCACCAAGTCCGTTTTGCCGTCGCTGAAGACCGTCATGGATGGCACCTACCAGCCTCTGGCGCGTCCGATCTTCATCTACGTGGCCGAGAAGGCCCTGGCCAAGCCCGAGGTCAAGGAGTTCGTGACCTTCTACCTGCGGCATGCCCAAAAGCTGGTCAAGGCAGTGGGCTATGTGCCGCTATCCAAGGCGCACTACGACCAGGCGATGAAGAACTTCAACAGCAAGAAACTGGGCACGGGCTTCGGCGGCAAGAACGAAGTCGGCGTCCGGGTGGAAGAACTGCTCAAGCGCGAGAGCCATCTGTAAGCCTTGGGCCGTACTGCGCAGTAAAGAAGAAGCACGGCACGGTGTTCGGCGGCGAGGAAAAGGTAGAGATGAAGATAGAAGAGCTTCTCAAATTGAAAGAGGCTAAAAAATAAGGTCTTGTATTAAGCAAAAAAAGGCGTGATAAACACGCCTTTTTTTGCTATCATAAACGTAAACGTAAACGTCAACGCGATAGAAAAAAATATCCTATGAATCACAGCCAAAAGAGAAAAATAAAGGAAGGTGCGATAGAAACCATTCTGTTCCTCTGCGCGCTTTTCTCCGTTTTTATCACGCTCGGTATTGTTTTTATCCTTTCCTACGAATCTTTCGGTTTTTTTAAGGAAGTGTCATTAAAAGAGTTTTTCACGGGAACGCAGTGGACGCCTCTTTTTGCAGAGCCCAAATTCGGCATTCTTCCCCTTATTATGGGAACGCTGCTCACAACAGGCATAGCCCTGTCTGTTGCGCTGCCTTTAGGTTTACTGGTTGCCGTCTATCTGAGTGAATTTGCGCCCCATAAAATGAGAGAGATCATCAAGCCGGTACTTGAGCTTTTAGCTGCTGTTCCTACTGTAGTGTACGGTTACTTTGCGCTGCTTTTCCTGACCCCGATATTGCAGAGGTTCATACCGGACCTTTCGGGTTTTAATGCTCTGAGCCCGGGCATCATCATGGGGATCATGATAATACCTTATGTGAGTTCGGTAAGCGAGGATGCGATGATAGCGGTCCCCATGCATATCAGGGAGGGCTCTTATGCCATGGGCGCAACAAAATTTCAGACCGCATTTAAGGTCATCATTCCGTCCGCATTCTCCGGCATTGCAGCCGCTTTTATTATCGGCATATCAAGGGCGATAGGAGAGACTATGGTTGTCGCAATAGCGGCAGGGGGCATGCCTAACCTCACGGCAAACCCCCTGGAGCCGGTTCAGACATTGACGGCCTATATCGTCCAGGTCAGCCTGGGAGACGCGCCGCATGGGACGGTTGAATATAAAACAATATTCGCTGCCGGGATAACACTCTTTTTTATGACCCTCGGATTTAACATCTTGGGTTTCTGGCTGAGAAAACGGATACGGGAAGTTTATTAGGTATGAAAGACTTAAAAAAGCTGATTCGATACAACAAGCTCTGGAACTATCTGTTCATGATCATAGGTCTCCTGGCGACTATGCTCGGCCTTATTCTCCTGTGCGCCCTTATGGTAGATCTGGCTGTGGACGGGGCGCCGAGGTTGAGCTATAAGTTTCTCACCTCCTTCCCATCGCGGTTTCCCGAGGAAGCCGGAATACTCTCCGCATGGGTGGGAAGCTTTCTCCTGCTCCTGGTTACCGCCCTTGCCGCGATCCCCCTTGGCATTGCAGCCGGGATTTATCTTGAAGAGTATGGCAAGAAAAACTGGCTGACCGATATCATAGAGATCAACATCGTCAATCTTGCTGGCGTGCCTTCAATTGTTTACGGCCTTCTTGCCCTTGGATTGTTCGTCTATTTCTTGAAATTCGGGGAAAGCATCCTCACCGGCGGGCTTACCCTTGCCCTCCTGATTCTCCCTATGGTCATCATGGCTACCAGGGAAGCGATACGTGCAATTCCCAATTTGATAAGAGAGGCTTCCTATGCCTTGGGGGCGACCAAATGGCAGACGGTGCAGTGGCATATAATCCCCTATTCAACCGGCGGGATCCTGACAGGGATAATCATCGGGCTCTCACGGGCAATCGGTGAGACGGCGCCGATCATCACCGTCGGGGCATTAACGTTCATAGCCTTTCTTCCTACCTCCCCCATATCTATGGACTTTCCTTTTGTCTCGTTCAAGTGGCTTATGGACCCCTTTACCATTATGCCCATACAGATGTTCAACTGGGTATCGAGGCCTCAGAAGGAGTTTCAGTTAAATGCGGCGGCGGCCGGCATTATCCTCATGGTGATGACCTTGCTTATGAACGGCCTTGCCATTTATATCAGATACAGATTCAGAAAGAAGATAAAATGGTAAACAGTACACTAAAATCAGAAGTCAGGAACCTCAATTTTCATTACGGGGATCTCCATGCCCTTAAAAACATCAATCTGCCCATTGAGCGGAGAAAAGTTACCGCCCTCATAGGTCCGTCAGGCTGCGGAAAGACAACCTTCCTCAGATGCTTTAACCGCATGCATGACCTCTATCCTCATAACAGATATGGGGGCGAGATTATCCTCTATCCTGACGGCATCAACATCGTCTCGCCGGAGATAGACCCGATCGAGATAAGGATGCAAATAAGCATGGTCTTTCAGAAGCCTAATCCTTTTCCAAAGTCCATATACGAAAATGTCGCCTATGGCCTCAGGGTGAGAGGGATCAAAAAAAAACAGATACTTGATGAAAAAGTAGAGAAATCTCTCAGGGGCGCCGCCCTCTGGGAGGAGGTAAAAGACAGACTTTACGATCCGGCATTCGAACTTTCAGGAGGACAGCAGCAAAGGCTCTGCATTGCGAGGGCGCTGGCTACAGACCCGAGGATACTTCTTTTTGACGAGCCGACATCTGCTCTTGATCCCACTGCCACTTCAAGGATAGAAGCGCTTATTGTAGAATTGAAAAAAGAGGTGACCATAATAATAGTGACGCACAACATGCAGCAGGCAGCGAGGGTGTCAGATTATACAGCGTTTATGTATCTGGGGGAGCTTATAGAATTTGATAATACGGATAAGATATTTACAACCCCTGCCAACAGGCTGACAGAGGAATACATTACGGGTAGGTTCGGCTGACGGCGACTACTCAGATAGATAGGCTGAAGACTCTTAGGATACTTCAGCCTTCAGCCTTCAGGCTAAACACCTGATTAGTTACGGAGGAGGCACCATGGATGGGAAGAAACACATCAGCGACCAGTACGAAAGGGAACTCCAGGATGTCAAGGAAAGCCTTCTGTATCTGGGTGCCATGATAGAAAAGGCGATGGGAAAGGCGATAAATGCCCTTTTAGAGAGAAACTCGGAACTGGCCCGCGAGGTAATCGCCGAAGATGATCAGATTGACCAGCTCGATGTAGAGACGGAGGAAAAGTGCATCCGCGTCCTGGCCCTCAGGCAGCCCACCGCGAGGGACTTGAGGTTCATCGCCACGGCGATCAAGATCAATGGACATCTGGAAAGAATCGGAGACATGGCGGCTAATATCGCAGAAAGAGCGATTATTCTAAATGAAGAACCTCAACTGAAACCCTATATTGACCTTCCCCGGATGGCCGATATTGCCCGGGGGATGGTTAGGGAAAGCCTTGATGCCCTGGTTAATGAGAATGTTGAGCTGGCAAACAAGGTCAGGGGGGACGATGAATCCATAGATGCACTCAACGAACAGATCTTCCGGGAACTCCTTACCTTTATGCTGGAGGATCCCCGGAAAATTCATGCTTCACTTCTTATTATGCAGATAGCCAAGAATCTCGAGAGGATTTCGGATCATGCGGAAAGTATTGCCAACCGGGTGATATACATGATAACGGGCAAGATCGTGAGACATGAAACTCCTCTCAAAGCCCAGGATAAACAGATTGCGTAGTCGTTTATTTTATAAAATTATGGGCAGCTACCTCGTTTTTATGTTATTATCAGTCGCCGCGCTGACTTTTCTGATTAACCGGGAGATAAAAGGCGGACTGACCATACTTGTCATGGCCTTGTTCTCCCTGCTTGCCGCACTGATATTTTCCCGAAAAATCACGTCACCCATCCGGAAAATGGAGATATTTACCCGAAAGGTATGCAACGGCGCCCCTGCGGGGACCCTTTTGGTCGAGTCGAATGATGAACTCGGACAACTGGCAAAAAACATCAATCACCTGGTTTTGCAGCAGCAGGAAAAGATCAAGCTTGTCCATAAAGAAAAAAGAAAATTGGCATCAGCCTTCACGGCTATGGTAGAAGGGGTAATGATCCTGAACAGCGACAATCGCATAGAGTCTATGAATAACAGCCTCATGAATATCCTCGGTCGCCGGGAGGATGATATTATCAATAAAACTCTCCTGGAAGTGTTCCGGAATATGGATTTACAAAACGCCCTCGAGCGTTTTAAAGAGACGGGAGAGCCGGTTTTACAGGAAATTACTTTAGGGGGGGCATCCCCGATTATCCTGGATGTTAACATTTCCCCCATCCAGGGGCTTTCCGGGGGAGACGAGAAAACAATGATGGTCTTCCATGAGGTAACACGCCTTAAAAAGTTAGAAAATATACGGGAAGATTTTGTTGCCAATGTGACACACGAAATTAAAACGCCTCTCACGGCTATCATTGGATTCATCGAGACCCTCGAGGAAGGCGCCATTGAAGATAGAGTCACGGCAGAAAAATTTTTACGGATTATCTCCGAACATGCCCAACGTCTCAACCGTCTGGTAGATGGCCTTCTTACTCTTTCCAGCATCGAACTGGGAGAAATAAAATTGCACCTCGAAGGCATCTCAGTGGTCCATATTGTGGAAAACGCCCTCCCCGTGATTCAGGCAAAGGCGAGAGATAAGAAACTCGCCATCCATCATGATATTCCCACCGGACTTCCCCTGATCATGGCAGACAGAGATAGGGTGGCTCAGGTCATCCTGAATATTCTCGACAATGCCGTCAAATTCACACCGGAGGGGGGAAAGGTATCAATTACCGCGTTTGAAGATGGAGGGGGTTATGTTGTCGTAAGAATAGCCGATACCGGTATCGGTATACCGGCAAGTGAAATCCCCCGGCTGGGAGAACGCTTTTATCGGGTGGATAAAACACGGTCACGGGAACTGGGAGGTATAGGCCTGGGATTGTCCATTGTCAAGCATCTTATGAAAGCACATCAGGGCAGGGTAGAGATTGAAAGCTCTCCCGGCAAGAGTACAACCGTTTCCCTCTATTTTCCATGCTCTCTATAACGCCTCTATCCAATTCTGGTAGCCGCAGGCTTTAGCCTGCGTTTTGTAACATATTGAAAGTAAATAAACTCTATGGGTTTGCATAAGGACTACGATGTTATCGTGGTGGGAGGAGGTCACGCCGGCTCGGAAGCGGCCCTGGCTGCGGCAAGGATGGGCTGTGCGACTCTTCTCTTTAATATCAATCTCGATTCCATCGCTTTGATGTCGTGCAATCCGGCGATCGGCGGCCTGGCCAAGGGTCAACTCGTCAAGGAGATTGATGCCTTAGGCGGCGAGATGGGAAAGGTCGCCGACAGGACAGCCGTTCACTTCCGCCTGCTGAATGCCTCGAAGGGGCCGGCCGTTCAATCCACGCGGTTCCAGTGTGACAAGCAACTTTACCGGCTTGCCATGAAGGCCATCCTGGAAAAGGAGAAGAACCTTCATCTCCGTCAGGCCCTTGTGGATCGCCTGATAATCGCCAGGGACAGGGTGATTGGCGTGGAGGATAATACCGGTTTCTTTTACGGCGGGAAGACCGTGATCATTACTACGGGGACGTTTCTGAATGGATTGATCCATGTCGGGACGGCCCGTTACCCGGCGGGACGGGCCGGTGAAATCGCCTCGATTCAACTGGCGGCCTGTCTTAAGGGGCTTGGTTTTGAAATGGGCAGGATGAAGACAGGAACTCCCCCCAGGTTAAGGGCCTCATCCATTGATTTTTCAAAGCTGGAACGCCAGGATAGCGATCCCGATCCGCAACCATTCTCATTTACCACAGAGAAACTGCGTGCAGAGAGGCTTCCCTCGTATTTCAGTTCTACAACCAAGGAAACACACCGGCTCATCAGAGACAATATCGGACAATCTCCACTCTACTCCGGCATTATCAGAGGGATCGGCGCCCGTTACTGTCCTTCCCTCGAAGATAAGGTAATGCGCTTTGCCGATAAAGAAAAGCATCCGGTGGTTCTGGAGTTTGAAGGTCTCGATACCGAGGAGATTTACGCCAAAGGTCTGGGCAACAGCATGCCGCCTGCGCTTCAGGAAGATATTGTCCACAGTGTTCCCGGCCTCGAAGAGGCTGAGATCATGCGGTCAGCCTACGCTATCGAATATGATTTCGTACAACCGACACAACTGAGAAGGACCCTGGAAACCAAACTCGTGGCGGGTTTATACCTCGCCGGACAGATCAACGGGACTTCCGGCTATGAGGAGGCTGCCGCACAGGGGCTGTGGGCCGGCATTAACGCCGCACTGGCGGTACAGAAAAGACCTCCCTTTATTCTCCACCGGTCTGATGCCTACATGGGGGTCATGATTGATGACCTCGTGATCAGGGGTGTTGATGAACCGTACCGGATGTTTACCTCGAGGGCCGAATACAGGCTGATCCTGAGGGAGGATAACGCCGCCATCCGTCTGATGGGTAAAGGATATGACCTGGGTCTGATCTGTCGGGATCACTATGAACATCTCCAGGAAAAGGTCCGGCAGGTGGAGGAGGGCATCAAGAAGCTCTCTGCCGTAAAAGTCTACCCCAACCAAGATGTCAACACGACCCTTGTCAAAATGGGATCTAAACCGATTAAAAATCCGGCAACCATGTACCAGCTCCTCAAACGGAATGAAATTGCCTACGATGACCTGAAAGTTTTTGCTGGATGGGAACCGGCGCCGGATCGGATGGTGAAAAAACAGATCGAGATCGAGGCTAAATACGAAGGATACATAAAACGGCAGGTCGAGGCGGTCAAAAAGATGGCCGAACTGGAGGATAAAAAAATCCCTCCCTTCGTGGACTACTCCTCCATCCCGGGACTTTCCACCGAACTGAAGATGAAATTAACCGGATTAGAACCTGCCACCATCGGACAGGCCGAACGGATACCAGGAATGACGCAGGCCGCCCTTACGGCCATTCTGATTACGATAAAGAAGATGGAAATAGAAGCCGGCCCTCCAAAAAGAAATAGGGGTCGGGGGTCAGGGGTCAGGGATTAGGGATCGGTGTTTGTAGGGGGGTTTCCGACCCCTGACCCCTGATTTTACTCCCCCCGACCACAATCCTGACAGGCCGGATTCCTCTTCACCCGGAGGAAATTCATCTCTCCTGACAGACCGTCCCAGAGCAGCAATCTGTTTGTCAGCAGTTTTCCTTTACCCGTAAGGTACTTAATAACCTCGGTCGCCTGGATGGAACCGATCACACCCGGGGTCACCCCGATGATGGGAAAGGTCTCCGCCGGGGGAGTTTGGGGAAAGACACATCTCAGGCAGGCCGTTTGATAAGGGATGACCGTCATGACCTGGCCGTGGAACCCCCGCACGGCGCCGTGAAAAAAGGGAATATGACGTATAACGGCAACACTGTTCAGGAGATGCCTGGTGGGGAAATTGTCCAGTGCATCAACGATTAAGTCGGCATCCCCCACAATCCCGTTTACATTTACTTCCCCAATCGTGCAGGAGATCGTCTCTACCTCCACATAGGGGTTCATGGCCCGTATCTTCTCTTTTGCTGAGGCTGTTTTTTTTCTGCCCACGTCGGAGGGCCAGTGCAGGGTTTGCCTGTTGAGGTTGCTTACTTCCACGGCATCATTATCGGCTATTACGATACGTCCGACGCCTGCAAAAGCAAGGTATGTGGCTATCGGTGAGCCCAGCCCCCCCGCTCCAGCGATCAGGATTTTAGCCCCTTTGAGCCTCTCCTGGCCCTCCCTCCCTATGAGGGAAAGCTGCCGGTTGTATCGCCTCAGTTCTTCACCGGTTATTATTTCCCTTTCTTCAGGCATATTATTAGGTATTTAGGCTGAAGGCTGAAGGCTGAAGGAGCCTGATAGCCTCCTAACAGTCTTCAGCCTTCAGCCTTCAGTCTTCAGCCTTATTTTCTGTTAGGTCTCAGATTTGTCACCTGCCCATCTCCAGCAGCCGGGATCAGCAGCCATGATATCGCCTGTATAGGTATATGCCCTCCTCCTGCACCCCCCGCAGATATACCTGTACTGACATTTCCCACACTTGCCCTTCAGATTTTCCCTGTTCCTTATGATTTTAAACAACTCCGCATTTTCCCAGACATCCTTTAATTTTTCCTTCCTTAAATCACCCACTTCCAGGGTCATTATATCCCCTGCCGTCACTTTTCCGGAAGCGGTTATACAGTAACTATATATGTTGCTGATACACCCCACGCAGAAATCGTAAAAATTGCAGGGTTCATTCGGATCAGCGCAGATCCTCTTACAGTATTCGTCTTCGGCGACGATATAGCGGTTTTCAAATGACACCCTCTGCCATCCGTACCGGTCTTGCGCTTCCAGTAAATACCGCTGTGCCCTTTCCAACTGCTCCTTTGATAATGTCCATTCTTTTCCCTCAGAGGCCCTCCCCAACGGCAGAAACTCAACCATGGTAAAATCCACCCCCATATTTATGGAAAGCTCTACCATCTTTTCCAACTCATCATAATTTAGGTTCGTAAGTGTCATGATCAATATTACCTTGGGAACACCGACTTTTACCAGGTTCCGGAGAGCATCCATCGTCCTCTGGAAAGAGCCTTCCCCTCTATTCCAGTCATGATTCTTTTCCATGCCATCCACGCTAATCTTTACCTGGGAAAGTCCCGCCCTTGCCAAATCCCGGCAGAGACGCTCATCCAAAAGGTAACCGTTACTGTTCATTGCCACATGCATCCGGCTGGATGCATATCTCACTATATCAACCAGATCTTCCCTCAAGGTTGGTTCCCCCCCGGCAAACATCACTATCTCCGTGCCTGCTTCGGCAATATTATCAATGATAGTAAATACCTCTTCTGTACTCAGTTCATGATGAGGGGGCTCTGGGGAAGCCGGAGGATAGTACTTAGCATCGGCAAAACAATACTTACAGTTCAGGTTACAAGCGTCGGTGAGACTAAACCACGCAAAGAGGGGCTTACATTCCGCTACTGCCCGGTAAAACTTCTCCCGTGTGATCTCTAAAAAATTGTCTTTTTCATTTTCCATCTTTCATCTCTTTAAGAGCCTGTCCCGAAATAGATTTTCCAGACCTTCCGGTAAGTTCCGAATGTCATCCATCAGATAAACCGTCCCCCGGGGATACCGTTCCAGCAGAAACTGTCTTGTCTGGAGATTACACCCACACCCGATAGTTATGAGTTCGATCCTGTTTTTCTGGCAGTACTCCAGGGCATCAAGCACGTTCAGTCCGCAATTTGCAGCCCCATCGGTAATATGGATGATCAGCTTTCTTTTGTCGTCCTTTTTCATGAGTATGGCAGCAGCCATAATTGCCTGACCCGTCGGGGTTTGGCCTGTAGGCATTATGGTGTATAATTCACCTCCCTGGTATAGCCGTACGAGATTGCACCGGCGGGTCTGTTCCTGATAACCGAAAACTTCCAGATGATTGAAGAAACCTTTCGCCGCTTCCGTAAGGGAGACAAAAGTCTGTTCCGCTACTGTCCACGGTCTCTCGGTTATTCCCCTTCCCGCCATGGAGGCCGAAGCGTCCGCCACAATACTGATGTTCCATGAATAATCAGAACCTGAAATATCTTTCCTTTTAAATATCTTACCATCCAGAGGTACACGATAGAGTCTCCGGGCGTCTATTTTTCCCATATCCACGCCCCTGATGATACCTCTTATTCTCGATCTTCTAATAAGGGTCTTCTGCTTCTGAAATATCCTTTTTAAACGTTCCACCTGTGATTGATCTACACTCACATTGCATTTGGCAACTGCACGGCTGAAAGTCGTATTCATTTGTTGTGCCTGAGGGTCCTCAATAGCCACCGATATATGTTGGGTTAGATCAGACTCTCCCTCCTCCAGCTTGAAACTGATCTGAGCGGCAAGTTCCTCATCAAGGCCAGGTGACTCCTCCTCTTTTTCTTTAGGATCATCCCGATCGGGATTCTTTTCCTTTTCTTCTCCTGCCTCAGGCATCTTGACCTTGGGACCGCTCTCATCCTGAATATTCACCCCGTCGGGATAAGGGGCAAGTCTTTCCCACATCTTGATGATCGAAGAAATGCCGTCCCACATCTCAAGGTATATCTCAACTCTTTTATTCCTCCTCTCCGCCAGGGTGGAGAGATTCTTTACATCTCTGATTGTATCGGAGTATTTCAACATGATAGCTATCAGGTCGTCATAGTAAGGATGGAGATTAGGAGGCAATGTTTGCAGAAATATTTTTTTCCGCCATAGACTTGCCAAACTTGATGCCGTCGGCGGGAGAGAAGGGTCCCTCTCTGTTTTGTCGGCAATGGATTTCCAATACTTCGAGAGGTAAAGGCGCCAGACGGTAGGGCGAACCTGTTCATCTATGTACAGGTCTTCCGCGACAGAGATAAAACTGCTGAGATAATCTTTCATCCCTTCCGCTGAGGGGGAAGCCCGTTGTTTGACCTGGATTTTTACCCAATCACCCCATTCAATACACCAGAAGGCCTCACGGACAACCTCTCCTACCAGAAGGTCAATTTTTCGGAAAGGAATAGGATAAATTCCTCTGACTTCGGCCGGGTTCAGGATAATAGAGTTATCTTCCGAAGCGGACATTCCCTGCCAGTAAATAGGCTTGACATTACTGCCGATGTGACCGGCCACCTTGCGCATGGCAGTTAGAGCTGTAGCCAGTTCAGTTGCCTCAAGACGGGAATAATTCTTTCGCCAGTACCTGGAGTACGCCTTTTGGGGGCCTTCCGGAACTATATAATTCTTCACTGGCGCATTATTATTACTATCGGTAATTTTGGCGCTCACCGGTTGTATTCGGCCTCCCTAAGACGGAATATAATTTGGTGGAACATATCGTTCATAACGACGAGGTTCCACCTCCGTATCACCCGTTTCCACATGAATGGAGAGGAGCAACGACTCGAGGACATCCATGGAAATCTGAAGACTGTAGATAACGGCCTCCCGTAAAGGCGCCCCCACGGCTGCGAGTTCCGCAATCATCAGAGAGTGTCGTATAGAGATATCAATGGGCGTCTGCTTATTACTTCTCAGTCTGCTTACTATGTTGAGAATATCAGATGCCAAAGATGGGGCAATACCGGTTTTAAGGACAAGGATCTCCTTTTCTACACTCACAGGAGGGTATTCAAGATGGACGCGATAAAACCGGTCTTTCAGGGCGGCATCCATCTCATCCGTACCTGAAAATTCTACACCTTCATTCATGGTAGCAAAAAAAATCAACCGGGGAGCTACATCAACCATTCCAAGCTCATCAATCCAGATGCTTCGCTCCTCTGACAGTACCGAAAATAGCTCATTCAAGGCATGGGGATTCTCTGACCTGTTGATCTCTTCCAGATGTATGACACACCCAGGGACACGAATAGCCCTGGGAAATAGGAAACTCTGATAAAAGGTCTCTCCTTCTTTCAACCTCTGTTGCCCAAAGAGCTGCCCGGCCTCTGAGAGGAGCCCTACCTGAAAGGTAGCCATAGGCCTCTGATAATAACTGGCGAACTGTCTTACCAGAGAGGATTTACCGCACCCCTGATTACCGGTTACCAGGATGTTAATCGGGTGCTTCTCCGAGAGCTTCTCCAGCCTGTCTATATTGATCCTATCCTCATCGAGGACAAAAAAGTTGGGATCTAAGGGTGGAACCTTCAACTGTTTTGCAAAATCAACCATGTTTAAATCCTCTAACCTTTCCTTAATGGGGCGAGCCGCTTCGCGTCTCGCCCGATACCGAGCTGAGCCGAAGGCTCAGCTCGGTATTCACTCTCACTGTGGCCATGGGGAAAATATCTCATCGGGGTGATCGAAAATATAACCCAGTCTTGTCCCCGCATCCTCCCGAGTGGCCCTGGCCTCCTCGGGATCGAGATTCATTGATGTAATCCACCGTTCCAAAAGTACTCCGCCAGGTTTCCACATCTCCATCGTCTCCCGTTCCGAAACCCAGGCCTTGATCCTTATCCCATGCTGCCGGAGTATCTGCCAGACCTCTTC
>Ga0210030_1001674_pt1 | contig 15715 bp, 12 predicted proteins | sample CryGeymeta201523_FD_183986 | JGI IMG/M metagenome (GOLD analysis project Ga0210030, IMG submission 183986) | Groundwater microbial communities from Crystal Geyser aquifers in Utah, USA - Crystal Geyser metaG 2015-23 (SPAdes) (version 2) | ecosystem: Environmental > Aquatic > Deep subsurface >...
GAATCAAACTGTCAAATAGCATAACCCCCCACGACCTTTTCGGGAACTATGGGACAATATTTTTGACCACCTACTTATTGCTGACGCCGACATACAGCAACGAGGAACGACCGCCGTGCGATGTCATCTGAGAAAGGAGTCGAGGAACCGATAGGCTTCTTCGCGCACTGCGGGTGGGAAGTCGTGCCCGCAATCGGGATGGGCGGCGACCAGGCTTTGACTGGACCTGTATAGTTCGTAGATGGGTATCGCTGCCTGTACGCAGTCCCTGACGCCGGTCACCTCGAAATTGCCATCGTGCAGGGGAGCGTTGATGAATACCGGCCGCGGCGCCAGTGAGCCGAGTATCTCCGTGAAGTCGAACGGCATCTTCGCCGGATTCTTCCCATACACTGTGGCGATGCGCGGCATGTAGCCCGGATGCGACCATCCGGTTAGCTCGCCCCCCAAATACTTCGGGAACGCGGTGAACCCACAACTGGTTACCACTGCCTTGATTCGTTTGTCGAACGCGGCGACGAAAAGTGAGTTGTGACCACCCAGCGAATGCCCGATCACGCCGATACGTCGGTCGTCCACTTCAGGCAGGGATTGAAGCAGGTCCACTGCGCGCATGTGGTTCCAGATTCCCTTCATGGAGGCGCTGTCGTAACCCATCGCATACGCGTCGATGCTGTAATCACCGAATCGCGGATATTCGGGGGCGAGGGCGACGTACCCACGTTCCGCCAACTCCTGCGCATAGTGCAGGTTTGCGCTGCCACCAATTCCCGCGGGTTCCCCTTTCCCAATTGCGATGGTCTGGTGAAGACACAGCATCGCGGGCGCCTTCCGCTTGAGGTTATTCGGGATCAGGAGATACGCGGGCACACGGTCTGCAGGCTCGACGGCAAAAGAGATTTTCTTGCGGATGAACCTGGGCAGCCTTCCTTCTTCCAGCACCTGCACATCCAGCGGGACGCGTCGTTCCTTCCCTGGCCGCTGGCCCATCACCAGTTGCATGTTTTCCAGAATGTGGGCGCGGCGCTTCTGCCAATCTCGCTTCGAGCGGACAGGTCGGCTGTCCCCCTTCGCATCCAGATAAACGAGAAGATTGGTCTTGTCTTCATAGAAGGGAACCGTTCCCTTCGTTTCCATTGCATGGGCGTTCGTGGTCACCACTCCAAATGTGAGGTACAGCAGAAGAAGTCTGAACCTTGCTGTCTGTTGCGTAGAAATCATCTGGTGCGTCACTCCCCTGTAGTTGGTCCGAGCGGGATGCTCAGGCAGCAAAGCCCTGGAGAACTGATGACAAAGCCATGGGGTTCTCGCGCGACCGCGCCCTCCTCCGACGATTTGTTAGTCCCCTGACACCGGCGCCATTAGAATCCGGTCTAACTGTATCTCTTTCACGGCTTCGTTCTTGGCCGGGGCGAACCAGATGTAGTCGCCGCCTTCGGGGACGAGGGTAGCGATTCTGACGGTCTGCCACTGGCCGGGCTTGTTGGCGGCATCGGCGAGTTGACCGCCGCCTCTGCCGACTTTGTTGACCGTGTTGTAGACGCCGTAGGTTATACCGACTCCGTCTACCCTATCGCCTTTGCCGAGGACGCGAACCACCGCCAGCACGTCATACTTCCGGTTCGGCTCAAACAGGCTGATCGGATAGAGCCACTGCAACGCCCACTCGTTGGTAGAGCCGATGATGTAGGAGACCTGTCCGTCAGATGACGTTGGCTCGAAACGGCGGCCGGAAAGTTTGCCTTCTCTGTAACAGGAGAGCGACGAGTCCTGCGCCTCGATCACTCCCGGCGCCGACTTCTTGACGCCGCCCGATTCATTGACGCAAGTAACCGTGATTTTCCATTCTGTGGAATCGTTTAGTTTGAGCGTCGGCACTTCGAATGAGACCGCGACGCTGACTAATCCGTCCGGTCCCGGCCCCGTACTGATGGCGGCGAGCGGTCCACTCACCGCGATAGTCACTGCCCCACCTGCCGCTGCCTTCAGCATTACGGGCTTACCGGCGATCTCCGCGGCAGTTGCCGCTACGTTCCCCAACGATTCAGGAATCAGAGTCGGCACCGTCTTCTCGCCAAACGCCCCGGTCAGTCTTACTTCGCCTGCGAGGGCAACGAGCAATCTGGCCGTCGCCTGCAGCGGCTGATCCTGCTTCGCGTTCGTCACTTTGCTGGACACAACGATTCCGTCCGGTGCAGGCGCGATGGAACGCGTGACCTTGAAGCTGTTCGGCAGGTCCGCCGTGTAACTACCCGTCTGTCCATCGGCGGCGAACCGCGAGTTGGCGCCGAGGTTCCTGTAGAACGTCTCCGACCAGGCCGCGACCCCAGTGGATTGGGCCGTGTTGGGGGAGAAGTTGAGGCGGTCGAGTTTTGGGGTTGTGTCACGCACCGCAAGCAAGCGACAACCCATGTCGGGAGCGACGGCTGCGGACAGGCGGTCTCCCTTCACCCAGACCACATCGGCGCCGGTCAAACCGAGACCGACCTTGCCGTAAAACTCGTCCACCTGCGGCGGATTCATGCCGTGCCCGCCCTCGCTGAGACATTTCAGCCCCACGGCCTTGGCCGTCTCGAAGAAACGGTTGGACGCATCGGACACCGTCTTCGAAACGTCGGGCGCGAAGCGAGTCTCGGTGAGTTTCCACGTCCCCTGCGACTTGCCCATGCTCTTGCACAGCGCGACATAGTCAATCGGCATCCGCGCCTGACGGACTCGCAACACTAACTCCTTGTCACCCTTGACCGCCGCCTCGGCTCTGTCGAAGAGCGCCTGCGATTGGGCGATCAAGTCATCGGTGAAGATCGCCGCGTCCGGGGTGAACCAACAGGGCACATTCACATCCTTGTCAGCCACGGACTTCTCCAGCATCCGCTGGTATTCCTCGATCGGTTTGGCAGCCGGGCCATAGACCCCGTTCAGGAATTCCCTGCGCACGGCGTCGCCATCCACGTTCGGGTTCCACAGCATCTTCGCCAGCATGTAGTTGCGCAGCTCGTTGTTCTCGCCGCAACCGCCGGGGCCGTAATTGCCTTCCTCGAAGATGCCCTTCACGCCATTCTCGTAGAAGAAGCGAACGTTCGCTCCCAGGTTGTGCAGATTGGGGAACGGCACCATGTAATGAGAAAACGAGGTGATGTAGTCCCAGATGTATAGGCGGTTGCAGAGCTTGTGCCAGCCGCGGATATCGTCGGCAAAGCCCTGGTTGCGCTTGCCGGTTTCCAGCGGCTGCCCGAAGTCACATTCGATGCTGCAAAGGCGGACGATGACGTTGGGCCGCGGACAGATCGTCTTCGGCGGCTTGCGGGTATACTGGTAGGCAAGCGTGTCAATCGCCACATCCGGGTATTCCTTCTCGACTTGCTCGGCAATTTGATTCACGAAGGTCAATAACGAACCCGCCGGGCTTCCTTCCGCGTCGTCAATCGCCTTGCAGTTGGCGCACTGGCAGTTGCCGTGCCAATCATTCTGCGAGACGCTGACAATCGCGACGCTGGGATTCTTCTGGATGACTTCCTTGACTTTCTGCACCATCAGCTTCACGACATCGGGATTGGTGAGACACAACTGCGCGTTGTCGGCGGTCCGTTTACCGTCAATCTCGGAGAAGTACTCGGGATGATCCTTGAAGTAGACACTCGGAGGAATCATCATCCCTTGATAGAAAGAGTGAACGAATGGATCGTAAACGATCTTGCCGCCGTGCTCCTCGGTAAGCCGCGCGGCGGTGCTGTTGCAGCGGTTGCGCGAAGCCCAATCCGGGTCGAAGCCGTCGGTGTTGAACGGCTCACGGTATTCGAGAGCGGGAATCTGAGTCTCGTTCAGGTCGGGGAGGGCGATGGTATCCCGCTTCGGGATGTTGCTGATCTTCGACGTATACCAGCGACAGCCTAACTTCTCTTCGAGAAAGGCATAAACGCCATACATCGTGCCGCGCGGCCGACCTCCGGCAATGATAAGATGCTCGCCTTTCGTCTGCAGCAGGAATCCCTCCTTGCCCAGCTTCGTCCAGTCGGGGGTAACGCCCAACTTGGAAAGGTGTGAGGTGTTGCCGAGCAGCACCGCCTTCGGGGGCAACGCGGTGGTGTCGTCCTGGATCGCGAACTGCGCGCCTCCGATTTGCTGTAGAAACGACGCGAGTTCGGCGGCGGCGCGTTTCTCTGAAGGAATGGCATCTTTCGGCGTGACGATGACGTAGTCTGTCTTCCCCTGCGCGGATAATATCAGAGCGTCTGCCGAACCTGTCAGAGTCAGGCACAATGCCACCGCTGTGAGAAATAGAGCCATTGAGTACATCATGAGCTGAACACCCCTTCGGAAGTGAGTCGCGACGACCGTGATTCGCGGACAGCCGCATTATGCCAGAGTGCGCGAGTTGCCTCAAGAGGGATTGCGACCTGGGCAGGGGCGAGTCGAGGAGAACTCCGAGTCCAGAATGGATGGACAAAGGCTCGCGAGGTCTGCGGCCGGCTCGCGTACGCCTGGAGTGTAGTTTACATGGGTGCAGGGCAATCACCATGTCCATGCAGAGCGATTCTCTCTGCCTTTTCATTGGCAGAGTGCAGTCGCTCCTCCAGCGCGCGGCGTGTTGACTCGATGTCGAGATCCACCAATGTATCCGGCAACGTGGGTTGGTCAAAGTAGAGGACCGCGCGGCTGCCGGGCATGGGCAACTGGTACCGGTCCCATGTCGCCAGTGTAAGCCGCCGGCTGAACGCGACGCCCACGGGCACGACCGGGCACCGAGCCAGTCGCTGGATGAGAGCAGCGCCTAACTGGACGACTTCTCTTGGCCCGCGCGGGCCATCGGGAGTTAGTCCTACGGTGTCTCCCCTTTTGATAACGCGCACCAATTGCCGGAGGGCGGCGACACCGTCACGGTCGGAGGATCCTCGTACTACGTTCCACCCAAAGCGACGGAAAATCGCGCCTTGAAGGTTGCCGTCACGACTGTGGCTGATTAACGCGTAGGCTCCCCGGTTGCGGAAGAAATTCAGCGGAACGAGCGTTCGGTTGTGCCAGCAGAGCACCAACACACCGTGGCCCGGGGTCATGCACCAGCGGAGTATCTCCGGGTTGACGACCTCGATCCGTGTCCAGGCGAACATCAGCGTCCCAATGCCGTGGGCCAATTCGCGTTGCACCAGCGGCTGCCATTTGCCCCACACCCCGTCGTTCGCGTGCCGAACGCGGCGGAGGCGGGTCAGCCACGCGGGGCGCTTACCGGTGTGCCGTGTGTTCTTCATGGGAAGCGCGTTGGACCATCCCGCCGCAAGAATTCCTTTCCAGCGATCGATCTTGCCCGAAGATCCGGCCTCAACAGGGCCGACGGAGGCGGATTTGCCACGATCTCGAGTACGCTGCAATCGTCGTTTCCGGCCAGCCGACGAGTCTTCCATCCTCTGCTCGTGACTTCTGTCTCGTGGTTGCGGCCAATGATACACAGAATCCGCTTCTCCCTCAGGAGGAGCTGTTCCAGTTCATCCCCTTTCACGGTGGGAATCAGGCGCCTCAGGTAGAATGACATGGCTGGCTCATAACGTCCATAGCAAAGGAGAGCAGATGTTGGCTCACCCAGCGCTCGCAGTTGCAGTGCAACGGGGCGCATTTCCTCAAAAGGCTCCAGCGTAGCATGAGCGTGCATGACTCCCGCGATGAAGAGCAGGTGAGCGATGAGCAGAATGGGGACGCCAACGGTCGTTCCCCAGCGTCGAGCGGTCGCTATGGCAACGGTTCCTCCCACTACCCCTGCCGTGAGTATCCAGATTGAAAGTGCGGTCACTTGTCGCTCAGGGAGGTTGGTTTCCCGCACCAGCGCCACGCTGCCGGCAACCGTGAGAACGGCCAGCAGCACGCCTTGAGAGGTGATCCAGCTCCGCCGTCTTACTGAGCCTGATTGGTCGGTCTCCATCTGCTGCGCCAGCGCTCGACCCAGCAGCAGCCCCATTGCCGGGAAACAGGGAAGGACATAGGTGGCCAATTTCGTCGCTGAGGCAGTGAAGAAGACGAAAGGCAGGAACCACCAGAGCGTGGCGCTGCGAACGAAGAACCGTTCTTGTTGAGCCAAGGTGCTGGAAGCGGATTGACGCGCGTCTCTCCAGAATGTCCCTGGCGCCATCGTCGTCCAGGGCAGAACACCGAATAAGATGATGGGCACATAGTAGAAAACCGAAGCTCCCGTATGGTCGACGCCCTTCGCAAACCGATCGAAATTCTCGGCCAGCAGAAACCCCCTCGCCGCGCCGGGAAGGGCGCGCTCCAAGAGCACAAACCACGGCGCCGAGAGCAGAAAGTACAGGATTGCGCCGAATCCGAAAGCGGGCCAGTGGACGGATCGCCAACGCTTTTCCCATGCACAAGCGCCCAGTACAATAAGCCCTGGCAGCATAAGGGCCACAGGCCCTTTGGTTAGCGTCCCTCCTGCCGCGAAGACAAAAAAGGCGATGACGGGCAGCGGATTCCGACGTGCGCCCGACAACGCCCACAGGCCGCTCACCACTGCTCCTGTGAACCAGAAGCAGAGCAGCATATCCGTGATTGTCAGCCGGGCAACAATCAGAAAGAACACGGACGAGGCGGTGGCCACACCTGCCATCAATCCCGCAGTTCTGCCGGTCGCCCGCGTTCCCCACGCCACAGTCAGGAAAACCGCGCACAGCGCCGCCAGCGCAGGAACCAGACGACCGGCCCATTCCTTCAGTCCGAACAGCCGGTAACTGAATGCGAGGGCCCAGTAGGTCAACGGTGGCTTGTTAACGCGCGGTTCTCCGTTCAGCAGCGGAACCACCCAGCCGCTTCCCGTGAGCATCTCCCGCGCGACTTCCGAGTACCGAGCTTCGTCAGGGCTGGTAAGCCCGGTGTAACCCAGGTCATAGAAAAGGAAACCGCAGGCCACGCACAGCAGCGCTAATGGCAGGTTCCGCCTCCCTACGGATACAGTCAAGTGCATCGGCTTTACATTCCTCTCATCACCAACTCAACTTCCTGAGAGTGACTCTTGTGGTGAAGTCTGTAGAGACATCGCGGCCATTGGGCGCCGCCTCGAAAAACAGCTTGTCGAGAATCCTGCTTCGCTTATTGTCGTCGGTACAGTGGTCCGCAACCAGGCGACCCAGCACGGCTCCCGCGACCACCTGGTAGGGGTAGTGCCGATTCAGTTCCACACGAGTCCAACCTACTGCTCCCGCGGCCCCATAGTAGAACCATTTGTTCTTTGGGTGACGATCTGCCATAAAACTGGCCCAAGCGAACGCCGCCGAGGTATGACCGCTGGGAAAACCATCGGGGCTCCCGTCGGGGCGCGACAAGCCGGTTCCCACCTTCAGCAATCCTGTGACCGCAGCAGTGGTTCCCATCACTTGAGCAAATTGATCTGCCGCTTTGTGGTCGTCCTCAAGAAAGTATAAACCGGCTGCCGTTCCGGTTAGAACGGCGGGGAGAAAACTGTCAGCGATCCCTGTCGCCGCAGTTTCGTCCAAGTCCACATCCACGGTTTCATTCCCCAATGCCGCGGCTGCGAAGACTGTAAGCAGACACACGAAAGCTGTCAAGCAACATCTGACCGCGCTCTGGATGCTACATAGGATGACCGGCCCTTCCACACAATAAACTTCCATCACTCACCCCTCGTTATTACACACCGTGCCCTTCTCAAGTCTGAACCCGGAGGCAAGGCGATGTCTCAAATTACAGCACCTGCTGAACAATGGTGGACTCTACACAAAGCATCGGGTGCACGCTACAGCTTTCCTGCTACCAGGGAATGCGATTCTGTCACCGGGCAATCACGATTTCCCGGACACTATCAATCTCCGTCGTGAAAATCACGTACATCGAATCTTCCACGGTGACTACCTTTGACTTCGCCCGCCTGCCGTCCACCGTCACCTCGCCGCGACCCGTCCACCGCGACGGAAGCAGAACGCGAAAGGAAACCCTCTTGCCTGTCCCCGTGAAGTGCAGCCGAATGCAGTCCCGGGAGATGCGGTAGTCATAGGCAAAGTAGGTTTCGGAAGACGGGAAGTGAGCCACCGCACTGACGGCCTTGGTTTTTGTGACGGGCCAGCGCGGGCAGCACTCGACTTCCTCAAACACCTTGCCAAGCGACTTGATCCCGGCCAATTCTTCAATCAGAGCTTGCGTCCACGGCGTCAATCCCCAGGGGTCGTAGTTTGTCTGATGGTGGGGAGCGTTGATCGCCGCGTTTCCCTGCAAGTCGTACCAGGTAAAGAGAGCGCCATTGTCGCGCTGCATCACGCCGTGAAGATCGGCAAGCAATTGGGCGGCGAGCTTCTCCCGGCCATGCTGGAACGCGCCGCGGCATAGCTCGCCTCCCACCCAGGGGAAGAGCCCGCCGTTCGCGTACTCGCCCTGCGCCTTCGACCAGGGGCCGGAGGTGTTGAAGTATTCAAGTTCATCCGGATACCCCGGCTGGAGGCTCCACCACGGGAATCGGTCGCCGGCCTCCTTCCATCGGCGGACGTATTCATCAATGATGGAAACGGCCTTGCGGTGGTCGGCGAACCCGCGCGTGATCGCCCATGAATTGCTCATGGCAAGCTGAGCGGATTCATCGAAGTTCCCATGGTCGACCTCGTCCAGATGGATGTGGTGCAGGTACTTCGTGCCGTCCCAGAAAACCTCGTTCCCGCGATGGTAGTAGTACTCACTGCGTTGCCGCCAGTAGGCCGCGCGATCGTCCCGTCGGAGGGAAGCGTACACAACGGAGAGGAGACAGCACGCTTCGTAGATGCTCGATGTGTCTCCCTGCATGAGAACGAAACGAGTGGACTCGTCAATGAAGCAGTCGTCACTGGCGGGGAACTGGATGTCCCACTCGTCCAGCGTGTGTGCTCTCTTGATAAGACCGTGTTCATTGTCGAACAATTCGGGCGCGGTGGTGGCGTACTCAAGACTTGCCTCCACCCTGGGCAGCAACTCCGCGATCCACTCATTGTCGCCATGCGCTTCCCACCCCTTGCACAGGGTAGCGGCCATGCTTGTCTCCAGATCCGCCATCACGGTACGGATGCGTCGCTGGCCGTTCCACTGAGGGTTGCCGTCGGCGTAGACGTGATCCGGCAGCCTGCCGTTCGGCCACTGTTGACCGTACAGCCCCTCAAACATGCTTGTCACGTCGGAGATAAAGTACCGAAGCGCGGCGACGCCAAACGCCGGAAACGCGAAGTTCTCTCGTGAGTTGTCCGCGGCCTTGTAGTAGGTGACCGGTTTGCCGTCGATGTTGGCGGTGTCGATCGTCTGCCGAAGCCCTTCTCCCAGCAACTCAAGCAAGTCATCCGGCTCCCCGGTGTCCGACGAGATACTCGTTCGAGCTTCCACTCGAAAGCTACCCCGCCGAGCATAGGGTTTGTTTCGGCTATCCGCCGTCGCCACCTCGATGTAGTGCACCCCGGGCGCAAGGCCCGGTTTGATGGTGACGTCCGCTTCTCCCTGTCGTGAGCGGACAGTCACGTCGAGGTAACGCCGGTGCCGGGCATCTGAAACGATGTAGCGAACGTCCTGGCCGTCGAGCTGATCCCACTCGAACACAAGCTTGACATCATCCAGCGGGGCGCACTTCTTGGGGAACGTCCAGACGACTCCGGCTTCTCTCAATGTCATCGCGATCATCCTCTCAGCAGACTTTGCAGCGATGCGACGCCCAGCGCATCCGTCTCGTCGAGCCATTGAAGCGGCCGCTGCGCATCCCTCATCAACTCGACTGCCGCCACCCGATCAACCTTGCCGAGACGCAAGGGGTCGAGTTTGATCCCCAGCCAGCGCTGCCGCAACATCAGAGGCAGGGCGCGAAGTTCGAGGTCGCTCAAGGTTTTGACGCGGTGGTAGGCTGAGAGAAAGCAGTGGACGCCACCGGGGTCGAAATCGAAAGGGCGGGTCAATTCAATGATATTGCCGCCACCAGACTTCTCCGGCTCCTTGCGACCGAAGGCGATCAGTCCATCAACCACGTCGCGTAGTCGAATCTGCACTCCCGTTGCATCCCAGTCGAAGACCCCTGCCACGTGTCCCGCGGGATCAAACACCAGGTTGAGCGCGTGATAGTCGCCGTGAATGATGCTCCGTTGCAGCTCCAACTCAATCGACCCGTAGAACTCCCTGTTCAGCAGATCAAAAGCTCGATGGAAAGCGACGCGCACGCCGGCAAGTTCCGGTTCGGCAAATAATGGTTCCGCAAGCTGCAGAGATTGCTCAATCTGTTTTCGATTTTCGTGCAGCGGCCCGTTTGCTGCGAAGTCAGTTGGCTGGAAGGACTCCAAGCACCGGTGCAGGCGACCCAACGTCAGGCCCGCGCTCTCGATTTCCCGCTTGCTGCCGCGGAACTTGTGCCCGACGGTGAATGGGGTCACTTCCCACAAACGGTCGCCGTCTCGGAGGAACGTCTCGTCAGTGTCTCGAACATGAAGTGGGGCCTGGACGGGAAGATTCCCCGCTGCAAGGTGCAGTAGAACGCCGTGCTGCAGTCGAACGTGCTCGATGGACGACAGCCGCGGCAAACGGCATTTGATAAAGTAATCACCGGTGGAGGTGTGGACGCGGTAGTTCTGATTCGCCGTTCCACCCGACCCGGCAGTCACCGATTCCGCGTCGCCCATGTCGTAATGTGAAAGGACCTCTTCAACGATCATCCATCGCCATTCCGTTCACCCATTCGCCCATCCACCTATTCCCTCAAACCCCTTTCGCGGAGCAGCGCATCCGCCCACAACTCGTCTTCCGGTTTGAGATGCGGATCGGGAGGTTGGCGGTAGTCAACCTGCGAATCGAATCGGCCCACGTCATAGCAGCGCGTGAACAGCGCTGGCAGGTCGAGGGAGATGCTCTTTTCCTTTCGTCGTAACGGGATGGGAATCGGCGCAAGGGCTTTGCGTAAGCTGATGTCAATGACGTAGAACGTGAACGTCCGGTGGCCAAACCGCACGCAAACGCGGTAGTCGGCGGGACGCAGACGATCTTCCGGGGCCGCCAGTGTGTGCAGCCCGGCGCGCAGCAAGTCAATCTCCACGAGGTTGACGCTGGAGTCCAGCGCCTCCTGTTGTTTGACGAGGTACTGCTCCCGCGCACGACCGGGCTTTTTGTTCGACGGACTGAGCACCTCGATGACGGTCACCACCTCGCCTCCCTCGATCGTCCGAATCTCGACGAAGCCCTGCGGGACTTCGAGCCATTCGGTCTCGATCAGGTAACCGTTGCCCGTTGGTTCGGGAATCGCCAACTCATCGAGCACCGCGATCTCAGCGTAGACGGCCGCCGGCTCTCTCACCTGCCAGGTGCGGTCAACATCCGTGTCCACGATGGAGATGTCGGGAATGATCGTCTTCGGCACAGGTTCCACGGTAACACGCCGCTCGACCACGGCGATATACTTCGGCCCCAGCTTGGGCTGCAGATCCTCCAGCGCGAATGTGATCAGACTGTGATGGAAGCCGGTCCACAAAGCTGAACACTCAATATAGGGATCCATACCGGGGAATGGACTTGGCATGATACTTCACTCCCTTCCCATCAGAAATACGGCCGTCGCACGGGTCAATGGCTCCACCGTTGTCTACGCGTATAGTTCGTCCGCCACGTGCTTCAGCTCGAGATCAATCAACGTGGTCTTTTTCGGTTTGCCGGATGCGAGGTCCCAGCCCATCGCCTGGAGGAATTCCTTGATCTCCGTGTCGGAGTCGATCGTGACCCCTTTCAGCGGACCCGACTGGAGGGGCGGTCTGCCTTCCGCGCGCGGGGGAAGTTTGACATCCAATGGGCCGATCCCTTCCCGCAGGTTGAAGCAGGAGCGCAGGGTCCCAATGCGTGCGCCGGTCTCGATCACCTCGCCCATGTCGAATTCCTTCCCCGTCACCGCGGTCAGGAACTCGGGCACCGCCTTTGCCTTCATCGAGCACACGCCAAACATGCAGAAACCCGCAGCGTTGAGCACGTGCCCAAACGAAGTGAGAACACGGTGCGCCGCGCCCTTACCGGTGTGGACGTAACGCTCGACCGGCGGATAGTACTTGTCGAGTCCAGCCGGAACGAAGTTGGCCTCGTGGAACCAGGTGCTGAACTGAGTGTGGCGGCCCGGTGTCGCATCGGCGCGGTAGCTCATGCCAAGGCCGGGGTTGAGTCGCGAGTCGTGCATGGCCAGCTCTTCTCCGCCGGCGTGCATGGCGAATTCCTCCGCCTTGCCGCCGATCTGCTCCACGGCTTTCTTGATCCCATGCTGGAGGACGGCGCCAAAACCTTCCCCTGCAGCGATCTTCTCGGTGATGGCGACGATGCCTGCATGGTTTCCCCACGTCAACTCGATGCCTTCAGTGTCCTTTGCCGAGATGAGTCCGTTCTCAAAACACTCGATGGCAAAAGCTACGGTGGCGCCGGTACCAATGGTATCCAAGCCCGCCCGATTGCAGATGTCGTTGCACCGGATGATGGAGTCGAGGTGGTTGTTCAGACAGAGGGTGCCAAAGGAGCCCAACGTCTCATACTCGGGTTTGTGAGTCTGCGCAGGATAGGGACTGCCTTCCTGGGTCTTCACCTCTCCGCCGCAACCCAGCGGGCACCGGTCGCACGCGAACCGTTTCCACTGCCGGGCGATGACCTTGTCGTCGCTGATGAGGGAGGGATCGACCATGTCCACCGGAACGCCTCCCCAATTCTTGATGGGAGTGTCCGCTCCTTGCGCGGCTGTAGCCGTCATCCCCGCGGTTCCATAGTCGTGGAAGAAGTCATAGAGTGCGTTGTTATTCTTGAAATGGGCCAACTGCTCTTTGCGCACAGCATCTACGAGGTCCTTGTTGGCCAAGGGCACTGCCTGATCCCCCATGGCGACGATGGCCTTGAGCTTCTTCGACCCCATGACCGCACCCAGTCCGGACCGGCCCGCCGCGCGGCCTTTGTCATTCATGATGCCCGCGAGTAGCGCCCTGCGTTCGCCGGCCTGCCCAAGGCAGGCGATGCCGACGTCCTTGCCAAACTCTGCGCGAAGGATGTCATCGGTTTCATTGCTGTCCTTGCCCCAGATGCCGCTGGCGTCCCGCAGTTCGCTCTTTCCGTTGTTGAGCAGCAGATACACGGGTTTGGCCGACGCTCCGGTGAAAAAGACCGCGTCGTACCCAGCCTTCTTCAGATGGGGCCCAAAAAATCCTCCCGAGTTCGCGTCTCCCCATCCGCCCGTCTTCGGCGACTTGCCGACCACGGCATACCGGTTGCCGGTGATCGCCGGGGTTGCCGTGAGGCATCCGGTGAGGAAACCCAGCATGTTCTCCGGCCCCAGAGCATCGACTCCGGCCTGCTGGCGCGTGAACAGGTAATGCGCTCCAAGCCCGTACCCACCCAGGTACTTCAGGTACAGATCATCTTCCGGTTCCTCGACCTGCATGTCTCCGGTGTCCAGGTCGACACACAAAATCTTCCCCATGGTTCCACCCACTGGCATTGCTCGTTCCTCCTAACGGATGTATGACTTGCCGAACCGGAATCGGGGTCTGGTCGACCCCGATGGCTCCTGACTCTTCTACCCAATTCTACAACGGACGGCCAAATCCTCCTACCCCTCAATATCTATTGCCTTTGCGCGAGGGGGGGCCGAGGGGGGCGCATCTTCCTTTGTCATTTGGCGTCGTCATCCCTCTATCCTTTCACGCGCAGACAGTCTACACGAACCTACAGTACAAAGCAATGATTGCCTCTACCTCGCACGGCAGAAGCATACACCATTCATCGGTCTTCCCGGTAATTTAGAAGAAGACGCGATAATCATGTAGAGTTCCACGGTTCCGGTGGAGTCCAATCGCAGAGAGTGGCTATTATAGAGAAGCGGTGCTTTCTGCAGAAACAACGAAAGGAGAAGAAAGGAATGGGACTCTACTGTGGGATTGATTTGCACGGGAACAACGGGTACTACGGGATCGTGGACGCCCAAGGGAGACGGGTGTACAAGAAGCGCCTGCCCAACGAGCTGGCGGTGGTGTTGGAGACGCTGGCACCGTTCAAGGAGGAACTGGAAGGGCTTGCGGTGGAATCGACGTACAACTCGGAGAGTTGACCAATTGGTACTGGCTGGTGGATGGTCTGCGCGGACTCACAGAGTCCGAAGGGGAACGGGTATCCGGTTCAGTTGGCGAATCCGGCGGGGATGGAGCAGTATTCCGGACTGAAGCACGCCGACGACCAGCACGACGCTTTCTTTCTGGCGGAGATGTTGCGGCTGGGGATTCTGCCGACGGGTTACATCTATCCAAAGGAGGAGCGTCCGGTTCGGGATTTGCTGCGTCGTCGGATGCTTCTGGTGCAACTGAAGACGGTGCTGCTTCTGAGCTTACAGTCACTGATCACTCGCGAGACGGGGCAACAGATAACGGGCAATCAGCTCAAACAACTGAAAGAGGAGACGCTGAAGATTCTTCTTCCGGAGGAGCATCTCCTTCTGGCAGGTGAAACCAATCGATCGGTGATAGCATTTCTGGAGGGAAAGGTCGGGGAGTTGGAGACGGCGATCCTGAAGCGAGGGAAGGTGAGACCGGAGTATGAGAAGCTGCGAACGCTGCCGGGGGTGGGGAAGATATTGTCTCTGACGATCATGTATGAGACGGGAGACATCCGGCGTTTTCGGGAGGTTGCGAACTCGCAGAGTTCGACGGCAACTACACGTCGTAAGTAAATCATCAAATATATTGTCCCCTCAAAAACCGCAATGCCTGCAAAGATTTGCCTTCATTTCCGTGTTCTCCGTGATCTCTGTGGTGAGAAAATGGGGACAGAATTCATGACGATCTACTTATTGTCGGTGTGCGAGCTCCAAACGGTTCAGCAATCAGAAGGAGAAAGGTCGTAACAACCGGAAAAACGGGAACCGTTATCTTTCCTGGGCTTACATCGAGGCGGCGAGTTTTGCGATTCGGTGCTGTCCACCGGCGCAGAAGTTTTATCAGCGGAAAAAGGCGAAGACAAAGGCATGTGTGGCGATGAAGGCTCTGGCGAGCAAGTGGAGCAAGGCAGGCTACTTTATCATGCGGGATCAGGTGGAGTTTGATATCCAGCGTGTCTTCGGATAACGGTTTGGTTTGGCTGCGGCGGGGAACCAGGATAAGGGTTGGCAAGCCCACCCAGATGTGATTGGAAGCCGCCGCAGCCTCCTCCAGGGACACGGCTTGGTTGCGATCGATTCCGCCCGCGTCTTGAGCCACAAAGGGTTGGACCCGTCAGACGATCAAGTCCAGGAAACGGGAGCCATAGATGTGTTCTTCAAAGTTATGGACAAGGGGCGGTACTGAGGCATTTTCTGGCTCCGACGTGACGTCGGAGTGGAACCTCTGGCAAGGTCTCTTCACCGGAGACCAACCGGAAGGTTTAGAACCGGATGGGTGACTGCACGGAATAGTTTCAACGGACTCTGTGAGTCTTCAAGAACTGTTACCGCTAAGGCGGTGTCAATAAATAAAGGTATCATCTCGGTCAGTGCGTTGAGGGGTGAATGGTGTAATTCCAGTCGCCATGAAAGGGGTTTCGTTTCAGGTTCACTCGCTTGATTTCCTCATCCGTCACTTTCCGGCCGGTCGGATATTTCCGGCGATCCAGACGGCATGTCACTTGGAGCCCTTTGGCGGTGGTCGTGCGAGAGATAAGATTGACGATCGTCTCGTAATCCCGAAGCGGCTCGCCGCGCCAATTCGAGGAGATGAAAGAGAACAACCGGTGTTCAACCTTGTTC
>Ga0210030_1001677_pt1 | contig 15689 bp, 11 predicted proteins | sample CryGeymeta201523_FD_183986 | JGI IMG/M metagenome (GOLD analysis project Ga0210030, IMG submission 183986) | Groundwater microbial communities from Crystal Geyser aquifers in Utah, USA - Crystal Geyser metaG 2015-23 (SPAdes) (version 2) | ecosystem: Environmental > Aquatic > Deep subsurface >...
AGTGGGATAGTAAAGAGAAAGATATTCTCTCGCGATTTCATCCGTAGCATCCAGCGATCCATTATTTATTATGATTAGTTTATCGACATTTAAAGTTTGATGAAGAACACTATCTATAGCCTGGCGCAAAAACGCACCTTGATTATAAGAAACAACAACGACTGTGACACCAGATATGGACATTATTTCAGTATAGCAGTTTTGGCATCCTCCATGTTAATTTTATAGCAGCAGCAATACGGAGGAATTTTTTCTTACTTCGCTTTTTTTCCTTCAACGCCTCCGTTATCGCAAGCATCCAATCTGCATGCGTTTTGGCTTTATAGAGAAGCCCGTTGGCCCTCCTTCGTTCAGGTTCGACTCGTGGTCTACGTCCACGCAGCCGAATCTTCTCTTCGGCGGGTAAACAACCCATTAGCGATGTTGTAGCGACAATAGGTTTTCCGGATGAAAGGTAGAGGGGGAGTTCGGGATGGTCAATTAAACCCCTCTTATCATATTTGAATGGCGCGATGAGGATATCAAAGGATTGAAGGAAAAGCGGGAGTTTCTTGTACGCCTGTTTTCCTACAGGAAATATGTTGGGATATTTTTCTACCACTTCGATGACGGGCCTATAATCTGTGTTTCCTACGAGAACGATAGATGCGGTGGGAAATGCCGTAGCGATGCTTCCCAAAAGAACTTCATCTATTCGTTCATCAAGCGTTCCGATATAACCCATTACCGGTTTTTTTATCCAACACAAACCAACGTCGCATGTCTGGATCATTTTTGAGGTATCCTTGAACATTCCAAAATCAACGCCATTTTTGATTACAACATCTTTTTTATTCCGAGTAAGTTTTGCATTGGGTGCGGTTACCATAAATGCGTTCTTTAGGAGTTTTCCTTCGGCATCAATAATGTATTGAACTGCATTATGGTGATGGGTATAGCTAGACGCCCTATCGAAAATGAATGACTTTTTCTTCAGGGATAACAGAGAATCCCAAAACGGATGATGGATATAGGATAGTGGGTTAACGAGTGAATGAGTTAAAGGGTTAATGAGTTTAAGGGATTGTTTGAGGTGGAGGATTTCTTTCGGAGCTGGTTTTTGATAGTTGAGATGAAAGGATTTGTAGCTGGTGAGTCGGACTGCAATGAAATGTTCAGTTTCCTCAACAATGCGATATCCCGGTCGTCTCGCCTCATCAAATATCCCCTCAATATAGATAATGATATGTTTTTCTGCAAGTTTTCGCGCAATCTGAACTGACCGTGACTGGAAATCATCGCTACTTGTTGAACCAAAAATGATATAGGATTTTGCGTGAGAATCCTTCTTATTTTTTATGGCAGTGTGTATTTTTTTATTGAACCGAAATCGCAAAGCTTTAACAATCCATGCATAGGGGGTTTTTTGCAGAAAAAGAAAATAATCTTTTTTTTGCTGGAGTCTCTGTATTGACAGAATTTTTTCCTCTAGAACTGAATTTACTGTTTTTTTTCGAAAGAGAGATGTACCATCTTTATAGGCAAAATAAAAGGCGGATAAAAATTGAAACAATAAAGAGTTATCATGAAGATAGAGTGAATATCTCAGCTGTTCCACTTCAAGATAGAGAAGTTTTTCTTGTTCTATAAGGCGGGCTAACTTTGTTATTTTACTCATGATTAGTGAATACTATAGCAGAGATATTCGTATACGTATACTCCGCACTCTGTTATTTTTACTGCCTGAGCGAATTCGTTAATGTCGCTATGTCAGTAAAAATAATAGAGTGCTGCGTATTATTGTTATTTCTTGTTTAGTTTTTAGAGTTTTCTATTTCTGTTTCCTGTATAATATGAGCCTATGGAAAAACTTACGAAGATTGTCGCGACAATCGGACCTTCATGCGATTCTGAAAAGCAAATTGAAGCGTTGATTAATGCTGGTGTAAACGTATTTCGATTCAATTTCAAACACAATATTCTTGAGTGGCACAATGACCGGATACAAAGAGTAAATATTGTTTCTGAGAAAATGGGTATGACGATCGGTACCCTTATTGACCTACAGGGTCCGGAAATACGAATCAATATGTCCTCTGACCAGATTATTTTGAGAGATGATGATTTACTCTCTTTTGGTGAAGGGAAAGATTTATCAATATCCCATCCTCAAATCATCCGATATTTGACCATCGGACAAAAGATTTCGGCCGACTCCGGCTCATTTTCCTTTACGGTTGAGAAAAAAGGTAATAAAACGTATTTGCGATCCCACTCAAAAGGCATCTTGAAGAATAGAAAAGCCTTAAACATACCGGGGGCAGACTTCCCCTTCCCCGTGTTGGTTGACAGGGATTTTGAGGGGCTCAAAGTGGCAGCGCGTAATGAAATAGATTTTGTTGCTCTTTCATTTGTACGAACGGCCGATGATATTCGCATAATTAGGAGCAAAATGAAAAAATATAACGTGTCCGCAAAACTTATTGCGAAAATTGAGACTGAAAAATCACTAAAAAATCTGGATGAAATCATTGATATCAGTGATGGCATTATGGTGGCGCGTGGGGATTTAGGGGTTGAGCTTCCCCGAGAGGAAGTTCCTTATTATCAGAAAATCATCATTAAAAAAAGTATTAAAAAAGGAATTCCCGTAATCACTGCCACTCAAATGCTGGAGAGTATGATTGAAAAACCTTTTCCTACACGGGCAGAAGTGTCGGATATTGCTAATGCAACGTATGATTTAACCGATGCGGTTATGTTGTCGGGAGAAACTGCAACGGGAGCGTATCCAATTGAAGCGGTGAAAGTTATGAATAAGACCCTCGCCTTCAACGAGTTAAAAAACATGGTAGATAGCCGTAAGCGTTTTGATTTTCAGGTGGATGACCAAGATGCATTGTTATGTGACAGCGCTTATGGTCTTTACTTGGCATACCGCGGTCTAACAGAGCATGTCGCAGGATTTCTTATTTTTACTCACACGGGAAAAACAGTTCATCTTCTTTCGCGCTATCGTCCTCTCATTCCTATCTTCGCATTTAGTCCTACCGATATCATAAGTGACAGTCTCACTTTACAATATGGAGTTGTTCCTTTTTCATTCAAACCTTCCCTAAAAAATACAGAAGTCGAAAAAAAAGATGTGCAAAGAGCTGTCGCATACTTGAAAAAAAAGTCACTTATCAAAAAAGGTGATATTTTGATCATCTTGCACGGTGAATATTGGGCAGCGGAGGGACAGACTTCTACAGTCAAAATTTTGAAAGTTGAGTAACATATATGCAAGGGATATCTAAGATTCGCAACTTCGCTATTATCGCCCATGTAGATCACGGCAAGAGCACACTTGCAGATCGTTTATTGGAAATAACGGGAGTGGTAAGTGCGGGCAAGCATGAAGAACAGATGCTTGACAGAAATCCCGTCTCAAGGGAGAGGGGGATTACCATTAAATTGGCTCCGGTAAAAATGCTTTACTCACCCACTGTCATCCCCGCGGAGGCGGGGATCCAGTCGAAAATGCACAGCAATGGTGATTATATAGATTCCCGCCTTCGCGGGAATGACAAGCAGGAATATATCTTGAATCTCATCGATACTCCAGGGCATGTGGATTTCTCATACGAAGTAGATAGAACCCTTGCCTGTGTGGAAGGAGTTGTCCTTCTCGTTGATGCAACTCAAGGAATTCAGGCGCAGACAATCGCAAATGCGTATAAGGCACTGGAAAAAAACCTTGTAATAATTCCGGTCATCAATAAGATAGATATGGATGGAGCAGAGATTGAAAAAACACAAAAGCAGATAATTGATTTTCTTGGCGTAAAGCCCGAGGAAATATTCAAGATTTCAGCAAAGACAGGGATGGGAGTTCAGAAAGTCCTTGATGCAGTAATTGAAAAGATTCCAGCTCCTGCCCTATTGACACACAACACGCAACATGTAACATCTCACATTAAAGGACAAAAAGAAATGCTGCATGTTACAAGTTACATGTTACAAGCATTAATTTTTGACTCTTATTACGATACCCATAAAGGAGTCATTGCATTCGTGCGCGTATTTGGCGGTTCGTTAAAACGAGGGATGGAAGTCAAGATGGCACATGAAGGCGGCATTTTTATCGTTTCGGAAGTGGGAATGTTCAAACCGGATTTGACCCCTACCGATGAATTGAAGGATGGAGAGATAGGATACGTGGCGACGAATTTGAAAGATATCCATGCAATCCAAATCGGGGACACCATGCAGCTTCCGCGGGATGAGACCCCTCCCCTTCCGGGCTATAAGAAAGTAAAACCCATGGTGTATGCAAGTATTTTTCCTACCGATACCAATGACTATTTGAATTTTAAAAAAGCACTGGAAAAATTATATCTCACGGATAGTGCTCTGGACTTTAGCGGTATTTACAGCACTGCGCTTGGAGCGGGTTTTCGCGTAGGATTTCTGGGTCTACTCCATGCGGACGTTGTTCGAGAGCGGCTGGAGCGGGAGTATGAATTGAGTCTTGTCCTTACTCCTCCCCAGGTAGAATTCAAGATTGAAGATGGAAAATTCTATGAACCTATCGTAAAGATATTTATCTACACACCAGAGTCATATACGGGTGCGGTGATGAAAGTCTGCGAAGAACATCGCGCCAAATTCATCACGATGGACAACACAAATCAGATAGCGCTCACCTATGAAATGCCACTTGCAGAACTTATCACCAATTTCTTCGATCGGTTAAAAAGTATGACAAGTGGCTATGCATCTCTTGATTGGGAAATCCTTCGCTACGAATATGCTGATGCAAATAAGATGGAATTGCTGATAAATAATGATCCCGTTGAGGAATTTTCAGAAATTGTTGTGACTGAACGTGCTCAAGAAAAGTCGCAGTTTCTTACCAAAAGACTGAAAGACCTGATTCCCCGCCAGCAGTTCGATATCAAAATCCAGGCAAAATACAAAGGAAAAATAATTGCATCAGAGCGTATATCCCCTTTCCGCAAGAATGTACTCATGCATAAAGGTAAGCTGGTAGGAGGGGGCGACGTAGGACGGAAAAATAAACTGCTTGAAAAACAAAAGGAAGGAAAAAAACTCATGAAGTCCGTGGGACGGGTGGAAATACCCAAAGATGCGTTCATGAAATTATTCAATAGGCAGTAAATCTGCATTGCATTTACTTTTCGAATATATGATAATTATGCAATTAATATATTATTTAGAATAAAATCCATGAAGAAAAAAAAACAAAAAACATTATTGAATAGAATCGGTCCAAAAGGCATATTTGTTGTGGGGATCATTATTGTGATAGTTGTTTTGGGTATTATTGTTTCCAACTTACAGACAAAGGGTTATAATAGTAAAGCAGTTGAGGCCCTCTTAGACTGTTCAAAAATTTGCACAACCTATTTCCCTCATAGTGCACAATTTACTACTGATGTCGGAAAGGCGAGCTGTGAGAAATCATGTGGGAAAGTAGCTGCCGAAATAGCAACGGGAACCCCTTGTGAGGCGGCATGTACAAAAACCTTAATGGGAAGAGCTGGGGTTTGTAAACGGCTATGTATAAAGGCAAAAATAAAGTAACATTGGTGTAGCTGTAGCCACCCCCACATTATATGAATACGAAAGATATAACATACATTTTCGACTTTGATAAAACTATAGTTTCGGTCGAAAGTCTCGACTTGCTTGCCGAAGTAAGTTTGGATCATGACCCGGAAAAGGAAAAGGTAGTGCATAGGATCAATACCCTCACCGAACAAGGCATGAACGGAATTCTCTCCTTCGATGAAAGTTTAAAAAAAAGATTTGCACTGCTTAGTCTCACAGACGAACATATTATAAAAACAATTAAGCAATTGAAACACGCTATTACACGCTCTATTTTACGCAACAAATCTTTTTTCAAAAATAACGCGGAACATATATACGTAGTTTCGGGGGGGTTTAAGGAATATATTGTTCCTGTGATACAGATGCTTGGACTACGGGAAGATCATGTGTATGCCAACACATTAAAAAGAAATTCGAAAGGAAAAATCATTGGATTTGATTCCAACAACCCTCTTTCCAAGGAAAATGGAAAAGTGGAAGTAGTAAAGTCGTTGGAGAAGTCAAATATTGTGGTTATTGGGGATGGATTTACCGATGCACAAATCAAGAAGATGGGTGCCGCTAAACGGTTTGTTGTATTCACTGAGCACGTGGTAAGAGAAAAGGTTGTGGAAGCGGCTGATGAAATAGTGAAAAGTTTTGATGAATTTTTGTTTAACAATAAACTTCCTATGACTCTTTCCTATCCCAGGAGCAAGATAAAAGTGGTCCTTTTGGAGAATATTCACCCCGATGCGGTTTCCCTATTTAAGCAAGAGGGTTTTCAGGTTGAGATGCATGAGAAGTCATATTCAGGTGCAGAGCTTGACTCGGTAGTAGCGGACACCATGATTCTTGGTATTCGTTCCCGTACAAAACTGACACAAGAGTTTTTATCGAAACATCCAAAACTGCGAACGATAGGCACTTATTGTATTGGTACTAACCAAATAGACTTACAAGTGGCAACTGATCTGGGAATAGCGGTGTTTAATGCTCCTTTTAGCAATACACGGAGTGTGGTTGAACTAGCAATCGGGGAAATGATTATGCTTATGCGAAGGACTTTTGAAAAAAGCATGGAAATGCATCAGGGGGTTTGGAATAAGTCTGCAAAGAGATCCTATGAAATGCGGGGAAAAAAACTGGGCATAATTGGGTATGGCAATATTGGGATGCAATTATCCGTTGTCGCGGAGAGTCTTGGGGTACAGGTACTGTTCTATGACACACGCGATGTACTTCCTATTGGGAATGCCCGTCGATGCATTTCATTAAAGGAAATGTTACGGCAGGTAGATATGGTGTCGGTCCATGTAGATGGGCGGGAGGAGAATAAAAATCTCATAGGCAAAAAGGAGTTTGACCAAATGAAACAAGGTTCCGTTTTCCTGAATCTGAGTCGTGGGTTTGTTGTTGATATAGATGTATTATCTAACGCATTACAATCAGGACACATACAAGGAGCTGCAATTGATGTCTTTCCCATTGAACCAAAATCAAAGAGTGAGGAATTCGTGTCGAAACTGAGGGGACTCAATAACGTTATTCTCACCCCTCACATTGCAGGGAGTACGGAGGAAGCTCAGTATGACATTGGTATATCCACTACACGAAAGCTCATGAATTATATCAATAGTGGATCAACGGAATTATCCGTTAACATGCCTCAGTTGCTAGTTCCCTTAATCAAGGGGACGCACCGATTGGTACATATTCATACGAACGTTCCTGGAATGTTGGCACAGATAAACAGTGTCTTAGCAAAGCACTCGATGAACATAGAACAACAAATACTCAAGACCAATGATCGGATTGGGTATGTTATTACAGACGTAAATAAGAAATATGACCAAGCAATACTTCATTCATTACAAACGATTCCGAACACTATTCGTTTTAGGACAATATTTGCTTGATTTCTATGAAAAAAATATATTTTACTCCTGGTCCCTCTCAAATATATCCGAAATTAAACTTATACATAAAAGAAGCCCTTTCAAGAGACATTATGTCTCTATCCCATAGAAGTAAGGACTATGTGGATATAGCACAGAATACCCAACATACATTAAGAAAACTATTGCAAATACCCTCAACTCACCATATTTTTTTTATGTCTTCCTCCCTGGAATCAATGGAGAGGATTATTGCAAATTGTGTAAAGACGCAATCATTCCACCTCATAAATGGGTCATTTGCAGAAGCATTTTTCAATGCAGCGGAAGCTCAAGGTAAGAAGGCAAATATCCTTAGATTCAAACCTGGAGAGCGAATTGATATGGATAGTGTGGCGATTCCCAAAAAAACAGAGTTAATTTGTATTACACAGAATGAAACTTCAAATGGGTCCTGCATTCCCATGAAAGATATATATGCTTTGAAAAAAAGATATCCAACGATACCGATTGCACTTGATATAGTCTCTTCTGCTCCCTATCCACTCGTTAATTTTAAGAAAATTGATATCGCATTTTTCTCCGTGCAGAAGGGCTTTGGGTTGCCCTCGGGTCTTGGGATATTGGTTGTTGATGATGCATTGGTGCAAAAATCAAAACATAGGGGATATCACGACTTCCCTTCCCTAGCACAAAAGGAACTGATATTTCAAACTCCAGAAACGCCCAACGTCCTCGCAATATTTTTATTGGGTAAAGTGATTTTAGATATGATCAATCAAGGCGTTGGTCGTATGAGAAAGGCAACTGAAATGAAGGCAAAGCTTATTGTCGAATTTATTAATGCGCATCCTGATTTCGGTTTGCTTTTCATCACTGATACGAATGTGCGTTCTAAAACAGTTCTTGCAATTGAAGTTGGGAACAAAGTTGACGTAATTATTGAAAAACTCAAACTAAAAGGTTTTGTCGTAGGAAAGGGATATGGAATTTACAAAAAAACACAGATACGTATCGCAAATTTTCCGCAACATAGCATGCGAGATTTTCAGAGATTAATTAAAGAAATGGGCTTGATTTTAAAATAGTTGAGGAAATAGTTTTTTGAAGTATGTTTTTTGACGTTTTGCATAGTGTATTTCTCTCGTTAACCAAAGCTCAATCATCTGTTCTCTCGTCATTTCATTATTGATGTAAGAAATTATTTGTTGGTAGCCAATGGCATTTAAGCCAGGATCAGATTTTTTATATCCTTCATTGAGCAGACTTTGTGTCTCCTCAATTGCCCCACTTTCAATACGAGCCATAACACGAGCACGAATTATTGCACGTGTTTTCTCGGAATCGGTATGAAAGAATGGGATAAATGTAACGTCTGTTCCTTGCACACCTCCGAGGTGTGCAAGGAGGGTAATCATGGTTGGTTTATCGGCGAGAGTCCCATTGGCCAATGCGATTTCGATACGACGGATAAGGCGTCGTGGGTTTAAGCGGTCGCTTTCATTTAAACTTTCAAGAAATTCAGGTTTTTTTTTTCTCAGTATTTTCGTCAGTTCCATAACGGTTTTTGTACCCAGGTGGTGACGGAGTGGCCAATTTTCTGGTACCGTTATTTTAGGAACTCCATAGAGCAAATGATAGAGGTAATAACCGGTTCCCCCCACCAAAATAGGCGTTTTTCCCCGTGTAATAATATCTTTTAGAATTGGGAGTGCATGGGCAACATAATCTCCTGAAGAAAATGTTTCCTTGGGATCAACTAAATCATAAAGCCATATTTTATATCGGGGATTGGTGGGTCTGTCTTTTCCGGTCACGATATCTAATTTCTTATAAATCTGGCGCGAGTCGAAGTTTACTATTTCCCCATTTTCTGTATCGCAGAGTTCCAATGCTTTCGCAGTTTTACCTGTTGCCGTTTGCCCGAAGAGAATGAAAATTTTCATAAATATCTTAAACTCTAGACTCTGGACACTGTACTCTAGATAGAAATAAGAATTATTGTTTAGAGTATAGAGTTTAGTGTCTAGGGTAATACAATTATCGTTTTACTTCCACTTCTGCATTTTGGCAGCATCGAGAAGATTTTTGAAGAGATAAAGAACGTCGAGTGGCCCGATTCCACCAGGTGTAGGAGTGTAATATCCTGCAATAGGGTCAACTTCCTTTTCATCATAATCCCCTTTTAGTTTTCCATTTTCTTTTCGAATACCAACATTAATGAGAGTTGCCCCTGGCTTTATCATCTCGGCGGTAAGAATTTTTTTTCCGACAGCGGGGATAATAATATCTGCCTCCCTATAATATTCATGAGGATTGGGTGTTTGGGAGTTGATACCCATAAAGTTTATCTTCACTTCGCTAAATGTTTTAACCAAAGGTCTTCCGCCGGTGATACCCTTTCCCACAACAATAACCTGTTTATGCTTGAGGACTCTTCGCAAAGCTTCAAAATCCTTTTTTTTGTTGATAAATAACCCAGCATCTATCTTTGGATGAATATAGACGTATTTTAAGAGCGTTAGCACGGCAAGTCCTAATGGGGAAAAAAATTCAGTTTTTCTTCTATGACCCTCGATTTCCTTATTGAGAGCAACGAAGTCGAACATACTTTCGGTAACGAGCTGAGGTGGAAGAGGTTGTTGTACAATAATACCGGTGACTTCCGGATGTTGGGACATTTCCTTTATTTTTCGTAGGAATGGCTCAAAGGAAGGAGCCGTTTTGTATTGAATAAGTTCAAAGAGTATGCCGAGGCGCTTTGCAGTTTGATGCTTGATGCGAACGAAGGAACGCTGTTCATCTGAATCTCCAACCAAAAAAACGACTACTTTAAGTTTATTTTTCTTACTTAGTTTCGCCACTTCTTTTTTTAACTTGAGTTCAAGTCTTTCTACCACCTTTTTTACCGGAATTATCATTTGTGTATGCAATTATACCACGTTGGAGGCTAAAAGTCTATATCAGCGTGGCGCTCACGACCTTGTCTGTCTTGTCTGAAAATCGCATCAGAATGACACCTTTTGCCGTGCGTGAACGAGGTGGAATTGAGGCTAACGGAATTTTGACTATTTGACCTGAATTACTGGTCATGATGATAGTCGTATCTTCTGGATTGACGATTTGGACAAATCCGATATTACCCATTTTTTTATCAACCGAGGCTACTTTTACTCCTTTTCCTCCTCGATGTTGGCCTTTAAACAAAGCTAAATTTGTCTTTTTACCGACTCCCCGTTCACCGATTACTATAATATTCTTCTTGAATTCAGCCTGAGTGAACACTTCTGCCGCAGCCACCAAATCTCCCTCAGCAAGTTCAATGCCTCTTACTCCAATGGATGATCTGCCGGTATGCCTTACTTCTTTTTCCTTGAATACGATAGCTTTTCCGTGCTTAGTGGTAATGATAACATTCATCTCACCATCAGTCATCTTTACCCACAACAGCTCATCATGTTCTTCCAATTTGATAGCTATGATACCATTGGAACGGATATTCTCAAATTCCTCAAATGTCGTCTTTTTCACGGTTCCTTTCTTGGTACACATAAGGACAAATTTTTTTTGGAAAGCTGCCAACTGTTCCTGCTTTGTCGTGACGACGCCATTTGGGCCATAGGTAAGGACTGACGTGACTGTTTCTTCTGGTCGCAACGCGAGCAGATTTACAATGGCTTTTCCCTTCGAGACACGTGATCCAACAGGAATATCCCACACTCTATTCTGGAACATGCGACCTTGATTGGTGAAGAAAAGCGTATAATCATGCGTCATAGCTGTCGTAATATAGTAGACGTTATCTGTTTCTTTTGTTTCAATCCCTGAAACGCCTTTTCCTCCTCTATTTTGGACTCTGAATGTCTCTCTTGGGACTTGTTTTATGTACCCTTCTTTCGTAAGGACGACAATGACTTCCTTGTTTTCAATCAACTCTTCATCGGTAATTTCTCCTGGACGAGATTTGATTACTTTTGTCCTTCGTTCATCGCCGTACCGTTCAACAAGTTCAAGAAGTTCTGTCTTTATGACTCCCAATATCTTGAAAACATCTCGTAAAAGCGATTCCAAATAGTTGATGAGTTTTCTGAGTTCCTTGAGTTCTTCCTCGATCTTTGATCGTTCAAGTCCCGTCAATCGTTTTAACTGCATGTCAAGAATAGCTTGGGACTGGATATCCGAAAGGCCAAACTTTTTCATGAGCTTTGCTTTTGCGTCTGGTTCGTCCTTCGCTTTTTTTATGATTTCAACAACCTCGTCGATATTGTCGAGTGCGATAATATATCCCTCCAAAATATGCGCTCTGTATTTTGCCTGTTTCAACTGATGTTCGGTCCTTCTGGTGATTACGGAAACTCTATGTTTTAGATAATGCTCCAAAATAGTGTGAAGTCCCAGTGTTTGGGGGACTCCATCGACCAATGCGACAATGTTGATGGGAAATGACGTCTGCATTTCGGTAAACTTGAAGAGATTATTCAATACTTTCTTATACTGAGCATCCCTTTTGAGCTCGATTACGACACGAATCCCATCTCGGTCAGACTCATCTCGAAGGTCTGATATACCAACAATTTTCTTATCGATAACCAAGTGGGCGATTTTTTCCACAAGATTTGCCTTACTCACTTGGTAGGGCAGTTGTCTAATGACAATGGAAAGCCTGCCCTTGTCGAGCTCTTCTTCCTCAACCTTTGCTCGAATAAGAACTTTCCCTTTTCCGGTAATATATGCCTGTTTAATTTCATTCCATCCATAGATAATGCCATGGGTTGGAAAGTCGGGTCCTTTTACATGTTCGAGAAGTTCATCGATTGTAACGTCGTATGAAAGAGGGACGTCGGTTGGTTTCATTAGTTTTTTTTCCTTCGCGGTAACCGTTTTTTTTGCCTTATCTATCATGAGGCAAATTGCTCCAACAAGCTCCGTGAGATTATGGGGGGGGATTTTAGTTGCCATACCAACTGCAATACCTTCTGCTCCCATGAGAAGGAGGTTTGGTAATTTTGCGGGGGTGAAAAGGGGCTCTTTTAGTGTTGCATCAAAATTATCAGTCCAATCCACGGTATCTCGATCAATATCATCCATCAACTCATCCGCTATTTTAGATAGCTTCACTTCTGTATAACGCATCGCAGCTGGAGGATCTCCATCAATCGAACCGAAGTTCCCCTGTCCCTTAATAAGCGGATATCTCATCGAGAAGTCCTGCGCCATTCTCGCAAGTGATTCATAAACAGGGGCATCACCATGAGGATGATACTTACCCAGAACCTCTCCAACAACCTTCGCACTTTTTGAGAAGCGAGCACCTGAGGTTAGTCCAAGTTTATACATCGCATACAAAATACGTCTGTGAACTGGTTTAAGGCCGTCACGTATATCTGGCAGTGCGCGAGACACGATAACCGACATGGCATAGTTAAGGTACGCTCGCTTCATTACTGAAACTATTTCTTCGTTTACGAGGCCCTTCTTTGGTAATACTGGTGCCGCTGTTAGTTCATCCCGTTTTTTTTCATCCATAGATTTATGTAATCAAAGATTCACTTCATACCTGCCTTAATCGATTCATACGCTTTATCTTTACCTAAAAAGTTTTTTGTTTTTACCCATTTTCCTACTTCAAGTTCTTTATAATGGTTGAAGAAGTGCTGTATTTTCTTTTTTTCTATTTCATTTAAGTCCTCGATGTCTTTTATATCAGCAAAAAAAGGATCAACTTTTTCAACAGGTACCGCCAATATTTTTGTATCGATTCCTGCTTCATCTTCCATTTCTAGCATTCCAATAGGCCGTACGGAAATATATACTCCTGGTTGAACTGCATAAGTGGAAATGACAAGTACATCGACTGGATCTCCATCTTCAGCGTGAGTGTTTGGAATGAATCCGTAATTAAAGGGATAGACCATTGTTGTGAAAGCGAATCGATCCACTTTCATAAAGCCGGATTCCTTATCCAATTCGTACTTTATGGGAGACCCCTGTGGAATTTCGATGACGACATTCACTTCTTGGGGTGGGTTTTTTCCGACGGACAGTTTTGATGTATCCATAGTATTATATATAACATGTAACGTGTAACATGTAGCATACAACAATCCAAAATGTTGCGTGTTACATGCTGCGTGTTATATGTCTAGACTGGCAAGCTTTGCGTGGGCAACAATGAATTTCTTGCGTGGAGGTACTTCATCTCCCATAAGCATAGTGAACACGTGATCTGCCTCCTGCGTATCCGCGATCATGACCTGTTTCAAGATCCTATTTTTCGGATTCATCGTTGTTGCCCATAACTGTTCTGGGTTCATTTCTCCCAAACCTTTATATCGTTGTACATTTACGTTTATCCCATTTGAACCGATTCTTTTTACCATTTTTTCTTTTTCATCTTCAGAATATGCATATTCAATTTTCTTGCCTTGTTGGATTTTGTACAGCGGTGGTTGAGCTACATACAAATGACCGTTTTCCACAATCTGTGGCATGTGACGAAAGAAAAAAGTAAGCAGAAGCGTCATAATATGTTCACCATCCACATCAGCATCTGTCATGACTACTATTTTATGATATCTCAGCTTTTTATAGTCAATAGTTTCTCCAATACCCATACCCAGAGCGATGACAAGATCCTTTATCTCCTTAAATGCAAGAACCTTGTCGAGATATGCCCTTTCCGTATTGAGGATCTTTCCTCGAAGAGGAAGGATTGCCTGATATTTTCTATCCCTTCCCTGTTTTGCGGTACCACCTGCCGAATTACCCTCAACCATAAAAAGCTCTGATAGTGCAGGATCTTTTTCTTGGCAATCTGCCAGTTTACCCGGAAGAGCAGAGCCCTCAAGAGCGCCTTTTCTCATGACTGCTTCTTTCGCTGCTTTCGCTGCAAGCCGTGCTTTTTGCGCGAGAAGTATTTTCCCTAAGATTTCTTTACCGACTCGTGGATTTTCTTCAAAGTATGTGTCTAGATACTCAGATACGGATTGCTGAACAACGGACTGCACCTCAGAATTACCAAGTTTTGTTTTTGTTTGGCCTTCAAACTGCAGATTGGTTGAAGGCATTTTAATGTAGACAATTGCGGTAAGACCTTCTTTTACGTCGTCGCCTGTGAGAGCATCTTCGGTATCCTTTTGAGCAAGCTCTTTTCGCGCATAGTTATTGATACTCTTGGTAAGAGCTATTCGGAAACCAGTAAGATGAGTTCCCCCCTCGTGTGTGTTGATGACATTCACAAAAGAATAGACACTTTCGGCCATTGAATCGTTATATTGGATGGCTACTTCAACTTCTTTATCTCCTACCAATTTATTAATAAAAATTGCATCGTGGAGAACTTTTTTACCTCTATTTAGATCGCTAATAAGAGAGAGGATTCCTCCATCAAAGAAGTAGGCTGTTCTATCACTCACCTTTTTATTGTGGATTTGAAACATGACTCGCTTTATGAGGTAAGCCCGCTCTTTCAACTGTTTTTTAAGTGTGGGATAGTGGATTTCTATTGTTTCAGTGAAGATTGATTTATCTGGGATAAATGAAACGCCAGTTCCCTGTTCAAACGGGAAATTCATTTTGGATGTTTTTACTCTTTCAACTTTTCCTTGGGGGATTCCTCGTTTATACTCTTGTCGATATAGCTTGCCGTCCCGTTTTACTTCTACGATGATATGGTCTGAAAGTGCATTTACCACTGAGGCGCCGACTCCATGAAGACCACCGGAAATCTTGTATGCACCTTGATTAAATTTGCCTCCTGCATGGAGCTTGGTCATGACAATCTCAAGAGCAGAGATCTTATATTTTGGAATGATATCAACGGGAATACCTCGTCCATCATCTGTAACGGTAAGGTAGCCGTTTTCTTCTATGGTTATTCTGACGTTTTTTGCAAAACCGGCCAGTGATTCGTCAATTGAATTATCGATGATTTCATTCAAACAATGATTTACTCCCAGTTGTGAGGTAGTGCCGATATACATACCTGGTCTCTTGCGTACTGGTTCAAGCCCTTCAAGGACGACAATTGAGTCTGCACCATAATCAGAAGAATTAGTTGCCATAAGAATAGGATTATAGAAGAATTTTCGGCAAATTGCAACCTATGCTTGCACGCGAGTTGCCAGATCATAAATGTTACCGAACTTTGAAAAATAGGAGGGCGTTGCCAGATATATAATTGTTACCCAACTTTTAATAGTTTTTGGGTAATAA
>Ga0210030_1001703_pt1 | contig 15570 bp, 13 predicted proteins | sample CryGeymeta201523_FD_183986 | JGI IMG/M metagenome (GOLD analysis project Ga0210030, IMG submission 183986) | Groundwater microbial communities from Crystal Geyser aquifers in Utah, USA - Crystal Geyser metaG 2015-23 (SPAdes) (version 2) | ecosystem: Environmental > Aquatic > Deep subsurface >...
ACGCCCATTTCCTGCGCCAGTCGTTTTTGGGTATACGGCTGGCCGCATTCATCGGTTTGTTCTTTACGCAAGTGAGCAATTAATTTCCCGAAATTTTTTGGTTTCATGCTGTTCCTCCGCTTGTGACTCACCGAAATCCGTGAGTCGACTTACGGAAATCCGTGAGTGTAGGTATTGCAAAAAATTATAGCAGGGAATATGATAGTCGTGCATCGCAGTTTTGTCGAAGAAAAAATTTCACAAATAGTATTACCGCTCGACATTTGCGCGCTCCGCAAGAATCTTTTGGAAACGCGAAGAAAAGAAGAGCGCGAAGGGAGATTAACTTCGCGAAGGCTTATAAAACTTCGCGGCCTTCGCATCTTCGCAGTGAATCTTTTTGGTTGCGGCTGGAGGCCGCGCTATGAGTGTTCGAATCGAAACCAAATCATTGACAAAGATTTACCAATCCAATGGCGCGTCAGCTCATGCCTTGCGCGGCATAGATTTTAAAGTTGCTAATGGAGAGTTCGTTGCGCTGATGGGCCCATCGGGTTGTGGAAAGTCAACTCTGCTGCATATACTTGGCGGATTGGATAGTCCCACATCAGGTGAAATCTATCTGGATGGGACGCGCCTGGATAATCAAAGCGAATCAAAGTTGGCGATTATGCGCCGCAAGAAGATAGGCGTGGTATTCCAATTCTTCAACCTGATTGGCAACTTGAGCATAGCTGACAATATTGAGTTGCCAGCTATGCTCATTGGGCGGTCGCCAGGCGAGCGAAGGCATCGCCGGAATGAATTACTGACACAGTTGGGAATAGCCGATAAGGCGAACCTGATGCCGGCGCGTTTATCAGGAGGAGAGCAACAACGTGTAGCGATCGCTCGAGCATTGATGAACGAGCCATCTGTGTTATTGGCCGACGAACCAACTGGAAACCTCGATAGCAAAAATGGCGCTGAGGTAGTGAAACTGTTGCATGATTTTCACACACGTGGTCAGACAGTTGTGTTGGTTACTCATGATCCTCATGTTGCAAGCATGGCGGAACGAATTGTGTTCTTGGGCGATGGCATGGTGATGGCCGAAATGAACATGGGATCTCAACGCGGCCATACCGATCTGGTGCTGCAAAAATTGGCTGAATTGGAAGTGTGACCATGTTTGCTGTCTATTGTCAGGCCAAAGCCAATTTGTTAACACACCGTATCCAATCCGCGTTGATCTTATCAACGATAATTGGGGCAGCAGTGCTGCTAACCATTGGATTTACTACTCTGAATAGCGCTCAGAAGCCATTTGAGAGCGTTTTTGCGGAAGCCAATGGCGCTCACTTGTGGATTAACTTACGCGGCAACGAAGCGGAGATTAGTGAATCGGCGACCAAACTGGCGGCCTTGCCCGGTGTAGAGGCCAGCACTGGACTACGCCGCGTCACCTTGGGCACACTTTTTATGGGGAATGATCATGAAACAGTCCTGCTTGAAGGTGCTGGCTCCACTCTTTCACAGGTTGCTCGCCCGATAGTAACGGCCGGCCGTTACTTCACTGCAACAGATCATAATGCGATTATTTTGGATAGGAATCTAGCCCAAGCGAGAAACATAAGCATTGGCGATACAGTAGAGTTTCTAACATCTCAAGGACGAGAACCGTTGCTTGTCATCGGTTTAGCCATCAACGTCGAAAGGCCAGCCTATTCATCATCGGGAGGTCTCGCCCTCAATTTTGTGCAAGAGGCTTTATTGCCAGCCCTGGTAGATGAACAAACACAAGACCTGGCTCAAGTAGGCTTGCGGTTATACGATCAAAATAATGTCTTGCCAGTTTGGCAAGCAGCGCAAACTGCGGTTGACAAAGTGGCGCTCAACTATGTGGACTGGCGTGATGTGCGTGATTCAACCGGAAACCTGGTGCGCATCAACGTAATTTTCCTGCTTGCTTTTGGCCTATTTGCCATGTTCTCAGCCGGCCTTATTGTTGCCGCGACAATCAGTGGGGCCGTGTTAGCGCGTTATCGGACCATTGGCTTGCTTAAGGCTGTCGGGTTCACTGGTGGGCAGATCATGTTAGTGTTTATCATGGAAAACGCATTGCTTGGGTTGCTTGGAGGCATGATTGGGTTAATCGGTGGGCTGGCAATTTCACCGTTGGTTTTAAAGCCAATTGCCGAAGCATTGAATACCCCAGCGCATCTGATCTTTGACCCAGCAGCGGCAGGTCTGGTATTGGGCTGCACGGTCGGATTAACTGCACTCTTTAGTTTTTGGCCCGCGAGACGGGGAAGTCAGGTGCCGCCGGTTCAGGCAATCCGCTTTGGAGCAGAGATGCCCCAAGAACAACCTTCGTACCTGACGCATTTAGCAACGCGTTATAACCTCCCTGCCGCAATGATCCTGGGGCTCAAGGATACCTATGCGCGACGTGGCAGGGCGATCCTGACAACCCTGAGTATGGTGCTGGGGGTAGTGGCTGTCTTGTTTGCCTCGGGATTGATCGTGACGTTGGATCGTTTTATTACGGACCCTTCTCTGTTCGGTATCGTATATGACGCGACTTTCAACCGTGATCGCCAGCGCATGTCGGATGCGGAAGTGCGCCAGTTTTTATCCGCTCAACCAGAGTTCGAGGCCTTTTATGGGGATACATGGAACACTGTTCAACTGGCAGATAGCCAATCCAACATTTTTGGGGGATTTTTGGATGGTAACCTGCAAGCCTTCAATTTCGATATTACTCAGGGGCGGATGTTCCAAACCACCGATGAAATTGTGGCGGGCGAGGCCTTGTTGCGTATGACCGGTAAATCGGTCGGCGATGAACTGAGTGTCTTGATGGGGGGTAAGCAACTCAATCTAAAAATTGTCGGTGCGACGACAACTATCGGCGGCATGGATAACACCAGCCGGATATTCCTGGCCAGAATAGATCTATGGCAACAGACATACGCCGAGACTGAGGCCTCCCTTGGTGGCGAGATATCTACTTACCACGTTAAACTGCACGAAAACAGCGACAGCAAGGCCTATGTGGCGGCGGTGGGGAAAGCCAGCGGCGACCGATTGATGGGCGAAGCCATTAATCATACCCCTCCCCGTCAAATTTTGTTATTGCGTCCGGTGATCGCTGGGCTGGCGCTGGTGTTGAATCTGATAGCCTTATTGAGCGTACTTAACTCTGCATTAATGGGAGTACGTGAACGCGCCCGTGATTTGGCTATTTTCAAGGCTGTAGGGTTAACCCCAAAACAGGTAACAGTTGTTGTGCTGGTAGGGGTCATTACGTTAGCGCTTGTGGCGATTGTTGTGGGCGTGCCAGTGGGTATTGGCCTGACCTATGGCGCGTTTGTTGGTTTGGCGCGTATGCAGGGTTTTACCCGACCTATGCCGTTCATCGTGAATTGGATTGGATTGGCCCTAACGCCGTTTGGAATATGTCTGGTCGCAATGTTGGGAGCTGCCTTGCCTGCGCATTGGGCGGCACGGATCAATGTGGTCAACTTATTGCGATATGAGTGAGATAAATCTTCAAGGGAGAATACTTTTGATGAGCGACATGCTTCAATTGGCTTTCGGCGTACAACTGGTGGCGATGGACACCGGCACGATTGAAACAACCTACATCGCGCACATGCCGGATGGCCGGCAGTTGCAACTCTCCCAACAACTTTATCACTTGCTGAAGTGCTTGGATCGTCAACGTTCCCTTTCTGAATTGGTTGACGATTTTCAGCAGCAAACTGGGCAGAAGATAAGTATTGAGCAGCTAACACAATTGCTGGAACAGGTGGTGCAACCGCAAGGGTTATTGGCAGGCGAACAATCATTGGTTAAACCCGTTTCTGCCCAACCAACATCGGCACTGGCGCTGCATCTCCGCCGAGACGTTATTCCGGCCAGACTTTTACAGCCCCTCACTCGTGTATTAAGTGTCCTCTTTGCGCCTCTCGTGTTAGTGGGGTTACTGCCATTGATAGCGGTGGCGCATGGTGTTACCTACTTAACGCTTGGAGTGCCGCCCAAACTCAATGCGGCGAGCGTACCGTTGTTTTGGGTCTATGTGTTGGTGATTGCCAGTTATTTGTTCCATGAATTAGGGCATCTAGCCGCCTGTCAACGCTGGAAATGCGCCCATGGGCCTCTGGGAGTTGGTCTCTATTTTTTTTCTCCAGCGTTCTATGTGGATGTAAGCCCAGCATGGCAATTGCCTCGCTGGAAAAGGGCAGTCGTTGATTTAGGAGGAATTTACTTTCAGCTTTTGTTCACTATACTGCTCGGCGTAATCTTTTGGGCAACGCGGGAAGCACTTTTTTTATGGGTAATTGTGTTCATTGATATATCTGCCTTGATGAATCTAGATCCTATGATCAAACTGGATGGTTACTGGCTTCTATCCGATCTCGCCGGCATGCCAAACTTGCATAAACGTTCCGGCGAGATGATCATGTATACGATAGCTCTGCTGGCACACCGGCTTGGTTTTCGGAAACAAAAGCCCGCTCTTAGCCCTTTCTGGCAAGTTCATCGCATATCAAAGGTGCCTGTCTTCATCTACGCAATTATGTCTATGCTCCTCTGGCCACTGATTCTGGTGGTGGTGGCTCCAATCCTGGTTCAGGCAATGACTGACTACCCATTTGTATGGACAGAGAGTTTTCTCCGCCTTATGGAGGCTCTGAGAACGCTTGACTTTTCGACTTTAGGGAAGTCTGCAAGCAACTTGCTGTTCCCAATTTTGATCGTAGTCAATGTCGGGGTGTTGGCGGCCCGTTTGCTGACCCCCGTTAAAACATTTTTCTCTCGGAGGATAAACATGAATGAAAAAACCAAGTGGATACTGATGGGGAGCGGTTTGGGCATCCTGATTGCAGTAGTGGCTGTCGGCCTCACGCTATTGATTGTGAGACCCAATCTTCAGGCAAGCGACGAGTTCACCGAGTTATCAGTTGGCCAAACTGCGCCGGATTTTACCGCCACTGATATTCAAGGTAACATTGTGCGATTGAGTGATTTCCGAGGCCATCCTGTTATATTGAAGTTTTGGACGCCGGAATGTAAACCCTGTGTTCTTGAAGTGGCGGATGTTCAAGAGGCCTACCAGCAGTTGAAGAACGAGTATGTTTTCTTAACCGTAGGGATAGAAACGCCGGTTGAGACTCTCAAATCGTTCGCTTCTAAAAAACAAATTACATATCCCGTTCTCTTGGATGAAAAAGGCCAAGTGAAGAATCTGTATGGTGTCCGCCATACACCATATATTTTCCTTATATCTCCTGATGGCGTGATCCGGAAGACCCTGCTGGGCGCACACACCGCCGATGAACTCAAACAAGAGATTGTTTCTTGTGGCAGTGCGTGTCAGACGCCCTGACACAGTTTGAGCTATAAGGCTGATCGGATAGCGCATCACAGGCATATATCCTAGATAACATCCTGCAGATTGCATAACCAATTCAATACTTCAATTCTAAAAAAGGAGAAAAACATGGAAACCACAAAACTTGAAGGATTCGCTGTAGAAGAACTTGAGACAAGATTAGAAATGGTGAAGTGCTATGACTGCCATTGTTCAAAAAGCAATTGGGATGGCAGTTGCGTCGCATGGGAATGTGCTTACTGTGTATAACTGCTAATTTTCTGAGCGCGAGGGTATTCTAGGCCCTGCCCTCACTTATGCTGGTTATTACAGCAATTCCAAATCTGAACCCAAGTAATCGCAAAACTGAGCGATTTGAGTCACCAACCATCCACGAATAGGCCACGAATGCACGAATTTGCGCTCCGGCATTCGTTTATTCGTGGAAAATTCGTGGACGGTTTGGAAAAACAACAAAATCGCGCTCCCTGGCAGTGTCAGCAATTTTAGATTTGGAATTGCTGTGGTTATTAGGAAGGTGCGAAGATGGCAAATCATTCAGACGAGTTGGAGAAGGTCGCTGCCAACGTCATTGAGCATCGCCGCCGGTTTGCCGAGGCACTCCGCGCCAGCCTGAAGCTCTCACCTGCCCAATGGGAACCATTGAGAGCAGTACTGGCTATCACAGGAGAGTCGCGGTTTAACATCTACGCTTATTACCCTGCCTTGTTCCAGGAAGCATTCCCTTCCATTCCCACTGAAATACTATGCCACCTGGCATGGTGCGGGCGAGCGGCCCTCGACTACATCCTTCTATACGATTACCTGCTCGATTCTAACTGCCCACCACATCCGGTTATCTTACTGGGTAGTTACGCTGTTCAGCGCGAATATCTTGCCGGGTTACAACGTCTGTTCCCGTCTTCTTCAGCCTTCTGGGATTATCTGACACAATGTGAAACAGAAACCGCCTTGGCCCTGCTCAATGAACGCCAAAGGCGGCAGAATCCATTGGCGCCATTTACGCTGGATGATGTCACTCATCAGGCTATTGGCAAAGCGTCTATGGCGCGGTTGGGGGTTGTGGGGTTGGCGGCGCTCACTGATCAAATAGAAAGTGAGCGGGTGTACGGACTGATACGCTCTATTGATCTTTACAACTTTGCGCGCCAAGTGACAGACGATTTACTGGATTGGCGCAGAGACTATACTGCCCGACGTATCTCTTATCTGATTGCCTCAGCCTTGATCAGCCTGAATTTAACTGATCCGATCACCGATGATAGCTACCCTGAAGCAAACATAGTCGGGAGCGCGCTTTATACGCAAGCCAGCATGAATTATCTAAACGCATCAGAAATTAGCCTGATCGAAGCGTTGGAACTCGCACAACAATATGGCCATTGTCCTTACTGGCAGCAAACTCTAGATGAGCAACTTAATACCGTCCGCAGACAGCGAGCAACCATTCTCGAAGTTATCACAAAAACTCGATTTGCCGTACCTCGATCTACCAAGAATGTCAATCTGGCAAATACGGTGGAAGCTGCAACGACTTATCTGTTGATGAGACAGGAATCCGAAGGCTGTTGGAAAGACTTTGCGACCGCAGCAGGCGAAAGTGAGGATTGGGTTACCGGTTACGTGGGATGGGCGCTTTGTAATAGCAACAAGCTCCCACCTGAATCCAAACAACGAGCAGTGGCTTGGTTACAAGCTTCTCAATTTCCTGAAGGCGGTTGGGGATATCACCGCCGGGTTGTGGTTGATGCCGACTCAACCGCCTGGTGTCTGCGGTTTCTCAGGCAATCTGGTCTCGCTATGCAAGAATTGGCGCAGGCTCTGAAGGTACTCTTGAGTCATCAGCATACATCCGGTGGGTTTAGCGCCTACAGACAACCGGATGAAATCCGCTCCTATATGCAAATGGAGGAAACGCGCGATCTTTCAGGCTGGTGTGAGCCACAACCATGCGTTACAGCGGCAGCTGTGGGCGCTTTGCTGGCGTGCGATCAGTTACCCGATACGTTGGCTTTGCAAAATGCCATGAATTACATTGTTGCTCACCAACAGCCTGACGGGTCTTGGCATTCTTATTGGTGGGCTGGGCCGCATTATGCTACAGCATATATCCTTAACATTATTGGACGGTTAAATCTCACAGAAACAACATCGAAAACCAGAGCCATCGAATGGTTTCTCGGTTCTCAACTCATCGATGGGGGATGGAGCCATGCACCTAGACAACCGAGTACCCCCTTTTTTACGGCACTTGCGTTATCAGGGCTACTTGCCACAGACGAACTTACTCCTGCCATTCAACACGCTGTACAGCAAGGCGCCACTTGGTTGATAAAAAACCAGGAACAAGATGGTAGTTGGCATTCCAGTGCCCTGCTCCTTTTGCCAGAACCGCAGGAAAGAGAACCCTGGAAGATTGATAAGTGGCCAATATCGATACTCGGAACTGGGATTGCGCGGCGTGACCATCGTCGCCTTTTTACTACAGCTACTGTTCTCACAGCACTTGAAAGGATAATTGTTGCTTGTCCGCAATTTAAACTGTCTCTGTGATGCTGGTTTCGTTCTCTTTCCACCTGCAACTACTCGCTATCACTACGGCGGCTAATTTCGGTCGGCGCGGTGGTCACCGGGGCGCAGGCGCTGAGTAAAACAAAAAACAAAAGGAGGGAAAGGGTTTTGTTAAAGTTATACAAATTCATCATATCCTTCCACCGGGAAAGACTCCAAAAGCGTGACTTGTCCGTCGCCTTGTTGTGTCAACCCTGTAAAAACCTGGGCGGTATGCGCATCGGCGGGAAGATAGGCCACCAGGTGAAGATTGCCCGCCGGGCTGGGAATTTCGGCAAGCGGTGGGCTGTAGAACTTTAACCTGCCGAAGCGCGCATGTTGCAGGACGGCCAGCTTATCTTCGAACAGCGCGTCGCCCTCGTCGTTGGCGCTGCGCGCAAGGGTTGCGCGGAAGTCCTGCATATCGGGAGCAGCCGCAAATGCAGCCATCAACCGGGCGTAGTAGCTGGTCGCCCGCCAGGGCAGTGTGATCGCCCGAAAGAAAGAAATGCTTTGCAGGAGATAAGGCTGCTTGTTTTCCAGGATGCTTTCACTGAAAGGGGAATCCTGCGAGAAGACAAAGCGCAGGACATTGTATCCGGCAAAATGCTGATTGGCCTGCTGGATCAGGCTGTCGGAATACTCAAAAAGCGCAAGGATGCTGTGGTTGACGGCCAGCAGGTTGTCGTAGGTATCCGTCAAAAAAGCAGGCAAGGCCAGGTTTTTCAAGACATCCAGGGCTTTTTCCAAACTCTCTTGCGCGTTGCCTCCCATGATCTCCTGTTCATCAATGCGGATGGCGGCCAGTAAAAATTCGCGCCGCTCGCGCCTGGACATCCGCAGGGCGTCTGCCAGGCGAGGCAGGATATCCGGCTCCAGCGTTACTTTTTCGCCGCGTTCCATGTTGCTGATGACCGCCGGGCTGACGCCCATTTCCTGCGCCAGTCGTTTTTGGGTATACGGCTGGCCGCATTCATCGGTTTGTTCTTTACGCAAGCGAGCAATTAATTTCCCGAAATTTTTTGGTTTCATGCTGTTCCTCCGCTTGTGACTCACCGAAATCCGTGAGTCGACTCACGGAAATCCGTGAGTGTAGGTATTGCAAAAAATTATAGCAGGGAATATGATAGTCGTGCATCGCAGTTTTGTCGAAGAAAAATTTTCACAAAAGAAAGGAGGTGAGACAAATGACAATTGAAATCCTTGAAGAAGGAGTATGTTCAACGGTGGAACCCAACTTCTGTGGTGTGTTCTGTACCCCGATCTTCAAACTTAAGTAAATAGGTTGGTCTTCAAAGTCGGGTGGGGATATAGTATTCAGATCTCCACCCGACCCAAAATATCTCATTTGGATTTCATTTGCATCACTATTTGTATGGTATGGAGAAAACTATGAAATGGTCAAAGTATAATATTTACACTCGGGAAGACAATGAGCACAAAGTGTTAGTTTTTAATACATTAACCAGAAGTTTCGTTAGTTTAAATTTCCTGCCAGATCAAAAATTTAGTCGTAGAACATCTCCTGAGATATATGCAACGCCAGAAGTTCTGAAGCAACTTGAAAGACTCGGCATTGTGCTTGATGAAACCATAGATGAAAGGCTGCTGTTCAAACAGTTTTTTAACACTATACGATACGATAAAACAGCGCTAGGGCTTTTTATTTCGTTTACTTCTGGATGCAATTTCGCGTGCAGGTATTGTTATGAAAGTTATAAAGATCACCAAGTGCCAATAAGTTTTCTCTCTGAAGACAAGTGGCAGGTATTGTTAAAGTATATAAATGACCGAGTAAGTAAAAATCCGCTAAAAACTCTAGCTGTGACATTTTATGGTGGTGAACCACTGTTAAACTATGATATGGTACTTAGAGCGGCTAAAGATATCAAGATGCTTTCAAGATCGAGCTTGAATATAACAATAGTGCTGATAACAAACGGTTCTCTGCTTACGAATGAACGGGCTGAGGAGTTAAAAGAATATATTGACTGGGTACAAATTACAATTGACGGCCTTCCCGAGGATCATAATTTTTTTCGTCCCTACAAGGATGGTCGAGGGAGTTTTTCAGATGTAGTTCAAAATTTAGTAGGCGCGTCTAGGTTGTTTAAGGATATTTCGCTTAGGATTAACATTGATGAAAATAATTACGGCAATATTGGTGATTTATTGGTACAATTTGCGAGTAAGTTTAATGACAAGTTGCCATCAATTGGTTTTAGCTGGATTTTTCCAACCCAGGAACAGGTAAAGGTTGAGGTAGAAAATGCCGACTTTCCAAGCCGAGATCCTCGAGTAGATGAGGAGAAAGTTAAAAAAATTCAACACTTGCAGAAAAAAGCTATAAGTCTTGGTTTCTCAGTACAGACCAGTTTTGTGGATGGACCTTGCTCAATGCTTGTGCCAAATGGGATATCAGTAGATGAATTCTTAAACGTATATAAATGTCCTGGACTTTTGTACCAAAAACCTGTGGGAGAGATTACTGAACAAGGCAACCTCGAGATAAGAGATAATTTCTGGTATCAAGCAGTTACATTAGAACCGGAATGTATCTATGATTGCATTTATGGCCCTATCTGCTTTGGGGGATGCCTTTGGATGGCTGGAGGTCTTGACAAGACATCATGCAAGAAGAAGATACATGCAAAATTGCTCGTGGAAGCAATGAAGATTCATGTTACTACGCTGAGAAAAAAAATAAAGCATCGTCAAGCTAGCGACCTGACAGTTTAGCAACAGAGTAGTTGATCAGCGAGGATTCTCCGATAAAATTGGTTTTACGGACCATTTTATCAACGGAGTAACCCAATGTCGATCAACTACCTCTATCATACCTGGATGCAGCGAATTTGTGAATTGCGACCAGGTCAAAGAATTACTCAGGTACGCAACTTTGCTTGGCTGATCATAGGGATCTACAAAAGCCGCTCTGTGCATCTGAGCAGGATCGCGGGCAAGATCCCCGGCTCGGCGAAGTTGTTGAGCATCACCCGACGTTTGAGCCGTTTCCTGGACAACCCGGCCATCTGTGTTCGTGAATGGTATGAGCCGATTGCGCGCCAATGGTTGGATGCTCAGTGGTGTTGTCTGAGAGAGATCCGTTTGATCGTGGATGGAACGAAAGTTGGTTTCGGGCATCAGTTACTCATGGTCAGTCTGGCGTATCGAAAACGGGCGATCCCGATTGCTTGGACCTGGGTCAAACACGTACGTGGCCACAGCAGTGCGTTCAAGCAATTGGCCTTGCTGAACTACGTCAGGAAGCTCTTGCCTGCTGGTGCAGCCGTTTTTCTGGTCGGTGACTGCGAATTTGGCTCGGTGGAAGTCCTGAAATGGCTCGATCAATGGCATTGGTTCTATGTTTTGCGTCAAAAATCAGACACTTGTGTCTGGCTGGACCAATACAACGAGTGGAAACCCTTTGGTAGCTTTGTTCACAAGTCGGGTCAGAGCATCTGGCTTGGCAAAGGCTACTTGACTGCCAAAGAGATTTACCCGACCAACTTGTTGGTCCACTGGCAAGCTGGCGAAGAAGAACCCTGGTGCCTGGCTACCAACTTGCCTGATCGCACAATGGCTTTGAAGTATTATCAGCGCAGGATGTGGACTGAAGAAATGTTCGGCGATATGAAAAAACACGGCTTCGATTTGGAAAGTACTATGTTGCGTGACTTCCTGCGGCTATCTCGTCTGACACTCGCTGTAGCTCTCTTGTACGTCTGGTTGATCTCTGTCGGCAGCCGCACCATCCATGCGGGCTTGCGTCATCTCGTTGACCGCAATGATCGCCGTGACTTGAGCATCTTCCAGATCGGCTTCCGTTTTATCCAAAGGAGACTGACCAATGCTCTTTCTATTAGCGTTCCGCTTTGCACCTACCTTTGACACCAAACTGTCAGGTGGCTAGTCGTCAAGGTGATTAATATGAACTCGTCAATACTCAAAATTGAGAATGTCTCAAAAATTTACCCGAACGGAACAAAGGCAAACGACCAAATTAGCCTGGATGTTTACCCAGGGGAAATTGTGGGCATCATTGGGCCAAATGGTTCGGGAAAGACGACGCTTTTGCGCCAGGTTTTGGGGTTGTTGAAACCTTCTGAAGGCCGCATCTTCTTAAAGGGAAGCGATATTGCAAAGAATCAAGAGTTGATCCAAAAAGTGATGAGTTACGTTCCACAAGCGCCCATCTCTTACGAATCCTTGAGCATCGAAGAACTATTACATTTCGTATTGCGCCTGGAAGGATTAAGAAGGGAAGCGTTAAGGCAGAGAGTAAAAGATACCTTAATCACGTTGGATCTTGAAGAACACGCCAAACAACTCGGATATCAACTATCCGCCGGGTTGCGTAAAGCAACCTTGTTAGCCATCGCCTGGGCAAAACAAAGCGAGTTAATCGTGATGGACGAGCCGACCGCAATGGTGGATATCATGCGAAAATATCATTTTTGGAATGAAATGAGAAAAATGCGGGAGGCAGGGAGAAGTATTTTGCTGGCCAGCCACGATTTGAACGAGATAAAGAAAATCTGCGATCGGATGTACATACTAGTCGAAGGAAAAATAGCGGCAGGGGGCGCGGCAAAGGAGATGTCGGCAATTCTTCAAATGCCTGTGGAAATCCAATTTGTCCCTGCAAACGCTGAAAATTCCATTGCATTGATGCGGGAAAAATCCATCCCCTGGGAGCAGGATGGGATTACTTTTACCGTTGCCTTTCGCGAACTTGAATCGGGACTTTCTTTTATCTCGAACTTGATGAGAACAGGAGGCGTAGAACAACTCTCATTGGAATTCCCTGCCTTTGAAAAGGGAATAAAACAAATCATTCAGGACAACAGGAGCAAATCATGTTAATTTCAAGGTTGTATTCAACTCTTTTGCTTGAACTGAAGGCGCTGAAATTTTTTGGCTTCCAACTTTTTATGGTTTTTATAATAATGCCTGTAGCGCTTTTGTTGATTATGCTGGCTCAGGGAGAGGCAGGCGCTGAGAAAATCGCATTTGCGTCCTCGGGGTTTATGGCGGCTTCTATGGTTGGCGTATTTGTGGCGACGCTGGCAATGCGCATTTCAAATATGATGATGCCAGAAATTCTGGAACTTTATGCCACATTTTCGCTGAAAAGATGGGAAATGGTAGCGGGGATGATTATTGCCTATATTTTGGTGTCGCTGCCGCAAACAATAATTGCCGGCATTTTCGCCGCTAGATCCGCGCCCGAGTTTCGACCGTTAATATTTTTTTCATCAACCCTTGTTGTAATTTTATCAATGGCGCTTGTTTCAGTTTGGTTGGGCTTGCTCATAAAAAATTTCTATACTGCAATGGGCCTTTTACCATTCTTGAGTTGGATACTTATAATTTTGTCTCCCATGTATTACAAGGTGGAACATCTGCCTGTCATTGCGCAATGGATTTTGCTGATTAACCCTATGACGCATTATTTGGCATTGATCAGGCATGGATTGGGGATTACAGCAACAATTCCCGTTACGTGGTCTCTGGTCATAACATTAGGTCTTTCGATGATCGCGCTGGCTTCTATCAGAAAAGAATTAAGCCGAATGTTTATTTTGGAGAAATTCTAATCGCTCGCGGAGGTGGGATAAATCTCGCGGTACGACACTTATGACTGATGACTGATTACTGATTACGCTCACTGTCCCACTGCATCCAACAATTCTTCAAAGGAGCGCATCCACGAGATGGTGTTGAGGAAATCTTCGAGCGAGGCGCTTTGGGCGCGCAGGGCGCGCACTGCCGGGCCGACCGGGTCTTCGCCGGCCGCGCCGCCTGGCACATCCGCATACGCGCCGAAAAAGGCGAAGTAGGCCTGGTTGAGTTTGCGGATGGCGTAGCCGTTGTCCCAGAAGAACTGGCGGCGCGCTTCCATGTAGGCTTCGGCCTCATCAATTTTTCCATCGGCCAGTAATTCGTCCGCGCGGACGCGGGTGGTGCGCATCTCGGCGCGGAAGTCGAAGGGAGGAGGGTCGTCGGGTTGGGAAACGTTCGGGGTCCACGCGACCAGCCCGAGGTGCGCGTGTGAGGCGGTTAATGTCGGATAGAAACGCGCGAGCAAGAGCGGCGCGATCTCGTTCTCAACGATAGGAGCAGTCGTCTCGTTCATTGTCCGCAGTTCGGGGGTGACGCCGTAGTTGAGTCCCAGCGGACGGAGGGTGAGGAAGTTGTGCGTCCACTCGTGGATGACGGTGCCGACCTGCCAGGTGAACAGGTCCGGCTGGGGGAACTGACGATACACCAGCCGCACATCTTTGGGATGGGTCTCCGCCAGCACGCCCAGCACGTGATCGTTACATTCGAGACATTGGAAGTCGTTGTAGACCACGATGGTCACGGCCGCGTCGGCGGGCCCTTTGCTCCACTCGTCCGGGCGGACAGCGGGGAAGCGCGAGTCCACGCCGGGGATGGGCGTCGGCTCGGAGGCGACCGTGCTGCATGGAGGCTGGGTGGGCGCGGGCGAGGCGGTGGGCTGCAACGTCGCGGTTGGCGCGGCTTCTGTCACTGGGGCGCAGGCGCTGAGGAAGGCAAAAAACAAAAGGAGGGGAAGAGTTTTACACAAATTCAGCATATCCTTCCACCGGGAAAGATTCCAGGAGTGTGACTTGTCCATCGCCTTGTTGTGTCAATCCTGTAAAAGTCTGGGCGGTATGCGCATCGGCAGGAAGATAGGCTACCAGGTGAAGATTGCCCGCCGGGTTGGGAACTTCGGCAAGCGGTGGGCTGTAGAACTTTAACCTGCCGAAGCGCGCATGTTGCAGGCCGACCAGCTTATCTTCAAACAGCGCGTCGCCCTCGTCGTTGGCGCTACGCGCAAGGTAGGCGCGGAAGTCCTGCATATCGGGAGCAGTCGCAAATGCAGCCATCAGCCGGGCGTAGTAGCTGGTCGCCCGCCACATCGTCCCGATGTCCTTCGGGAGGGCAGTGTGATTGCCCGAAATAAAGAAATGCTTTGCAGGAGACAAGGCTGCTTGTTTTTCAGGATGCTTTCACTGAAGGGGGAATCCTGCGAGAAGACAAAGCGCATGACATTGTATCCGGCAAAATGCTGCCTGGCCTGCTGGAGCAGGCTGTCGGAATACTCGAAAAGCGCAAGAATGCTGTGGTTGACGGCCAGCAGGTTGTCGTAGGTATCCGCCAAAAAAGCAGGCAAGGCCAGGTTTTTCAAGACGTCCAGGGCTTTTTCCAAACTCTCTTGCGCGTTGTCTCCCATTATCTCCCGTTCCTCAATGCGGATTGCGGCCAGTAAAAATTCGCGACGCTCGCGCCTGGACATCCGCAGGGCGTCTGCCAGGCGAGGCAGGATGTCTGACTCCAGCGTTGCTTTTTCGCCGCGTTCAATGTTGCTGATGACCGCCGGGCTGACGCCCATTTCCTGCGCCAGTCGTTTTTGGGTATACGGCTGGCCGCATTCATCGGTTTGTTCTTTACGCAAGTGAGCAATTAATTTTCCAAAATTTTTGGGTTTCATGCTGTTCCTCCGCTTGTGACTCACCGAAATCCGTGAGTCGACTCATGGAAATCCGTGAGTGTAGGTATTGCAAAAAATTATAGCAGGGAATATGATAGTCGTGCATCGCAGTTTTGTCGAAGAAAAATTTTCACAGAAGATATGAAAGTTATAAAGA
>Ga0210030_1001707_pt1 | contig 15533 bp, 11 predicted proteins | sample CryGeymeta201523_FD_183986 | JGI IMG/M metagenome (GOLD analysis project Ga0210030, IMG submission 183986) | Groundwater microbial communities from Crystal Geyser aquifers in Utah, USA - Crystal Geyser metaG 2015-23 (SPAdes) (version 2) | ecosystem: Environmental > Aquatic > Deep subsurface >...
CGGGAACAACCCTGGCCAAACCTGCCTCAACCTGTTGGTCGACGGCAAGGTGGCGCGCACGGCAACCGGCCGAAATGACAACCGGATGCGCAGAGACTGCTTCGACGTGAGCGAGTTGGAGGGGCACACTGCGCAACTCGAGATTGTCGATGAAAAGCAAGGCGGCTGGGGCAACGTGGGCGTGGACCACATTGTGTTCACCGACAGCCCCAGCACCGCGGTGCCGGTGGACAAACGGGCCGACTTCGGGACTATGGGGTTGGCACTGCTGGACGCGAAGCCTGACGATGCAGCAATCCTGTCGCTGCCCGCGGGGAACCTGGCCGAGGAGGTCTTCCCCGTCGAGCAGCCCACGTCCACCGACGCGGAGGCAACCCGGCCGTTCGGACAGAAGCTGGTCAGCGCGGTCACGCGCAAGCTCGCGCTCAAGCCCGGCGAGTCGGCCACCGTCACCTTCGTGTTGACGTGGCACTTCCCGAATCTTCAACTCGACCCAGTGCGTGGCTCAAGCGGCCGCCACTACGCGAAGCGGTTTGCCTCAGCCGCCACGGTAGCCGATTACATCGCGGACAACTTCGACTCGCTCGCCGGCCAAACCCGACTGTGGCACGAGACGTGGTACGACTCGACGCTGCCGTACTGGTTCCTGGACCGCACCTTCGCCAACGCCTCGATCCTCGCCTCTTCCACCTGCCACTGGTTCGACGACGGGCGGTTCTACGGTTGGGAAGGCGTCGGTTGCTGCGCCGGCACGTGCACCCACGTGTGGCACTACGCCCACGCGGTGGCGCGGCTGTTCCCGCAACTGGAGCGCGACCTGCGCGAGCGGACCGACTTTGGACTGGCGTTCGACCCGGGCACCGGCGTGATCCGCTTCCGCGGCGAGGGCGCCGGGCTGGCGGTCGATGGGCAGGCAGGCTGCATTCTCCGGTCGTACCGCGAGCACCAGATGTCGGCCGACGACGCCTTCTTGAAGCGCAACTGGCCGAAGATCAGGCGCGCCCTCGAGTGCCTGATCGAGAAGGACGCTGACGGTGACGGGATCATCGAGGGCGGCCAGCACAACACGCTCGACGCCGACTGGTACGGGCCCGTGGCCTGGCTGAGCGGGCTCTACCTGGCTGCGTTGCGGGCGGGTGAGGAGATGGCAAAGGAAGTCGGCGACACGGAGTTTGCCGCCCGGGCGCGGGGGATCTCCGACGCAGGAACCCGCAAGCTGGTCGAGACGCTCTGGGGCGGCGAGTACTTCGTCAACCAGCCCGACCCCGAGCATCCCGAGGCGATCAACTCCGGCACCGGCTGCGAGATCGACCAAGTGTTCGGCCAGAGCTGGGCGTTCCAAGTGGGGCTGGGCCGCGTGCTGCCGGAAGACCAGACGCGCACCGCACTGGCGTCGCTCTGGCGGTACAACTTCGCGCCCGACGCGGGTCCCTATCGTGAGGTCAACAAACCCGGCCGCTGGTACGCCATGCCGGGTGAGGCCGGGTTGCTCATGTGCACCTTCCCGCGGCCCGACTGGGACTACACGAAGGCCTCCGGCAAAGGCGCCGAATGGGCCGCCGGCTACTTCAACGAGTGCATGAACGGCTTCGAGTACCAGGCTGCCGGGCACATGCTGTGGGAGGGCCTGGTGCAGGAAGGGCTCGCCGTCACGCGGGCCGTTCATGACCGCTACCACGCTTCCCGTCGCAACCCTTGGAACGAAGTCGAGTGCGGCGACCACTATGCCCGGTCGATGGCCAGCTATGGAGTCTTCCTCGCGGCCTGCGGCTACGAGCATCACGGTCCCGAAGGGCACCTCGGCTTCGCGCCCAGGCTGACACCGGAGGACTTCCGGGCGCCATTCACGACCGCCGAAGGCTGGGGAACCTACTCGCAGAAGAGAGCCGGCGGAGACCAGAAGGCGGAAGTGGCGGTGAAGTGGGGCCGGGTGAGGCTGAAGACGCTTGCCTTCCGGGCGCCCGACGAAAAGCAGGTCAAGGCAGCGCAGGCTCACCTGGACGGACAGGAGCGCGGCTGCACCTTCGCGCAAGACGGCGACCGGGTGCTGGTAACACTGGCCCGAGAAGTGGTTGTGGCGGCGGGCCAGGCCCTCGGGGTCGCGCTGAGCGGGTGAGACCGTCCGCGTTCCGCACCCGACCTGTCGCGGTCCCTTCTGGCACAAGGAAAGCGCCCCCATCGCGGTATCGCGAGGGGGCGCTTTGGTTCGCTGTAGTAGTCAGCGAGTTGACGGCTTACATGCCGTAGTCGGGCGGGGGATAGCCGCCGCCACCGGCGGGGGCTTTCTCTTTCTCGGGCCTCTCAGCGATCAGGACCTCGGTGGTGAGGAGCATGCCAGCGATGCTGGCCGCGTTCTCCAGGGCCGAGCGGACGACCTTGAGCGGATCGACAATACCTTTGTCGATCAGGTTGCCGTAGTCTTCCTTGAGGGCGTCGAAGCCTTCGTTGGCTTCCATCGTCTTGACTTTCTGGACGACGATGGAGCCTTCCATCCCGGCGTTGTTGGCGATCTGGCGGAGCGGCTCTTCGAGCGCGCGCCGAATGCTGGCCATGCCGACCTTCTCGTCATCTGTGCCGCCGCGGATCTTCTCCAAGGCGGGGATGGCGTTCAGGAGGGCCTTGCCGCCGCCGGCAACGATGCCTTCTTCGACAGCCGCGCGGGTCGCCGACAGGGCGTCCTCGAAGCGGTGCTTCTTCTCTTTGAGCTCGGTCTCGGTGGCAGCGCCGACGCGAATCTCGGCAACACCGCCGGCCAGCTTGGCCAAACGCTCTTCCAGCTTCTCACGGTCGTAGTCGGAGTCGGTCTCCTCGATCTGCCGACGGATCTGCTGCACACGGCCGGCCAAGGCGTCTTTGGTGCCGGCGCCTTCGATGAGCGTGGTCTTCTCTTTGTCGATGACCACGCGCTTGACGCGACCCAGCATATCAAGCTCGACGTTCTCCAGCTTGATGCCCAGGTCTTCCGACAGGAACTTCCCGCCGGTGAGGACGGCGATGTCCTCCAGCATAGCCTTGCGGCGATCGCCAAAGCCGGGGGCTTTGACAGCAGCCACGTTGAGGATGCCGCGGATCTTGTTGACCACGAGGGTCGCCAGGGCTTCGCCTTCGACGTCTTCCGCAAGGATGACCATCGGCTTGCCCGACTTGGCGGTCTTCTCCAGCAGCGGAACGATATCCGCAACGGAGCTGATCTTCTTCTCGTGGATCAGGATGTAGGCGTCCTGAAGGACGACTTCCATGTTCTCCGCATCGGTCACGAAGTACGGGGACAGGTAGCCCTTGTCGAACTGCATGCCCTCCACGATCTCGACCGTGGTGCCTGTGGCCTTCGACTCCTCGATGGTGATGACGCCGTCTTTGCCGACCTTGTCCATTGCCTCAGCGATGAAATCGCCGATGGCTTTCTCGTTGCCGGCGATGGTGCCGACGTTGGCGATGGACGCCTTCGTCTCAACGGGGATGGCGTGCTTCTTCAGTTCGTCCACGGTCTTCTCGACAGCCGTCTCGATGCCCTTCTTGAGGAGCATCGGGTTGGCGCCGGCGGCCACGTTGCGCATGCCTTCCTTGACGATCGACTGCGCCAGCACGGTGGCGGTGGTGGTGCCATCGCCGGCGACGTCATTCGTCTTCGAGGCGACTTCGCGAACGAGCTGGGCACCCATGTTCTCAAAATGAGGCTCGACCTCGATCTCCTTGGCGACGGTTACGCCGTCTTTGGTGATCGTGGGGGAGCCAAACTTCTTCTCGAGGACCACGTTACGACCTTTGGGACCGAGGGTCACCTTCACTGCGTCGGCGACGATGTTGACTCCTCGCTCCAGGGCCCGTCGAGCTTCTTCGTTGAATCTTAGCTCTTTGGCAGCCATTAGCTGGGATTCCTCCTTTTCGTCTGTCGAACGGGGTTAGCGCTGTCCGGGTCGTGCGCTACTCGCGCACTGCCAGCAGCGACCCTTCATCCATGAGCAGGTAGTCTTCACCGTCGATGGTGACTTCTGTCCCGCCGTACTTCGAGTAGATGACGCGGTCTCCTACCTTTACGGTGACTGCTGCGCGCTCGCCACTGTCGAGGAGCTTGCCATCACCAACAGCCAGGATCGTGCCCTCCTGGGGCTTTTCCTTAGCTGAGTCCGGGAGAACGATGCCTCCAGCCGAGGTGTCTTCCTCGTCGCAGGGCTTGACTAGCACCTTGTCACCAAGCGGGCGGACTTTGGGGCTTGCCATACCGGTACCTCCTTTCGATCTTGCGCCTCTTGATTAGCACTGTCCTGCGGAATCTGTTAGCACTCGGAACCGCAGACTGCTAAGGCGCAAGCTATGATTATAGCCTACTTCCTTGGGAAGTCAACTGCTCGCGAGAGAATCAACGCCGAAACGGCGCAATTCTGTCATAATGGGACCCCGTTCGTCCCCCCGCAACCGTTTCCCGGGCGACGAGCGGAATGCCCCAAGATGGCTCCCCGACACACGGTACCAGCGGCCCTGGCTGCAGCGCTCATGAGCACTGCAACCTTGCTCCCAGTGTGCACCCGAGCCTCTGCGGAAGAGGTTGTGCCTATGGCTACAACCGAGCCCAGCTCAGTCTCTCGGCAACTCAGCCAACCCACCTACGAAGACCTCGGCGAAGACCAACACCTCGCGCCGCTTTTCGCGCCCGGCGGCGGCACCACGCTTGCACAGTGGCAGCGCCGGCGGCCGGAGCTTTGCCGGCGTTGGGATGAGGTGCTGGGGCACCCATCGTTCGGCCACTACAACAAGGGCGCCGAGGTTGTCCGGGAGTTCGAGCTGCCGGAGTTCCGCGGCACGTTGCTGCGGCAGCCCACCGGCCCCGACACGAAGCAGCTCGTGCTGTTGATGGAGCCGACCCGCCCGGCGCGGTCGCCGCGGCCGGGGGCGGTCGTGCCGTTCTACCACCCCGACACGATGGCCGGGTGCAATGTGGAGACCGGCGAGTGGCTCGCCGAGCGTTCCACGGTGCAGTTCGGCAGGCACTTGGTGCAGCAGGGCTACGTTGTCGTCTGCACCGAGGCCTTCCCGTACAACACCGTACCCGAACCGGCGGAGAACGCCGGCTTCGCCTGGTGGCAGGCCGGCGCCGAGCAGGTGCTCCGCGACAATCCCCAGTGGACGGGCATGGGCAAACTGGTTCACGACACCAGCCGCGCCGTCGATCTGCTCCTGGAACAGCCCGCGGTCGATCCCCAACGCATCGTCTGCATCGGCCATTCCCTCGGCGGGAAGATGGCCTTCTACACGGGCTGCCTGGATGACCGAATCAAGGCAGTCGTCGCTTCCGACTTCGGCATCGGCTGGAACTTCACCAACTGGGACGATCTTTGGTACCTTGGGAAGCAGCTCCACGCCGAGGGCTTCCCGCTCGCCCACCACCAACTGCTGGCCTTGCTCGCGCCTCGGTCGTTTCTGCTGATCGCGGGGCAGTACGACAAACGGGAGAGCTGGCAGTACCTGAAGGCGGCACAGCCGGTGTACCGGCTCTACGGCAAGGAGACCGCTGTCGGCATGTTCGACCACGCCAGCGGGCACCGGCCGACCGAGGAGTCGATGCGGCTTGCTTATCGCTGGCTGGCCGAGCAGTTCGCGCTGCCGGAGCAGCCGTGGGAAGCCTCGTAGGGTAAAGCTCCAGCTTTGCCGCCCTTTCCAGTGAGGTGCCGCGAGACCACGGTTAAAGGGCGGCAAAGCTGGAGCTTTACCCTACGAGGCTATCCTGGGGAATCTGGTAGGTGCTCTCATGACAAACTCGCCCGACCCCGTCCCAGACCTGACCCAGCGCGTCAGCGCCCAACGAATGCGCGCCGACCTGTTCCACCTGTCAAAGGACCCGCTTCCCTACCGGAAGCTCAACGCAACGCTTCCGGGCCACGCGCAGAATACCCTCCACGAAGCAGACGACTTCCTCGGCGCGCAGTTGGGCGCCGCCGGGTACGTGGTCGAGCGAGAGGGTGTGCAGGTGCAGTGCTTCCGGTGCGATGCGTCCAAGCCGAAGGCGCAGCAGTATTCGCCGCCGCACGCAGGCGACCCGTGGTACACGGCCTACAACCTGTACGCCAAGAAGACGGGGACCGACCGCCCCGGCGAGATCCTCATCGTCTGCTCTCACAAAGACTCCCAGAGTTGGTGCGACTCGCCCGGCGCCAACGACAATGCCATCGGCGCCGTCGGCAACCTTGAACTGGCCCGGGCGCTGGCGGACTACGAAAGCCGTCGCTCGATGTGGTTCCTGTTCTGCAACGAAGAACACAAGCCGTGGACCAGCGTTGCGGCGGCTGAGAACGCGGCGAGACGGGGCGACAAGATCGTCGCCGTGTTCAACCTCGACGGCATCGGCGTGAAGTCGGTAGCCGACACGCAAGCCGGCAGGAAGACCAACGTCACTGCCTACACCGAGCCGGAAGGGAAGCGACTCGCCGACTTGATGGCGGAGGTGAACCAGGCGTACGGAATCGGGCTGGAGCAGACCTGCGCCAAGCGGGAGAACCCGGGTGACGACGATGGTTCCTTCGTGAAGGCCGGTTTCCCGGCTGCCGTCGTCAACATCGGCTCCTGGCCGTACGCCGACCCCAACTACCACCGCGAAACCGACGTGCCTGAGTTGACAGACCTCGATAACGCCGGCCTCGCCGTGCAAGCGACACTGGCGGCGCTGATGCGGCTGGACGCTGCAGACTGACTGGCGGGGCTACGATGGCATTCACAAGGGAGAGAGAATGAGACGCCTCTACGTTGTGCTGGTACCCCTGGCGTTGGTGCTTCTCGCACTGGCCGCAAGGAGTGAAACGCTCGCGAACCTGCTGACCAACCCCGACTTCCGCACCGGCATCCTCGCGCCTACGGGCTGGGGCTTCAATGCGCCGGAGGGCAACCGCGTCAGTTGGCTGGCGGCACCCGGCGGCACAGACCACGCGGTACAGTTGGAGAGCAGCGGGCGCGACTGGGCCGGTCTGACCTCGCAGTCGGTGAAGGCCGCGGGCGGCGAGCGTCTCACTGTCGCCGCCTGGGTGCGAGGCCTGCCCGGGCAGAAACCGACGGACGCGGACCGTCTGTTCGTGCGCTTCTTCCGCGCCGGTGGGTTTGTCGGCCAAGAAGGTCCGGCACTGGCGAGTGTCCCTGAGGAGTGGACGACGGTGGCGGGAGTGGTGACTGCCCCCGAAGCCGCCGGAACAGCCGATGTCTCGTTCCAGCTCCGCTCGAAGGCGCAGTTGCAGGTGGCTTCTGTCTGCCTGCTGCGCGGCGAGCGCCTCGCGGAGGTCGCTGACGTCCTGCCGCTGCCGCCGCCCAAGGCGACCGACTGGAAGCCCGTGGACAAAGCGCAGAACGTACCCGCCGATGCCAACGACAACGGTCTGCCGGAGGCTCTGGAGTCCTTCCTCAAGATTCGCCCCGAAGACAAGGCCGTCAGCGCGCGCCGGGTCCGCGGCAAGACGACCAGCTTTCAGACACCCACCGGGTACCGCGAGGACAACGACCTGAAAGTCGATACGGTCATCGTCGCCGGCAACCAAGACGACAGCATTCGGAGTTGGGCGGCGCTTGGTTACGAGCCGCACGTGATGGTCGGGTTCCGCGCCGGACAGGACTACTTGGACGCGCAACACGAGGGCGTGCTCGGCCGAGACGAGGTGCAGACCGACAGTAGCGGCACGCTGCTCACTTGTGGCCCCGGTAGCTACTACATGGTGCCGACCGAGAACCGGCGGCGCTTCTTTCGGCAGTACTTCGCAGACGCGGTGTCGCGGGGCGCTAAGGCGGCGTGCCCCGAGGAGCCGGAGTTCTTCTCCCGCGCCGGGTACAGCGAGGCCTTCAAGCGCGAGTGGCAGGCGCGCTACGCCGAGCCGTGGCAGGATCCGACGTCGTCGGTTGAGGCGCGCTACCGGTCGGAGCGACTGAAAGTCGAGTTGGAGCGCAAGTTGCTCCAGGCGTGCTATGCCGGCGCGCGCAGCGTCGACCCCAAGGTGCAGCGCTTCGTGCTCACGCACAGCCCATTGAACTACACCGGCTGGGGCATCACCTTCGGCCACCACGACCTGCTGGCCACCGGTGAGGTGGATGCCGTGGTCGCCCAGGTTTGGACCGGCACCGCGCGCACACCCGTCCCGTACGCGGGCCAACGGCGCGAGCGGACGTTCGAGAACGGCTTCCTGGAGTACGCGTCGTGCGTCGGGCTGACGCGGGATCTGCCCGTCGACTTGTGGTTCCTTATGGACCCCCTGGAAGACAACCCGGACCGCACCATGGAGGACTACCACGGGAATTACCTGCGCACCTTGGCGGCTTCGCTGATGTTTCCGGAAGTCACGCGCTTCGAGACCATGCCCTGGCCGACGCGCATCTTTGGCCGGGTGCCCGACGACTTCGCCACCGAGATCTGCAGCGTCATCAACGTGCTCTCTGACATGCAGAACCAGCACGAGAGCCGCCTGGAGTCGGGCACGACAGGCATTGGCACGTTTCTGTCGGACTCGGCCATGTGGCAGCGGGGCGATCCGCACCCCAGCAACCCGGACTGCTTCTACGGGCTGACTATGCCGTTGCTCATGCGCGGCCTCCCGGTGGCAGTGCCGCACCTTGACCGCGCGGCGGAACCGGGGTACCTCGACAGGTACCGCGTGCTGCTTGTCTCGTACGACATGCTGAAACCCCTCAAGCCGGAGTTCAACGAGGCGCTGGCTGCGTGGGCGCGCAAAGGCGGCTGCCTGCTCGTGTTCGGCGGCGACGACCCGTACAACGCCGTCCCCGAATGGTGGCGAACGCAGGGCTTCGAGAGCCCCCAAGATCACCTGCTCTCGCTGTGCGGCTTCGATGTCTCGAAGCGCCGGGTGCTCAAGGGAGTTGACGCCGACGTGAACTGGACGGTCGTCGCGAAGACCGACTACACCGGTCGCAACCTGGAGAACCAGACCACCGAGACCCTCGACCTGACCCCGTTCCTCAAGGACGGCTCCGCGCTGATCAAGTGCGGGGACAGCCTCCAGGAAGACGGTTGGGGAGCGCTCATTACGAAGCTCTCAGCCGAAGGCGTCCGCAACGGCAAACCCGCCAAGCTTGCAGTCCGCACCAATACCCCGGAAGAGCATGCGCTCATCGCCGCCGATGGCGACTCGGGCATGACCACCGATGGTCACCGCTTCTGCGACCAGCACCGGTTCGTCGTCTACCGGTTCGACTTCGACCCGGGCAGCAAAGCCACGCTACGAATCGAGATCGGCAACCAGTACATGGTCAGTGCAGCGCCGAGCCGGGGTACCTTGGAGCGCAGGTTCGAGGCAACGACGAACAAGCTCCCGCTCAGCACCCGCGCCGTTGAGCTGTCTACCGCCGACTCACTCATCACGTACGGAGATTCCGGTGCTCGACCGCTATACGCCAGTCAAGGCGCGGCGCTCCTGTCGGAGAAGGAGGTCGGCAACGGCACGGTGCTGTGCTTCGGCGCCTCGCCGTCTTCGTTCGCGCGGTCTGCGGAAGCGGCGGACCAACTTCGGGCGCTCGTCCGGTACGCGGTTGAGGGCAGGAAGCGGGGCAGCTACCGCGAGCAGCAGTACTTCAGGCTCCAACGCGGCCGGTATCTCATTGTCAAGACGTTCGAGGAACCTTTGACACTGCGCGGGCAGTACGTGGACGTGCTCCAAGCGAACCTGCCCGTCGTGTCCGAGGTGCGGCTCGGCCCGGACCAACTCACCGTGCTCTACGACGCGTCGCCCGACCTCGGAGGAGACCCGCGGCTGCTGTTCTCGTCTTCGTGCGTCGAGTGGCGCGCGCAGGAGACGGACCGACTGCGGCTGATTGTGTCCGGCGCGCGCGGCGTCTTCGGAACGTGCCGAGTGTTCACCGGCGGGCGGAGCGTGGCGTCGATCCGGGCGCTCACCGCCGCGGGGCGCGAGGTGAGTGTGGACGCCAGGGTGGACGGGAACACCGTCCTGCTGCGGTATCCCAACGAGCCCTTTGGGCTGGGGATTCGGATCGACTGGGGCGCTGGGAACCGGGCTTGAGTCCGACTCAAGCGCACGTTGACGCAACCCAACAACGGCGTCATTGCTCTCCGGCTCGGGCGCCTGTATCCTGTGGTCGTCTGCGCACGTCAACGCTGGAGCCAAGATCCGCAGATCGCCGGCTTGGGATTCCTCGTTCTTGGGAAGATAGGCGAAAGCCGGTCGTCCTCCGCCAGCGCCGTGGAAGGCGGACCGGCTGCCACCTATCTTCCGGTTAGCGGCGACGCGTTACCGAAGCAGGTGGAAGAGCATGATCCTGAACGAACTCGCCGGTCGCCTCCGGCAGCAACGCGAGAAGCTCGGGCTGAAGCAGCTCGACGTGGCCAACGCCCTGCAGGTCAGCCCCCAGGCAGTGTCCAAGTGGGAGCGTGGCGAGAATGCTCCTGACATCTCCGCGTTGGTGCCGCTGGCCAAGCTCCTGGATGTCTCCACCGACTGGCTGCTGGGGTACCAGCACAGCGGCCCCAACGTGTTCGAGGCGACCGTGCTGTTCTCAGACATCGCCGGGTTCGCCCGCGAGAGCGCGGGCATGTCGCCAACGGAGATCGCCGACTGGCTGAACGGCCACTTCCACCAGGTCACTGAAGCAGTGCTCCGGTACGACGGGGTTCCGGTCAAGTACCTCGGAGATGCCTTCCTGTGCTTCTTCGCCGGCCCGGACCATCGCCGCCGCGCCGTCGAGGCAGCGCTCCACGCCAAGCGCGTGGTGCCCCGCGACCCGCGGTTCCGCCTGAGCCTGGGACTGAACAGCGGGGACCTCTACCTGGGAGCCATCGGCCACCCGGACTACGCCCGCCCCGACATCTTAGGTGACGCGGTCAACCTCGCGGCGCGGACAGAGATGTGGGCGGGCCGCAACACCGAGAGCGGCGTTGCGGTGACGGAATCCGTGGTTGAGGGGCTGGGCGCCTCCGTCGAGAAGGGACGACCGCAGAGCGTCGAGCTGAAAGGCCGAGACGAGCCGGTCACGCTCTACGAACTTCTCGTCCCGTGAGGCCCGGCTGCGCGTCGGCGCGGTCGCCGTGGCGGCCGGGACTGGCGAGCACGCGCACGTAGTCGAAGTGGGTGACCATCCCGTGGATCCCGTGCGCGCCAACGAGCAGCGGGGCGACGACGGGGAGTCTGACCTGGCCCCAGGTCCACCATTCCTTCCAGGGGACGCGCACTGGTCATTCCGTCGGCGGCACGATGGTTGAGGGGCTGGACTTCCTGCGCACGTACAGCTTGGGGACACTCCGGTACTCCGGGGAGGTCTTCCCCACCGCCGCTTGCACGGCCGGCCGGTAGGTGGACAGGAGGTCCCACGCCTCGTCGGCGAGCGCGTCCCTGGCCGCCAGCTTCTTGTCCAAGACCTCTCTGGCGGCCTGGACTTCCGCCTCTGCCGCGGCAAGCGCGGCCTTCTTCTCGCCGAACTGGGCGAGGGTGAGCGACCGGACGGTGAACGCCTCCGGCATCCGCTGGTCCCAGTGGGCCTCAACCTCCCCGCACTTCGTCAACATCGCTTCGACTGATCGGTCTGCCACGGTACTGACTCCTTTCTCTCCTGCACGCCCGACTGCTGCGCCTCGCTTCCGCGCGTCGTTTCGTCTCACAGATGCCGGCCGGCCTGCCTCGGGCTGGTTGCGGCCAGGCCCGGGGACATCCGGGCCCGGCCCGAGTGCGCCCAAGATCGGCCCGGACGGCAGCAAGACGGGCCCGTACTTGTTCGGGCCCGGCCCGCACCGATTCGGGCCTGCCTCCCTCGGGGTCGGGCCCGCCTCACAATACCCCAAGACCGGCCCGAAGTCATCCCGGCCGGGCCCGGACGCACCCGAGGTCACCTCGGACGGCACCGGGTCTGTCTTGGCTGGCAGCGGGCCCGCGGCGGTACGCACTGGCGGGCTCCGCAAGGGCCGCTGCGGTCTTCGAGACCGGGGCCGCCCCGCACGACTATGCACGGTCATGGAAGGACGGGGCGGCGGAGGTGAGGCGGGAGTAGGTGGGGGAGACGGGACGCCCCGTGACCTGACGGACACCCTCTGGGGGCATCCGTTCCCCGGGAGGTTAGGACCGTAGGGGTGCCGCCTGCAAACCGGCGAACAGCAGCATGGCCCTCAGAGCCCTGACCACCTACGGGCAACTGGGGCAGGCAACGCGTCCTTTGGCGGTGTACACGATCAACGGCAATGTCAGCGCGCCACAGGGCACCGCATCGGTGAAGACCGTCAGGAACGCGCCGCCGGGCCCTGCCACGAGATCCTCAGGACTCTCGGATGCCGATAGCCGTACTCGGATTGTGTGTGACGCAGCCTTCGAGTCTGGACCCTGGCTGCTTGCTTGAACCCACTCAACGCTGCTCTTGACGCTTGTCACCGCAAACGGCTTCCGGTCGCGTCGCTCGACGCGCACGAGGCACTCTCGACCCTCAGGACGTTGGGTAGTGAGGACAGCCGCATCCGGCAGCGCGACGAACGGCCCGCCCACTTTCAGCGTGAGTGCTCCTCGCCACGTCAAGCCCTGCTGCCCTGCGAACGCGATGGTGCACACGGCGTAGTGGCTCCCTTGTGGGAGACCTGGACTTGGGGTGAGAGACACTTCCCAGGTGCGGTTGTCGGTCCCCGGTCGAACCTTCCCGTTGGCGAGGAGCGGCAAGACGTTGACGGACTTCGGTTGCGGAGCTGTCTCGGCACCCTCTCCCTGGACAACACGGAAGCGCCCTTCTGGCGGCGTCCCGGAGGAGGCGTCCCATGCCAAGACGAGTGCCTTGGGTGATACCGTGAACGGGAGGCGAACGTCCACGTATACATGCAGCGTGTAGTCGGTTACGCCAGCCGGCTCCCGCACCTTCACTGTGACCGTGACGTCTGATTCACCGGTGAGCGCGGAGGGGTCCACGACGACGTGGACCTTCCCTGCCGCCTTCGCGGCGAGCTTCCTTGGCTCGGCCCAGGCCTTACTGCACCCGCAAGATGGGAGCACCGCCACGATCTCGACTTCCCACGCGTCGCTGTTCGTCACGGAGAAAGAACGCAGGAGTTCATGGGTGTCGGATACACGGCCGAAATCGTACGCGGGCTCAGGGAGTTCGAGTGAGTGCGCCCATGGAGCGCAGGCTGCCAGAAGCGTCGCAACCACCACGCGAAGCCCTGCGGCGTGTGTTTGCCGCGGACGCCCCACGGTTGCCGATGTCGCCACGCTCATCGCTTTCCTTGGATCTCCTTTTCCAGCGCCCGCTGTCGTGCCATCTCCGCGATCTGGCCGAGCGTCAATTCTTTCTTGTACTTGTACGACACGGGTGGGTCCACGCGGAAGTCGTCTACGCGTGCGCCCTCAGGGATTGCCTCGGTCAGGCGGTCGGCAGGGATCTCGCGGTTGACTGAGATGTCGATGAGGAAGTGCTCCCGAGCGGTGCGCACGCTCGCGTTCGTCTGGGGGGTGTCGATCCGGCTGTTCTCCATGTAGCTGCGGCTGATCGTCCTTCGCGGAAACCACAGTCCTGCCGATTGCACCCAGTCGACCAAGTCAGTCTCGAGCATGAGCGTGCCGGTTGCGGCAGTGGCTTCCCCATGGACAAACAAGGCAGTGTCGTCGCGGACCATGTAGCGACTGGTGCTCGTGTTCCCGTACCGAGTGTCCTTCGTCACAGTCGTTCTGCTCGCCTCATCCACGGAACGGACGACCCCCTCACCAGCCTTGGCGTAGCGCTCCGACGGTGCGTAGCCGCACTCCGCCAGCCATTGTTCGGCAGGATTATCAACCCGGCGCGCCGCCGCCAGCGGACGAATGGACCAAATGCCACCGCCCCCACTCGATGCTGCAGATGCTCGATGACACTCATAGGCGTACTGCTCGTCCTGCCAACGGGCCTCGCAGCTCCCGTTGTCGTAGGTGTACCTGGCGAGGAACCGCGTGCCCTGTTGCGCCACCTCGATCCGAGTAACTCGTACTTCGGGTTTTCCTGGGCCCCGTTCCCGGAAGTTCAGATCCACTCGCCAGAGCGTCACTTCGAGGCTTTGGATCCGGGACCTGTCGAAAGTCCGGCCTCGCGTCTGCCAGAAGTGATCTTGAGGCGACTCCGCGCAGAGCGTGGGGCACACTGCAAGGACCGCTCCGACGATGGCGCTCGCTACGCCGTAGCGAGTAGTCTGTATAGTCATCTTCTGCGGAACTCCTTTGGACGCACAATGCCATGGGGCCCACGCACGGTTGCGAGACGGACAGTGCGCACGTTGCCGCGGCGGTCCGTCTGCACGGAGACACCCCCAACCCGCGGGGGATGCTCTCAACCATGGCCCAACTGCCATCGCGGCCATTCGACATGGCACCACGACAAGGACGCGATGGCGATGGCCCGCTATACGTCGCAGTAGTTGAAGAAGTACGTCACCGGGTCCTGGTCGATGCACTCGACTGTGGGCGGACCGTCGCCTATGACGAACGTCACCTTGCACGCTACCGGAGTGGCAGGGCACTCGCCCTGCTTGATAACGCACGGACCAGCTTGGTTGTTGCAGTGCGGCGTTCCACCCGTGCACGGGGGTTCGTGTACATCGCACCCTATTCGATTGCCCTGGTCGTCATACTCGAACGTGCAGTAGAACTCGCACGAGAATGGGTCATCAACGCACGGTCCGGTCACGTCTGCATGTGCCCGGCGCATGCCGAGAGGGAGAAGAACCAAGGCGAAGAACGTGAGCAAAGTCAACCGTCGGATCATCGAGAGTCACTCCTTTGGAATATCAGTCGAATGCACTCCTCTGGGGAGTCTGGAGGTCTGGGTCGAGCTATCGCACGGTCTAATCAAGGCAGGCCTTCGCGGAGACATTGTCGTAGATAGGTGGCGAAAGCCTGAGCAGTCGCCACCCCCCGCCTGACCTGCGGGTCGGTAAGCTGCTCTGCGGGGAGGTCTTGCGCCAGCGCTTCTTCGTAGGACCGAAGAGCGCGTCCGAACAGCTCGGCTCGCTGAGCCGGTGCGGTCTCGGCCAGAGCTCTCTCGCGCAGGGCCGTGCCCTCGCCAACGAGGGCAAGCTTCACCTCCTTTCCCCATTTGCCGGCGCGGGCGTCGGCTCTGAGCTTCTCTGCGTCGGACGGGCTATTGAGTTCGGCGACCAGGCCGGCCAGATCGTCGACAGCGACCCAGCAGCGGTACGGTCGCAACGGCTGCGCCAGTAGTTGCTCGTAGCCCTGCCGTGCAGAGTCCGGGTGCCCAGCGGCCGCAAGTGCCCGAAGCGCCTCGATCGTGTAGTCTGCGATGACGTCCTCGTTCGTGGTTCGGTCTCTGACGGAACTGAAGAGGCGCGCCGCCTCGCTTGGCCTCCCGGTGCCCAGGTAGTGCATTCCAAGCCCGAAGAGTTCTGGAACCCAAGTGTCGGACCTCGCCTGCCGTTCTTCGAGAAGACGCTCATAGAGCGGCACACAGCGATCATCTCGCCGGTCTCGGTAGTAGTCAGCGACCCGCAGCCTGACTGTCCCCGGTAGGTCGGCCAGCACCGGCGGTCCTTTGCCGGCATCGGCCAGCAGAGCCTCGATGAGGGTGTCGGAGACCCGATGATC
>Ga0210030_1001728_pt1 | contig 15409 bp, 14 predicted proteins | sample CryGeymeta201523_FD_183986 | JGI IMG/M metagenome (GOLD analysis project Ga0210030, IMG submission 183986) | Groundwater microbial communities from Crystal Geyser aquifers in Utah, USA - Crystal Geyser metaG 2015-23 (SPAdes) (version 2) | ecosystem: Environmental > Aquatic > Deep subsurface >...
AAAAAAAATGCTCAGCGCTTCTGTTAATGGCTGAGAAAAACGAAAGACAAAAACATTTCTCTTAATTTTCTTTAGATAGTCACAAAAAGTATCTTTTCCCGAGCCGGTTTCAGCAACTACGCCAATTATTTTTTTCATTTGAAATTTTATTAGTTATACCCTTCTTTAATATTTAAATCAGTACCGAATTGATGTTCATCGTCAAGTATGTCTTTTTCCTGCCAATCTTTAATCCAATCATCCACATTAAATATAACTATCTCATCTTTATTGTTAGTACAGACAACTCTTTTAATGCCGCAGTTAATAATCATTTTTTTACAAATAAAACAGGGAAAACTATCCCTTGATGTATTATCTTTTGGGTTTTCAAAAGAAATATAAATATCCGCTCCCAAAACAGAAACGCCGGCTCTGGCGGCATTGATTATAGCGTTCATTTCTGCATGGACTGACCGGCACATTTCATATTGTTTTCCATGGGGAATTTTCAGTTTGTCCCTCAAACATTCATTTCTCTCAAAACAATCTTTGGTTTTTCGAGGAGCCCCAATATAACCCGTAGCTATAATTTGGTCGTCTCTCACAATAATTGCTCCTCCTCTATTACGAAAACAAGTAGATCTCAAGCCAACCTGCTTGGCTATTTTTAAGTAATATTCGTCTTTAGATAGCCTCATAAAAAATAAACTAATTAACTATTTCAATCCCCATACTTCTGGCTGTTCCTTCAACTATTTTCATTGCCGCTTCAATATCATCGGTATTTAAGTCAACCATTTTCTTTTCGGCGATTTCTTTAATCTGAGCTTTGGTGACTTTGCCGACTTTATTCTTTAACGGGTCGCCAGAGCCCTTTTCAATAGCCGCTGCTTTTCGCAATAAATCCGAAGTCGGCGGAGTTTTCAATTTAAAATCAAAAGTCCGGTCTTCATAAATCGTAATTTCGGCCGGAATAATGTCGCCAGCAATATCTTTAGTGGCTTCATTAAATTGCTGGCAAAATTGGGCGATATTAACGCCGTGCTGGCCCAAAGCAGGACCGACCGGAGGGGCTGGATTGGCCGCGCCAGCGGAAATTTGAAGTTTTACGATTGTTTTTATTGGCTTCATATTAAAATGAAAAAAGATATTTTTTAATTTTACATTGTCATTTTGATTTTTGAATTTTAAATTTTAAATTTTTGTGATCTGCAGTGAGTCCAATTCTACCGCCGTCTCTCTCCCAAATATCGGCACCATTATTTTAATTTTGCCGTGTTCTTCGTCAATGGCCGCGACTTTTCCTTCGTAGTCCTTGAAAGGTCCGTCAATAATTTTGACCGTCTCAGCTACCCGAAATTCAACTTTAAATCTGGTCTCCTCGCCTTTCATCCGACCCATTAAGGCCTCAATTTCTTCTTTGGAAAGCGAAGTAGGTTCAGTTGAATCAGCGCCGACAAAACCGGTTACCCGGGGCGTGTTTCTGACTACATACCAGGAATCCTCGCCCATAATCATATCAACCAAAACATAGCCGGGATAAATTTTTTCTTCTACTGTCTTGCGCTTACCATTTTTTATTTTAACTTTTTTCTCTTTAGGAACCAAAACATTGAAAATTTTGTCGTGCATTTCCAAAGAGTCAACCCTCTGGCACAAATAGCGAGCCACCGCATCTTCATAGCCAGAATAGGTGTGAACCGCGTACCAATGTCTTTCTCCCTTTTTCTTAATTTCTTTCGGGGTGGATGCAGGTGATTTTTTCTCTTTTGTTTGTTCCATATTTGCTTAAATTTAAAATGTAAATATCAAAATGTAAAATTTAGGTATCCCTTGGGGACAGATTTAAAAATTTGATTTTTGAATTTTAAATTATATAAGGAATTTGTCCAACAAATATGTAAATCCCAAATCCAAAATACCCAAAAAAATTGCTACACCGATAGACAGAATAATAACAACTAATGTCAAACGAATGGTTTCGGCCCGGGTCGGCCAATTCACCCGGCGAAACTCGGAATATGATTCTTTAATGTAGGATTTGAGTTTGTTCAACATATAGTTAGATATCCAAGTTTTTCACCATTGTTGCCTGACTTTGAATAAAATGTTTTCGCGGCTCGACCGCTTCTCCCATTAAAATATCAAATAATCTTTCCGCTTCCTGAGCATCTTCAATAGTTACCTGCTTTAAAGTCCGCTTCTCGGCGTCCATTGTGGTTTCCCAAAGTTGCTCGGGATTCATCTCGCCTAAACCTTTATAGCGCTGAATGCCGATACTGGTCAATTGCCGTTTCTCGCTTTTTGACAGTTCTTTTATAATCGTCTCCTTTTCCGCATCATTATACGCATATTTTATTTCTTTTCCAGTCTGGATTCGGTAAAGCGGCGGCTGAGCAATATAAAGATGGCCGTTTTCAATTATCTCAATGAAATACCTGTAAAAGAGCGTCAAAAGGAGCGTCCGAATATGGGCGCCATCCACATCAGCGTCAGTGGCAATGATAATTCGGTGATAACGGATTTTAGAAATATCAAATTCATCGCCAATGGCCGTGCCAATAGCCATCACCAATGAACGGATTTCTTTGTTTAAAAGCATCTTATCTATTCGGGCTTTTTCCACGTTTAAGATTTTTCCCCGCAAAGGCAGAATTGCCTGAAATCTGCGGTCGCGGCTGCTTTTCATCGAACCGCCGGCGCTGTCGCCTTCGCAGATAAACAACTCCGACTCTTCAGGGTCGCGGGACGAGCAGTCGGCTAATTTTCCCGGCAAAGTCATTCCTTCTAAAACGCCTTTTCTCAAAACGGTTTCTTTGGCCGCTTTGGCGGCTTTCCGGGCTTTAGCAGTCAAGAGGCATTTTTCAATAATCGCTCTGGCTTCGCTGGAGTTTTTCTCTAAAAATTCCTTCAGAGTTTCGGAAACCACGACTTCAACCGCGGTCCGGGCTGGCGGATTGCCTAAACGGGCTTTGGTCTGGCCTTCAAATTGCGGCTCTCTTAATTTAACCGAGACAATTGCCACCAATCCCTCCCGGATATCGTCGCCGATTAAATTTTCATCGGAATTTTTGAGATAACTATTAGCCCGGGCGTAGTCGTTTAAACTTCTGGTTAAAGCCGAGCGAAAACCAGTCAGATGCATTCCGCCATCCGGCGTATAAATATTATTGGCAAAACTTATTTCTTGAACTTCGATTTCTTGATTATAAACAAAGGCGGCCTCCACCTCAATATTTTCATAGGTTTTATGAGTATAAAAAATTTCGTCCTGAATTCGCTGATTAAAGCGGTTAAGATAACTGATAAAAGCTAAAAGTCCGCCTTCAAAACAAAAAGCATAATAGAACGGCACGGATTCCCGCCAGTCAATAAATTCAATTTTAACCCCTTTGGTCAAAAAGGCCTGCTGCCGAAGATGGTCTAAAATTCTTTTTCGGTCAAACTCAATTTTGGAAAAAGTTTCTGGGTCTGGCTGGAAAATTACTTTAGTACCGGTTTTTTCACATTTTTCTTCTTTTCTGACTTTATATTTGGGCTTTCCCCTCTCATATTCCTGAGAATAAAGATTAGCGTCGCGACAAACTTCAGCCCGCATCCATTTAGAGAGAGCATTAACCACTGAGACGCCGACCCCGTGAAGTCCGCCAGCCACTTTATAAGATTCGCCGCCGAATTTGCCGCCAGCATGCAAGGTGCACATCACGGTTTCCAAAGCTGATTTTTTTGTCTGAGGATGAATATCAACCGGAATGCCCCGGCCGTCGTCAGTCACCGCCACTTGATTATTTTTAAAAAGTTCAATCCTGATATTCTTGGCAAAACCGGCCATTGCCTCGTCAATTGAATTGTCAACGCATTCGTAAATTAAGTGGTGCAAGCCATCAGGACCGGTTGAGCCGATATACATTGCCGGCCGCTTTCTGACCGGTTCCAAACCTTCCAAAACATAAATATCCTTAGCTTCATAGGAAGCCGAGGCTTTATTATTGAAATTTTGGTCCGAGGCAGTAACCACCGGCTCATTTTTAATCGCTTTTTTAGCTGCTTTTTTGCTAACTTTTTTAGGCATACCCAGTAACATTACTTCGACTTAATAACTCAATAAATGAGTTATTAGACGAAATTCTGTTTAGTAAGATTACTAATTTTACCCAGTCCATTTTTCTGCCTTGTTTTTGCTAAAAAACAAGGTAATCGAAGTAATGTTACTGGGCATATAAAACAAAATACCCGCTTTTGGGTACTTTCATTTTAACAAAATTTTATAATAAAAACAAGGGTTTTCGGTACCTATGACAAGGGCATATTGTTTTTATAATCCGTGACATCGCTTATATTTAATCGGCGTGCCGTCTGGCTTTTTCGCTCCGCACGGACAAGGATCGTTTCTCCCGACTTTGCCATATGCGGGCTGACGAGGGGTTTCAATTTTTGAAGTTTGAATTTCTGCGCCTATCTGCTTGCCTGCCCCGTAGCGAGCTTGCTCTGCTTCGGGGTTATCTGCGCTTATCTGCGTTTGGCGCAGCCAAGTGTCAAAATTTTCCATCATTTCCTTAAATAAAATGTAGCTCTCCCGGCGGTATTCCACCAAGGGGTCATGCTGACCATAAGCCCGCATTCCCACTGCATCTCTCAAGGCTTCAATATTTTCCAAGTGATTCATCCATAAAATATCCAGCATTGTCAAAGGTTGCATTTTATATCCGCGTTGATCCGCTTCTATACTATTATCAGATCCGCGGATATCCGCTTCTAGTTTCTCCAAGAATTCCTGCCGCTTTTTATAAAAAGCAGTTCGCTGTCTGTTTAAAACATCGTCGTATTCCAATAAATGCTTTCGCAAGTCAAAATTAAAACCTTCAACTTTTTTCTGGGCTTCATTGACAGCTCTGGAAACTAATGACGATTCAATGGGCTGGTCTTCTGGAAGATTAAAGGTTTCCATTAAAGATTTGATTTTTTCGCCGCCGAAAATCCGCAATAAATCATCTTCCAAAGAAAGAAAAAACTGGGTAGAACCCGGGTCGCCCTGCCGGCCGCCGCGGCCACGGAGCTGATTATCAATCCGGCGCGCCTCGTGCCTTTCCGTGCCGATAACATGAAGTCCGCCCAATTCTTTGACTTTTTGTCCTTCGACAAGCTCAGGAGGGTTGCCGCCGAGGATAATATCAACGCCCCGGCCAGCCATATTGGTGGCTACGGTGACCGCTCCTAATTTTCCGGCTTGCGCAATAATCGCTCCTTCACGTTCATGGTTCTTGGCATTTAAAACTTCATAAGGAATGCTAGCTTGTTTTAATAAAGAAGACACAAGTTCATTATGCGTTATTGAAGCGGTGCCCAGTAAAATCGGCTGGCCTAATAAGTGACGCTTTCTTACCCCTTCAACCACTGCCCGATATTTGGCTTCAAGATTTTTATAAATAGCATCAGGGTAGTCTTTTCTAATCATCGGCTTGTTCGGTGGAACGCTGACTACTTCAAGATTATAAACTTTATGAAATTCCTCGGCTGAAGTCTGGGCCGTACCAGTCATTCCGGCAATTTTCTCATACAAACGAAAATAATTCTGGATAGTGATTTGGGCAAAAGTTCGCGATTCCTGTTTGACTTCCACTCCCTCTTTGGCCTCAATGGCCTGATGCAAACCAGCAGAATATCTTTGGCCATACATCAAGCGGCCGGTAAATTCATCAACAATGATTATTTCGCCGTTTTTTACCACATATTGTTTGTCCCGATGAAATAATGCTTTGGCTTTCAAAGATTCTTCCAAATAATGGACCAGCCGGAAATTTTGCGGTCCGTAAAGGTTTTTGATTTTTAGCATTTTCTCAACTTTATCAATACCCTGGTCAGTAATGCTGACTGTTTTTAATTTTTCATCAACTAAATAATCCTCGTTCTCGGAAAGCCGGCTGACCACTTTGGCAAAAATCCGGTAATAATCGCTGGATTCGGTATCCGGAGCGGCAATAATCAAAGGCGTTCGGGCTTCATCAATTAAAATACTGTCAACCTCGTCAATAATGGCATAATAGAACGCGGATTCACGCTGATTGGAACGCGGATTCACGCGGATTTGGACTTGGTCTTCAGACCGATAAGCTAAATTATCCCGGAGATAATCAAAACCAAATTCATGGTTGGTGCCGTAAGTAATGTCAGCCAAATAAGCCTCTTTTCTTGGCACCGGTCGCAAAAATTCCTGAACAACTTTAAAACTACCCAATGTGTCTCGTTCTTTGTCTTTATCGTCATTGGAAATTGGAAATTGTCCCGCTGGGCGGGATCCCGCACTGCGGGAGAAATTGGAAATTTCTTTATTGTATGTTCGGTCATACAAGTATGCTGTTTCGTGCGTTAAACAACCAACCGACATCCCTAATGCGTAATAGATTTGTCCCATCCAAACCGCATCGCGGCGAGCCAAATAATCATTGACAGTAATGACATGAACGCCTTTGCCGCTTAAAGCGTTAAGGTAAACCGGAGCTGTGGCTGCTAAAGTTTTTCCTTCGCCGGTCAACATCTCGGCAATTTTTCCTTGATGCAAAACTATGCCGCCGATGAGTTGGACATCAAAATGCCGCTGATTTAAAGTTCTTTTGGCCGCTTCCCGCGCCAAGGCAAAAGCTTCGGGCAAAATCTCGTCTAAATTCCCTTTTTCCTGAAAAGTTTTTTTTAATTTTTCGCTTTCTTTTTTAAGCTCCTCCTCTGTCAGCTTTTCTAAAGCCGGTTCTAAAGAATTAATTTTTTTTATTAGCGGCTCAAAATTGTATTGGCCGAAAAATTTTTTGAAAAATTTTATCATCTTTCTCTCTATGTTTCTCTACATTTCTCTATTTTTATCTCTTTGTATTTCTTTATTTCCTGTTGCAACTTATCTTTAACTTTATCTATCGCCACTCTAATATCCCAATCTGAATGTTCGGCTCTTAAAATTTTTTTGCAAAGTGAGAAGATTGCCTCGGCATAAAAAATATTGCCTTTATGATGGTGTCTGGTAGTTCTGGCTATTTCTACAAAAACTTCAATTTCGCTTTTGCCCCCACACCATAACGAGGATTTATTATTATTTTTTGCGCTTTTAGCGCCTATCCTCGTTTGGTGTGGGGGTTTGCTTTCAAATCTTTTAAGTCCGACGCAAGGTCGGACTCCGACAAAATGTCGGAGAAAATGGTCAAGAGAACCGATTTTGATTTCTATATACTGACGAATCGCTGGCGTTAATTCTAAATTGGTGGCTTTAATGTTAATCTTCATGCCATTAATTATAATCTATAATAATATCCGCGTCTATCCGCGTCATAAATAAAAAACCCCTCTTTCTTAACTTTTCAATAAGTGGGGAAAGAGGGGAAAAAATTTATCTCTTTTTTTTACCTCCTTTTTTCTTTGCCATTTTGGCATTTTGTAAACGCCTTATTTATAATATTTTTAGCATTTACAAATAAAGAATTATTTTTATAGTCAACGTTTGATTGTCGACCATCCAATCACGCTGACATTTAATACGTTTCGCTACTTTAATTTTAGAATAAATGAAATTAATTGCAACTGTGGATAACTCAAAGACGGACTATTTCCTCTTCTAACTCGATGTTAAACTTTTTCTTCACTTCTTTTTTTGCCAACTGAATCAAATTTTTGATATCTTTCGCGGTGGCAGCCAAGACATTAACGATAAAATTCGGGTGTTTTGACGAAATCATTGCCCCCCCATAAGAAATTCCCTTAAGTCCTGCCTCAGAAATCAAATGAGCGGCTGGAATTACCGGAAAAGGGTCGTTTTTAATAACTGATTCGAAGCTTTTATGTTGATTTTTAGCCACTTTTTTGAGGCTGACATTTTTAAAAATACTGCCGATATTGGGATGCTCTAAGGGCTGTTTTTGCTGGCGGTAATCAATATTTTCCTCAATAATTGTCTGCATTAACTTTCTGTCCCCTTTTTTTAGGATTAAAGCGGCTTCAATAATAATTTCTCTTCCTTTATTGGCTTTAAAAACACTGGAACGATAGCCAAAATCACAATCTTGATTATTTCTTTTGATAATTTCTCCGCCTGGTTTTGAGATATCCAAACTCACCACTTCTTTAATAATATCCTTTATCTCTCCGCCAAAAGCGCCAGCATTACCCCGAATGGCGCCACCAAGAGTTCCTGGCAAGCCAGCTGCCCATTCCAAGCCGGCTAGGCCTTTAGTCATTAAGTCATTGAGTAATTGAGTAACTGAAACACCGGCGCCGACTCTTAGAACATTATTTTCTCTTTCAATAAATTGAATACTGGGCTTTAAAATCAGCCCGTCGAAACCTTCATCGCTGAATAAAATATTCGTGCCCGCTCCCAGGATAAAAGCCGGCAACTTCATCCGACGCGCTTTATCGACGGCCTTGATAATTTCTTCTACACTTCTTGCCTCAAAAAAATATCTGGCCGGTCCGCCGATTTTATAATTGCTGTATTTTGATAATGGAATTTTTTCTTCAAACATAATAATAGAAGCGAATTTACGCGAATACCTACGCGAAAACATTTCGCATAAATTTGCGTTGATATTCGCACCCTTTCGCTTCTATCTTTTAAATACAATAAATTTATATCCTACAAAGTTCCAAACTAAAGAAATTATCGTCGCTGACAAAGCGCCAATATTAGCCCAGCGCTCCGGAGAGATACTCTCAGGCGAACCGATAAAATTAACCAATAAAGAAGCGGCGCCGACATTAATTGCGAAACCAACAAGACTGACTGCCATAAACTGGCTGAATTCTTTTATATTAGCGCTGTCTGAAACGCCGAAAGTCCAATGTTTATTCCAAAAATAACTATTGATAACGGCAGCAATAAAAGAAATTCCCTTAAATATTGAATACCACCAGCCCACGGCAATACCACTTAAAAAAATCAAAGTATTTAAAATACCCAAATCCAAAAGAGTATTGAGGCCGCCGACCGCTACGAATTTAGCAATCTGTAATAAAACCGGAAATAAACGGCTTAACAAAGAAGTAAGCCATAAAGCGAAATTAGCGAAAATCACAAATCCGACAACAATTAAAAAGGCGTTGCTAAAAGTTATCTCCGCAAAAGGAAGTTTTATATTATTTAAAACCGGTAGAAGCAACAGCCCAAAGAAAAAACCAATAATAGAAACAAGAAGGTAATCTTTTTTTGTTATCATTTTATGAACTCGATTATCAAACTCATCAGTTCCTGCTGATTTTTCAAAATATCCGTGCCGTGGCCAGCAATGTCATAAATTTTAATTTCCTTCTCTACTCCATTTGGCACTAAATCATAAAGTTTTTGATTCTCTTCAACGTTATTTTCGGCATTAGGGTCATCGCGACTGGAGACAAAAAATACTTTTTGTCCGGCTTTGAGATTTTTTACTAGGGGCTCGGTTTTTATCCCCCGGTAGTTTAAGCCTGGTGAAAGCAAAACCGCCGTCTTATACTCCGGATGCTCAACAATATATTGAAGACAAAGGTTGGCGCCAATTGAGGCGCCGATAAAAGAAATTTTATCGGCAGTTGCCTGCCGGTTGTTAATCAAGTAATTAACCGCTGCCTCCAAATCTAAAATACTTTTTTTATGGTCAAAATCCTTGTTTAGATAGCCATCTGGACCTCCATCAGATTCGCCGTGTCCTCGCAAATCAATGGCAATGCTTTCATAGCCCAAATTCTGAAATCTTTGCGCTAATTCCCGATACGATTCTTTGGCAGCCGGCATCATATGAACTAAAACCAACCAGCCGCGAGCTGGCTCCACCGAGTATAAATTAGCGGCAATTTTTATTCCGTCCTTAGTTGTGAGAAAAATTTTGTTCATAGAAGCTGATATGTCTCCGCGTTTATCCGCGCCTTGATCCGCGACTTTCCGCGTTTCCGAAGGAATGATAAAATTCAAGCCTGACATCACAACAACCGTGGCCAACGATACTAAAATAATTATAACACTAATGGCTTTCTTATTTAATCTCATAAGTCACGCTTACTTGAACCGTCACCTCTTCGCTGCCAGGCTGAATCTGAGGCAAAGCTTGCGGAGCTGCTGCTTCTCCTCCCATTCCCAGGGCTCTTAAGCTCTCATAAGGCTGCGTTATTGGGCCCCATTCAGAAAAATCAATCACTTCACCAAGTTTGACATTGTTTTTGACTGCCATCTCCTCGACTTTCTTTTTGGCTTTTTCAAATGCCTGATTTCTGGCTTCGGCTAAATATTTCTCAGGTTCATCAACTTCAAAAGAAATTGATTCAATTCTGTTTATCCCCAATTCCGGCAAACCAGCGACAACCTCGGCCACTTTGTTTAAATCTCTTACCTTAATCAAAACATTTTGAGTCAAAGTATAACCGCTGATAAAGGTCTTTTTGGTCTTCTCGTCGTATTCATAACGCGGGCTGAGATTATACTGAGTTGTTTTAATATCCTTCTCTTCAATTCCTTTGGACTTGATATAATCAATGGCGGCGTTCATTTGTTTGATGTTTTCTTGGGCAATGGTTTTCGGATTTAGCCCCTCGGAAATAACCGCAAAAGAAATTTTGGCAATATCAGGCGAAACTATTACCTTTCCTTCAGCTGAAACCGTCACGGTTTTTGCCGGCCTTATAGAATCAGTAAATTTCTTTGCCGGTCCCAAGAAAATTGAATAAACAACCGTCGCCATCAAAAAAACAAGAAAAACAACAACTGCGATATTTTTTAATTTTTGATTATCGTTTGGCATAATTTGTTTTTTTTTATTATTGCGACCTTTCAATTATTACAATTTTAAAAAAATTAACATAATTTTTCTAACCTCTTTCGGCTTCAAACTCGCTCCGCCTACCAAAGCGCCGTCGATTTCTTTATATTTCAGAAAGTCAGCGATGTTTTTGGAATCAACCGAGCCGCCGTAAATTATTTTAGCTTTTAGCTTTAAGTTTTTAGCTTTTAGTATTTTTTTAATGTATTTTATCATTTCCAAGGCATCTTCCGGAGTGTCAGAATGACCGCTTTTGCTCGTACTAATTGCCCAGACCGGCTCGTAAGCCACGATAACTTTTGACTTTTGACTTTTGACTTTTGACAATCCCCTTAAATCTTTTTCTAATTGCTTTTCAATAAAATTCTCAACGGCTTTTTTGCCGCGGCGGCGAATGGCTAAATCTTCGCCAACACATAAAACTACTTTTAATCCCGCTTTCAAAGCCGCTAAAATTTTTTTATTTATCATTTCATCGGTTTCGTCTAAATACCTTCGGCGTTCGGAATGTCCAATTATAACATATTCCACACCCAAATTTTTGAGCATTTTTGGAGAAATTTCTCCGGTATAAGCGCCCCGGTTTTCCCAAAAGCAATTTTGGGCGCCAAGTTTGATTTTTGAGGACAATGAATTCTTTACTTTTTCAAGATGTGTAAAAGGAGGGCAAACCACTATTTCAATCTTGTTGTTCTTATTCACTCGGATAAAATCCGCTATGTTCATTTTCCAGTTAAAGATTATGATTTTTTTCATAATTATATTAATCTAATTTTATTATACCCAATTTTTGGATAAAAAAACAGGCCATGGCAAAGCCAGGGCCTGTTCGGTAATAAGATCGGATTTCAAACCGAAGAAAAGTCTTTGAACAATTCCCGGAACTTGACAATTTGTTCCGGAGCAACCTCCCGCCTTGGTTTTCCTGGGTCGCGGGGAAGAGGAGGTGGTTCGTCCTTTTTAAGGGGAATGATATGAATGTGAGAATGTTTCTTCGTGGCCCCGGCTTCCTTGCCCTGCAAAATGACAAATCTTATACTGGGGAAACTGCCTTCCCCTAAAAAAATGGCTGCCACCCTTTGGGCCAGAATACAGAGATTAGCAAACACCGAAGCATCGATTTTTGTAAAATCCTCATAATGATGCTTCGGGTGCTATCTCAACCAATGTTTTTTCATTATAATTAATACAACCAACATATAAATACTACCGTATGCGGTAGTATTTATTATTTATCCTTGATAATTTAAAAATTTCCAGCGGCCTCTGCCAGTCATTGGCGGCAAGGGAAAATTAAGCCAGTAATCAAAAATTGTCAGCGCTGGAATCGCTTTTTCTTTTAAATCTCGCTTCTGTTTTTTTCTTTTTTTGTCTATATCCCGACGGCTTTGATAAAATAGGCCGCTTTTTAAACTTTTCTTAATTGAACTGATAGTGCTCGGCGAAAGCCATAAAATTTCTCCGATTTCTTTATAGGTTTTCCCTTGCCTAATTAAAGAAATTGCTACCATTCGTTTAATAATCAATCGTTTTTCATTTTCGCTTAAGACAGAATCCAGCAATTTCCCTAACCCTTTGTTTGAATCTATGTCTTTAATACTTTTTAAAAATTTTCCCCAGATAAATTTCTCCCATTCTTTTCTTGATTTAAATTTAGAAAGTTCTTTCATGCTAAATAATAATGAATTTATCAAATTATTCCGTTATTTATTAAATGATTGGCATCTCTCTCTGTCTATCACTACCGCATGCGGTAGTATTGAATAGAGGACTTTGTTGGTCAGATGATTGTTAATATTATAGCAAATGTATAGCAAATGTATTGGTCAAATAATAGAAACAGCTCTGCCTAACACTATCGCATGCGGTAGTGTTATGAGATATGTTTTAATCCGCTCCGAACGAATTTCTGGACGAATCTACAAGAGCATCTTTCCCATAATCATCCTTTCCCCAAGATTATCTTTTTCCAAGATTATCCTTTTCCAAGAGTATCTTAACGCTACCGCATGCGGTAGCGTTAGCCGTTTTTTAATTCGTTCCAAGCAAATCTGTAGATGAATCTCTATGGGAAGATTTGTTTTTAAAATGTCTCCACAACCACCAGCCGATCCCAGCTAAAATCAATATCAAAATCAAATAATCAAATTTTCGGAAATAAACTTCTAAAATCCCCCAGTTTTTGCCGAGGACAAAGCCTAGATAAGTTAAAAGCATTGACCAGATGAATGAGCCGCTAAAAGTCAGAATAGAAAATCGCCAAAGCGATTTAACTTTTAAAATACCCAAAGGAAAAGAAATAAAGGTGCGGACAATTGGCAAAAGGCGGGAAAAAAATACTGCCCAATCGCCAAAACGCCTCACCCATTCTTTCGCCCGCCCAATTTCAGCGCTAACTTTATAATTGTTCCATTTAAGAACATTTTTACGAACCAGATATCCGAGCCAATAAGAAAAAAGCGAGCCCGCTAAATTACCAAACGCCCCAAAAATTACTACCAGCCAGAAATTGAAAATGCCACCGACAACTAAAAACCCGGAAAATGGCATAATAATCTCTGAAGGAATCGGAATATTGGCTGACTCCAAAGCTATCAGAAAAAAAATGCCGAGATAACCGGTTTTTTGAATTGTTAAAAGAATAAAATTGGAAACTGTTTCCAAAATTAGCGAAAACATATTACTGTTTCAATATCCTTGCCGCTTCGTCTGGATCAACCACGGTAATTTCAATGCCGGTTCCCAGCTCAAAGCCTGCTGAGATGCTGATTTTTGGCTGAATTTCAATGTGCCAATGATAATGTTTGTACTTTTCCTTATTTAAAATCGGTGCGGTATGGATAAAAAAATTGTAATCCGGGTCTTTAAGTCGTTTCTCAATTTTCATTAAAGCTTTTTGCAAAGCCTCTACTACCCATTTCAAATCTTCTCTGTTGGTATCTTCAAAATAAGGCGAGTGTTTTTTAGGGAAGACCCGTAATTCAAACGGCTCCCGGGAAATAAAAGGCGTAAAAATAATGGCTCCTTTATTTTCATAAATAATTCTGCGGCGGAATTTCTTTTCGTATTCAATCATTACGCAATGAACGCATTTTTTGAAATTTTTAAAGTACCGAGATGAACCCGAAAGAGAATGTCCGACATCAGGCGGCACCACCGGGATAGAAATTATCTGATAATGCGGATGGTAAATAGAAGCGCCAGCCTTCGGTCCCCAATTATGAAAAATGGAAACATAGGCCGAGCAAGGGTCTTTTGTTAATATTCGGTAGCGGTCGACAAAAGCTCTGAAAACTAAATCGGCATCTAACTTACCAAGGTGAGGAAAGTTTTTGTGGTGGTCTCTGGTAATTACTAAATCATGATGGCCAACGCCTTCTACTACCGAATAAGGACCGTTTTTGGAAATTTTAGGCTGAATATTTTTGTGAGTGAAAGCCGGATATTTATTAGGAACAACCTGCACCCGCCAACCATTTGAATTTTTATATGCTAATATCGGCTGGCCGTGACCGCTTTTTTGAGGGTTTTCAAAAGGGCAACCTTTGATTGGCGCTTTAATTCTTTCCCCTTTCTTAAGATATTGAAGATGTTTTTCTGCTCTTCTCGGCGCAATAACAATCCAGTCACCGGAAACAAGATCTTGACGAAGTTCGCTATTCATATTTTTAATTTTGCATTCTATTTATATAATACCATTCCAAAACATCCTTGGCTACTGGCACGGCGTTCAAGCTGCCTTCCCGAGCATTTTCTATTAAAACTAAAATCGCTATCTCTGGATTTTGGCTGGGTGCGTAGCCGACAAAAAAGGCGTTAATTTTAGTATTGCTTTCAATCTGAGAAGTGCCGGTTTTTGCCGCCACTGAAACCGGCAAATCAGCCAAAAGGTAAGCCGTGCCATAAGATTTTTCTACGGTATCAATCATTCCTTGCTGAACTTTTTTAATAATTTCAATATCCGAAGAGTAGTCTTCAATAAGAAAGGGGTTTATCTCTTTTATGATTTTTCCGTCTTCAGCCACAATTTTTTTGACAATAAAAGGTTGATAAATTTTGCCAGCGTTAGCAATAGCACTAATGTAATTAAGAAGCTGAAGCGGAGTGACTAAAAGGTCTCCCTGACCAATACTGACATTATAGGTGTCGCCGAGCCGCCAAATCTCTCCCCTGTTTTTCTCTTTAGATTGAGCATCCGGAAGAAAACCTTCGTTTTCCGAAGGCAAATCAACGCCGGTTTTTTTGCCCAATCCGAATTTCTGCCAGTATTCCTTTAGCTTTTCAATTCCTAACCCGTTGATATTTTCACTTTCAAAACCCCGAAGGATGCCGCGGGGTTGATAATTAGAAGCTAGACCGCCGCCAAGGCTATAAAAATAAACATTGGAGGAGCGGGCAATGGCTGAATATAAATTCACCCAGCCATGCGGTTTCCAGTCAAGAAAGAGGGAGGGGTTGTCCGGTTGATAAGGGTTAGGAATTTCCAGATAGCCGGCCGAGAAAATTTCCTTATCCGGCGTGATAATATTTTCCCTTAAAGCTGCCAAAGCCACTAATGGTTTAATTGTGGAGCCCGGAGTATAAACTCCGGAAATCGCCCGATTAAAAAATGGTTTATAAGGATTATTAAAATCACTGCTTTCAAGTTTATTATTATTAAA